>Ga0209437_100494_pt1 | contig 28784 bp, 19 predicted proteins | sample AraplaL_Cvi_mTSA_FD_184266 | JGI IMG/M metagenome (GOLD analysis project Ga0209437, IMG submission 184266) | Arabidopsis root microbial communities from the University of North Carolina, USA - plate scrape CL_Cvi_mTSA (SPAdes) (version 2) | ecosystem: Host-associated > Plants > Roots > Endosphere...
AATTTCGAAATATTCGGTAAGAACAACAAGCCACATACCAGTGAGATAATGAAGAACGGCAAGGAGATCCAGAAGATCCAGTGCCAGCTCAGATTAGCCAGGATCAGACCGGAGATACTCGGACCGCTTGCTGGCGCAAACATGATAACCAAACCGATTAACCCCATGGCAGCACCACGTTTTTCAATCGGGAAAATAACCAGTATCGTGTTAAACATCAGTGGCAGCAACAGCGCTGTACCTACAGCCTGTAGTACCCGTGCCACTAACAGAATTTCGAAGCTAGGTGCAAGCGCAGCAACAAATGTGCCTGCAATGGAGAAAATCAGGGACGTTGTAAACAGCTGTCTGGTTGTAAACCATTGCAACAGCATACCGGATACCGGTACCAGGATTCCCAACACAAGCAAGTAGCCTGTGGTTAACCATTGAATCGTTGTAGGTCCTACTTCAAGCAGACCCATAAGTGGTGTCAAAGCCACGTTTAATGCCGTTTCTCCAAACAGACCTATAAAGCCGCTCAGCAGCATTGCGAACAAAATCGGAAATACCTTGTATTGCTTCGTTTCTTGTTGATTCTGTGCAGAATCAGCCTTCATGGAAACCTCCACGATCCCATCCTCCTCAAACGTATCGAACTTTCTTTTTCTCTGTCTCTTGGTATAACTTATTGAATCTGTTTGGCGTTCTTCGTCACAACCGACAAATACTCAGCAGCCGTCAGCAGAGGCTGTTTATCCTGATTCGTCAGGCTGATAATCAGTGCTCCCTCCATCAAAGAAATGATCAGAAGTGCCGTCTCCCGTGCCTTCTCTTCACCAACGCCATCCAGAATCAGATGTTTCTTAATAACATTCTGCCAATCTGCAAATACACCCTGACATGCAACACGCAACTGTTGACTTATACACGATGTCTCCACAGCTGCCCAGAAGCTGAATGGCAGAAATCCGGTAAACCCGGCTGCTTCTGTTTCATGAGCCAAATCATGAATAAATCTCTGAATGGCGTCCCCTGTATTGTCATGGGCTGCAAATGTTTTCTCAAATGTCTGCAGGATATGTTCATTGGCTTTTTGAATACACTCGTGCGCCAGCTCTTCCTTGCCATGCGGGAAATAATGATACAACGACCCTTTCGGCGTACTACTCTCTTTGATGATCTGATTCAGACCGGTCGCATGATATCCTTGTGAAAAAAACAGTCTCGCTGCTGTGCTGACTATGGACTCCCTAGCATTAGACTTTTCACTCAACGAAAGCCACTTCCTTCAAATAATTATAACAATCGGTCTATATAATTAAACCCGCTCAGATAGACACTGTCAATCCTTTTTATTTCAAATTTTAGATGTAAGCATTTTCATATGAATTCATCACGCCATCTTTATTTTTTTATTGTTACCTTTCTTACATTTGTTTCTCAGAAATTAGGGCACATTTCTCTGATCTCGAATAAACATACATCAGTGTGAATTACATTTAATTTCAATTTATGAGAAAAGGAGTGAGAAACTTGGCAATCCTGCTAACTGGCCCTATTGATAATAGTCCTGTAAATGGCGTACGACCCACCCAGACTGTTTCAATTAAAATTGAAAATCAGAGTGCTGTGAACGCCGCGACTATACTCATACAGGGATATTCATTAATTACAACCAGAGCTTTATATGTCAGTGAGCAATTCACAATTTTACCCGGTGCAGTAGCTACACGTAGTTATTTTGCCGATATCAACAGCTTCGAATTCGTTATTACAGTTACAGGAGCAACCCCTGAGGACATTTTGGTTTCTTTTTGGGGGAAAAACAGTGCTGGCTCTTTAGTTGCTGCTCATCGACTCGTTTATTCCGAATTATTTGGCAGTGAGAATTTTAATGGAGCTACCGGGGCTACCGGTACAACAGGCGCTACAGGCACTGCGGGACTTACAGGACCTACTGGACCTACAGGTGTTTCTGGAGCCACAGGAGTTACTGGGGCAACGGGCGTCACAGGAGCTACTGGTATTTCTGGAGTTACAGGTGTTACAGGTATTTCTGGTTCAACAGGTGTTACAGGAGTGACGGGCGCCACTGGGGATACAGGACCGACAGGTCTCACTGGTGCGGTTGGCATTACGGGGGCCACCGGCATTACGGGGGCATCAGGTCCTACGGGAGCTACAGGTATTTCCGGTTCAACAGGTGTTACAGGGGTGACGGGTGCCACTGGGGATACAGGACCGACAGGTCTCATGGGTGCGATTGGCATTACGGGGGCCACCGGCATTACTGGTGCATCAGGTCCTACGGGGGCTACAGGTATTTCTGGTTTTACAGGAGTTACAGGATCAACAGGCGCTACTGGGGATACAGGTCCGACAGGTGTCACGGGTGCAACGGGTGATACTGGTCCATCAGGCGGTCCAGAAGGCCCTACGGGTGTAACGGGTAATACAGGTGCAACAGGTGCCATAGGAGTTACTGGTTCTACGGGGGTTACTGGGGTTACTGGGGCTACCGGAATCACTGGAGCTACTGGAGCTACGGGTACAATACAGCCCGATCCCTTTAATGTATATGTTTTACAAGGCGCGGTGGGCGGAAATGGAACACAGGCTAGTCCTTTTGGAACGATTCAACAAGGTGTAACCGCGGTATTTCCAACGGGAACCGTTCATATTCTTGGTGGCACATACCCTATTACTGCGAATATTACCATTAATAAAGCAGGAGTAACTCTAAAAGGCTACCCTAGTACAATCATCCTGTTACAAGCTGCTGTTATCCCTTTCACCATCATTGGAAGCGGAATAACTATAGACGGATTAACGATCACGAGTAACAATCCTTATGCTGTTGAGTTTATTCAATTAGGTGGAACTAACCATACCGTAAAAAACAATACGATCTTCGGTCCTCCGCAAGCAGGTCCCTCTTCAGGTTGGGTTGTTAATCGGGGCCTCGTCACCCAGATTGGAAATATGACCGGATTGATTGTACAACATAATATTTTTTATTCCTTGCGTCAACCAGCATACTTTAATCCAAACACGACTGGAGAAATTATCAACAATGTAGTTTATAATACTAGAGGATTTGTAAATGATCAGGCCGTTATGGTTTTCTCTGGAAATTCATGGGGCAGCCCAGTCAATGCGGTGGATATTGCACTGCTCGCAGGTACAATAACAGGGCCCCCTTTCGATCCAATTACCGCCCTGAGCGCCAACAACAGTACAGCAACGATTCAGGATTCCAGATAAGAATCATTTCTCGTTCTTACAAAATGCCTATTCCAAAAACAGCCGCCGATTTGGATATGAAACTCCAGATCGAACGGCTGTTTTTGGATGAGCAGCAATGTTCCATTACTACTTAATAGTTAACATAACCTGCGTATGTCACGGTCCAGGTGTAACCTGTCTGACCATCAACTGATTTTAGTGTGAGTTGTCCCCAGTATGGATCAACATTATAACTTGCTGTCATTGGAATATCACCAAGCGTTGGAAATTGAGACTTAGGTAGAATGGTCTGCCAGGTTATATACTTTTGTGCGTAAGGAACTACTTGTGTACTTTCTGGTAAACTACTGATTGAAGTTGAAGGTACACTAGCTGCAAAAGATGTGGAGCCAAGCGTGAAACATGCAACGACAGTTAAAAGACCGACCATAAGTTTCTTTTTCATCTTCATCTCCCTTTCGTATTTAAGTACACTTTAATCATATAGAATAGCATTCTATTATAATGTAATATTTGTCATATAGTGAAAATATTTGATGTAATTTGTGTGAACTACTCTTTCATTTTTAAGTTTTAATAGATCAAATGAGATAATTAAACCGTTCGTTTATAACCTGCCCACACGTCCTGCACATATCGTCCTTCCGCCTGAAGCTGAAGGACCCAGTCTTTCGCTTGCTGCATCGTTGCTCCATGCACCTCCTGATACGCCTGCTGCAAAGTCTCTTCCACAGCAGGAGCCATCTGGCTTCCATCACCGCATACGTAGATCCTTCCATTGTTCGCAAGCATCCGTAGCAATTGCTCGGAATCCTCTTTCATTAGATGTTGTACATACGTTTTGGGCTTGCCTTCAGCACGAGAAAAAGCAGTGTGTAACTTAACAATGCCTTCTCGTTCGTATTGTTCTAGCTCCTGACGATAGATGAAGTCTGCATCATTCCTGCACCCAAAGAACAAATGCGCCTCACTCAGCGGCAAACCTCTCTGTTTCATGTCAGCTCTTGCCTGGAGGAACCCTCTGAACGGTGCAACCCCCGTTCCCGGTCCCACCATGATCATGGGAACATCAGCCTCTTCCGATAGAACAAATTCGGATTCCGGCGTCCGTACAAACATCAGTATACGTTCTCCGTATTGGCAATTGGCGAGGTATGATGAAGCAACGCCAAGGTATATGCCCTTTCCACTCCATGCAGGCTCTTTTACTACCGATACGGTTATGCTCGCTTGCTCCGAATTAAGTCTTGGCGAGCTGGATATTGAATAATATCTGGGCTTAAGCGGAGGCAATAGTTCAATGAATTTTTTAAAAGGTAACTCACACGCTTCATATTTTTCTAACAGGTCCAACATGGTGATTCGATGGGCAAGAATATAATCCCTATAGCTGTTTTCGTCCAACATGCCTTCCAGTTCACGCTTATGAGGGGGGCATACCGTATGATTAGCCAACTCCTGCAACTGTGTTCTGGTAACAGGTGTTTGCAGTTCCACACATTGAGTGAGCAACTCTTGTACCTTGACGGGACGGTTCAGGGGAAGATGTGTAAGGTGTGTCGTGTCCGAAGTTAATTGAACGTGGACATCCCCACTTAATCCGAACCGACTCAGAACCCGGTCCACATTCTGCGGCTGATTGCTAGGCAACACGCCGAGATGATCGCCTTCTCTATAAGTCATACCTTTAGGAAGCAACACCTCAATGTGACGTGTGCTTCTCCCACTTCCCATCTCCTGAAGTTCTTTATTAACTAATACCGTGGCATAGCTGGCATCATATGTTTGTGCAAGCGGCATCTCAGCTTCCTCATGGACAAACTCCATTTGAATTCCTCTTGTGCTTGGCAGGGTTGGCTTCACTACTTCCGCGTTGATTCCCAGAGCGTTCAACACCTGCGGCCACAACATATGCTGCCATGCCTCGACTTGTTTCTCCATATCACCTCCGGCATCGGCTTCACCGCGGGATAACAGTCGTTTGCCACCTAATTTTTCAAGCTTCTCATCCATTAATCGCGGAATACTCTGGTATGTTCCCGACCAGCTTCGATCTCCACAACCCAGAACGGCATAGTTCACATCCCTCGCTTCCTCTAACTCCGCTTCCTTCAACCAGTCTACAAATGTTGCAGCATTTTGCGGTGGTTTACCGTTATACGAAGCAGTGACGATGAGAACGACACCCTGACGGGGTAATCGACCCATCCAATCATTCAGAGTGGTTGCTTCACTTGAGATTCCATAAGAGCGGCTTCTTTCCACAAGTTCTCTGGCAATACCTTCTGCCGTTCCCAGATTGGAACCATATAACACCAGTAGCGATGGGTTGCCATTTGCTTCAACGACCATATTTTTTCCCGTCTGGCTGACACTTGCTAAATTATTATAAACAACATGTTCAGATTTCTCTTTTGCATATACAGCAGCCTTATTGATTGTTTGCGTAGCCGCGCGCGCTTTCACCTGGATCCGGAAGTCTCCCGGCTTCAACGTCAGCGTCTGTTTAACATCCAATTCGTAATCGCTATAATCGATCAGTTCAAAATGTTTGAGGACCATGCCAAGCACAAGTGTTGCTTCATATAAAGCAAACTGCATGCCGATACATGCTCTCTCCCCATTCCCAAAAGGTTTATAAGCATGATGAGGCACTTTCGTCGTATCTTCAAATCGCTCTGGACGGAAAAGTTCCGCATCCTCACCCCAGGCCTCTCTGTCACGGTGAAGCTGGGGCAGAAGAATGCTGCAACTTTCCCCTTTCTTCAAGGGATATTTGCCACCTATGATGGTGTCTTCTTTCGCATATACATCAAATCCCGGAGCGGTTGGCCATAGCCGCAGCGATTCACTTAGAATCATCCGAATATAGGGAAGCTGAAGAATTTCCTCATATTGAGGTGATTCACTGACCAATATCTGATCGACCTCTTCATACGCCTTTTGAAGAGATTCGGGATTTTTCAGTAAAAAATAGAGGGCAAAAGATAACAAGCCACTCGTCGTTTCATGTCCGGCAATGAGAAACGTAATAATCTGATAACGTATATTCTCATCATCCAGCATTTCTCCAGTCTCCGGATCTTTGCCATTCAGCATACGTGCGAGCAAGTCAACCTCTTCGGGTGCTGAACTTGCTTTACGTTCCTCTATAATTTGATCTACCAGTGAGAACATCGTCTGAATATCGTCCTGGAACTGTCGTTTGGTTTTGACCATCAGCAGATTCTGAATTTTCAAACGCGAGCTCTTCTGCATCGCTTCATTTAGCGCCCTGACCATGCTCTCAATAAAAGGACTATGATCCTGTCTGTAAAAGCTGTTAAACCGATAATTGAATCCACATAGTCCAATGGTATCCAACGTAAGACGTGTCATATCGTCTGCAACATCAATCGTATCGTTGGAATTGAGGCGTGCCCACTTGTTGATCAACTGTTCGCCAATATCCACCATCATAGGGTGATAACCTTTCATGGCCTGTTTGCTGAAGGTGGGAAGCAGAATGTTATGGGCCTTTTTCCAGTTGGGTTCTGATGTTCTACTAGTGAATAAACCATCGCCTCCAAAAGCACGGACGTTTTCGAGTTCATTGTATACAAACTTGTCAAAACGGGACACATCACATAACTCAGCAACAAGATCTGGCCCAGATACGATTAAACCGGAATAACCAGGGACGGTAAGTCGATATATCGGTCCATACTGTTCAGCCAGTGCGCCTAGCGACAACGTTGGTTTATTTTTATCAATCAAAGGCAGATTTCCAAGCGGTCCATACATTTTAGGTTGTGGTATGTAAGGTGTATTATTCATGATGATCACCTCTTATCTGTACGTCGTGGAGCAAGGTATTCACTAACCAAGGGATGGCTGCTCTGCTTTCATTCATGTATGACCTCTCCTTTGCCGTTTGTATAATCGATAGTAATATCTATCATTTAATATTATAATAAATCATTCTTGACTTGATATCAAATTATCTTCCGGGTGCATTCCTCTTATTGGAATCATTCAACGTTTAGGCTGAAAACAACAAGTAGAGGATTGCATATGCAATCCCCTACTGTGTGAACTTGTGACGCTATCGCTATGGTTCTATTGGTTCTATAACGCTTGTTCATATAATCTAATGATGACTTGGCTCATCCCACTTCTCAAAATTCAATTCAGTATTGATGCTTACCGCAGACAATGCTCCCAAAGACGCAGCCGTGATGGCCTGATACAACTCAGATGCTGCATCACCAGCACTGTATACACCCGCTATAGATGTTTTGCCCGAAGCATCAACGATAACCGTTCCTGATTCTGAAATATCACAACCGATGGCCTTCGGCAATTCTGATCCGGTGAACAGTTTGGGTTGGAAGAAGACTCCCGTGCATGGAATCGCTGTACCATCATTCAGTACAACTTGCTTTACCATTCCATCTTCAGATTCAATGGATTGAACCGGTGCATCGAATACAGTAACATGATGCTGTTTCAACTCTTCACGTTGCTCATCGGCTAAGGAATCTGATCCATTCGTACAGATCGTATATTGTGCTGTCCAGCCGGATATGACTTTTGCCATATGTAATGCCTTATCTCCACTAACGATGATGACCAGCGATTGGTCTCTTAACTCCCATCCATCACAATATGGACACACAAACGCACTTTTACCGTAAACCTCTGTTAATCCGTTAATATCCAAAGGAAGGTCTTTCTTACCTACTGCAAACAAAATCTTTTTCGTACGATAGCTTGCCCCCTGTGTAGTCTTGATTACAAAATCACCATCGCTACCAGTTACCTCTGTTGCCGTATCGGATGCAAATTGAACTGAAGGGTATGCTGCAATCTGCTCTTTGGCTGCTTTGCGAAATTCACGAGGACTAGCCCCATCTCTCGTCACAAACCCATGCGTCTCCTTTGTAACCCAGTTTCGCGGTGTCTCATCGTCGATGACTATGACGTTCTTACGGGCCCTGCCGAGCACAAGAGCTGCATTAAGCCCCGCTGGTCCTCCACCAATAATAAGTACATCCAAGAGTTGATTCGTATTACTCATATTATTCACCCTTTCCAGACATTTAATGTCTCTAATTTGATTTTAAAAATAACCTCCGCTCTCTCTTAAGAAAGTAATATCGGAGATTTACAAGAACACATCAAAACAAGACTATTAAAGATATCTTATATCCACAATAAACAAAACCTAACCATTTTGCAACATATATCTTTAACTACCTTCTTCAATCCAGCCTGTGTGAGTTGAATAAAAGATTATTTACACTTACACTACAATGACAGAACAAACTTTAAATCACTTTTATACCTGGATTTTTGGATTCTCTCCTGTAACACAGAAATAATTATTTAACAATTAAAAACAACCTTGTTTTTAAATTGTTCACAATCAAATGACATTATTTTAAATACTAAAACGTTAATTAAATCACATAGTGTATTGAATGGTATAATAGCGACATAATATACAAGTATAGATATAGGAAGTGAGTTCTTGAAAACATTGAATAATGGTTCACAGACCAATATCAGCCTGGAGTATAGCTCGATTCCGAAAGTATTCTTCGATACGATCAAAATCGGAATCATCAAGTCCAACCTGATCGCCATGTTTGCGGGTTTAAGTTTGGCTTTATATGTATTTGATGCTTCAATCTTAGCTAATATTGTACCAATCATCCTTTCCTTCATCGGGTCTTCCCTTATTATTGGGGCAGCAGGGGTGTTTAACAACTTGTATGATCGCGATATTGACGCGATTATGGAACGCACGAAGACACGTCCTACCGTTACGGGACGCGTAGATACCAAGTCGGGTCTAATTCTCGGTATTGCAATCACCATCATCGGGGGTATCATGTTGTACATCGCTTCCCCATCTGCTGCCGTATTCGGTATTTTGGGACTGTTGCTTTACGTGTTCCCTTACACGATGTGGACCAAGCGTACTACGATCTACAACACGGAAGTGGGAAGTCTTTCAGGTGCTGTGCCTCCGCTCATCGGTTGGGCAGCCATTTCACCGGAACTGGGCCATTTTGAGATCTGGGCATTGGTCGTAACGATGCTCCTATGGCAAATGCCTCACTTCTACGGCATTGCAATTCGTCGTTTTGACGAATACAAAGCTGCTGGCGTTCCCATGTTGCCTGTCGTTAAAGGCATCAGACGGACATACATTCAGACGAATGTGTATCTGGTACTCTTACTGATATCCAGCTTTTTATTCTGGCCGATGAGTCCTTTTGTCGCTATTGTGGCATTTCTGGTTACCTTGGCCTGGCTCATTCTCAGTGTTGCTACCTTTGATCGGAAAGAAACGGAGAAATGGTCCAAACGGATGTTTATCTTCTCCATTAACCACATCACTATTATCTTCTTGGTCATCATTGCGTATTCCTTGATTGCTCAAATGATGAGATAAAACCGTTATACACGTTATAACGAAAGAAGCCTTACAGACTATACTCTTTCAAGGAGTAGTCGTCTGTAAGGCTTTTTTGGTTTTTTGCTTTTTTATTGTCTTTTCTAATTTTTAAAAGCTATCCTACTTTGGCGGGAGTTTGTTCTCCTTGCCACAGCAGTTGCATCTCTTCATTGGTGGCAAGCAATTCGGCCAAGCTTCCCTCAGCTTCAATGCGTCCATCTTTCATAACAATAATATGATCTGCTTTGGAAAGTGCTGCCCTGCGGTGAGAAACCGCGATGCAGGTGACATCCGGCTCTTGGAACAGCCCTTCCCATACTTGTTGTTCAGTCTCCACATCCAGTGCGCTGGACAGATCGTCAAAGATAAACAAGTCCGCCTCGGTCATTAACATGCGCCCTGTAGCCGCCCGTTGAATCTGCCCGCCTGAAAGCATCACCCCTCTTGGACCAACCGGGGTCTCAAGCCCCTGATCCAGATGTTTGATATCCTTCTCCATCACAGCTAGACGAATGGCTTTTTCAAGCGCTTGCTCCATGTTACCCTGTTTGCCCTGGACGATATTTTCTTTTAACGTATCACTGAACAGTCTTGGCACTTGTGGCGTATACGCTGCTCTTGGCGGCATCAGGAACGTGGCTGGATCAACAGCTGCTCCATTCCAGTGAATGTCCCCTTTTTGCTTGGGTAACAGTCCAAGAAGTGTTCGTACGAGCGTTGATTTACCTGATCCGATCCGTCCTGTAATGACCAGAAATTGTCCGCGTTTCAGGCGAAAACTGATCTCTTGTATGCCATTTTCCGAATTCGGATATTGATAAGTCAGATTGTTAACCTCAAGAGATTGCAATTTCTCCTTGGGATCTCTCTTTTCACTTACAAGCTCCGGCGGATCTTCATACAGATAGATTTCTCTCGAATCCATGATCTGGTCTTCTTCCCCTGGGCGGAATAGCTTACGCATGCGATCATAGGATACCTTGAGCCTTTTGTGTTGAAATACCATATAGCCAAACAGTGAAATGCTAAATCCGATATTAGCCAGATAACTCGTGAATAAGGCAAAATCACCTACGGTAAAGTTCCCTGCTTTCATCTCAGCGGCACACATCAGTAGAATTAATCCGGTACAGATACTTAACACATGCTGATTCATTGATCTCATCCACTGCTTAAACAGATTGTCCCTGAGTGCAGCCTGACGACGATCCTCATTCAAATGGTTAAAACGTGATGAGACGTTCTCTTCCGCCTGACCCAGTTTCAGGGCTTGCACAGCTCCAAACGTTTCCGCAATAAAACTGGTAATTCGCCCGGTCGCTTCACGATTAACCTGAGCATACTTTCGAGCCCGATTCCCGGACAGGTTGTTAAGTAAGGTCACCACCACCAATGGCAGCACGGCAACCAATGTAATTTGCCAATTAATGTTCGCCATAATGACGATGGACACAATAGCGAATACGAGCCGTCCCCAGAAGTCCACCCATGATTCTACATACTCGACGACTTCATCCACATCATCCCGAAAGCGACTCATCGCCTCCCCTGGTGAAGCCGGAAGATTGCGCCCAGGCCAGCGCATGATCGCTGCGAGCATGTTGGTTCGCAAAATCGCCTGAACATGATACAGATACGTAACCCATGCGTAGAAAGCTACAAAAAATGTACCCACCCGAGCCATTCGGACCAGAGCAATAAAGATAAGCGGCACAGCGAGCCACATATAGTCATTTGACCCCACTGTTGTGCGATCAAAAAACCACTGCATCCCAATACCAATGGCTAGCGGCAAGGAATGAAATATACACCATAACAATCCGTTGATTACAAACAAGAATGGCCTGAATCGAAACAAACGGCCTATAAATCCTGCTACAGTCATGCCAATTCCTCCTCTCGGCCTGTAATGAGCAGTCTTGCATAATGAGATGCCGGGTTACTGGCAAGTTCTTCTCTCGCTCCAAATTCCAGTACCTTGCCATCCCCGAGCACCATAATCCGGTCAACTTTCTCGAGTGTAGCCAGTCGATGAGCAATAATGACTCCGGTGGATTGTTTCATTAACTGGTCAATTGCAGATTGCAGCATGCCTTCAGTCGCAGCATCCAGACGTGACGAAGGCTCATCCAGAATAACCAGACTTGGTTCGGTCAGGAATACGCGGGTTAAGGCAAATAACTGTGCTTCCCCTGCCGACAACGAAGCTCCACCTGCTGCCAGATACGTATCGAGTCCTTCTGGTTGTGAATTAATCCATTGGCTAAGTCCAAGGCGATCCGTCGTTTCCTTGATCATGTGATCCGATACATCCCCATTGAAGAGGGTAAGATTGTCACGCAGCGTGCCATCAAACAACTGCACATCCTGTGTCACCATACCCACCCGGCGATAGAGCGCTTGTAATGAAAGCTTCGTGATATCCGTTCCACCTACACGGATCGTCCCCCGATCCAGATTGTACAGGCGGAGTAGAACACGACTAAGGCTCGATTTGCCACTACCTGTGCGACCGATGATTCCCAGACGTTCTCCAGGTTTGATGGCAAAATTAATGTCCTGCAATACCGGTTTATCCTGGTTATAACTGAAATGTACCTGACTGAATTCCAATCCAAGCGGTCCTGCAGGCAATTGTTCCCCTGTCCCCTCTTCAATCACACTCTGCATGGACAACAGCTCTCTGGAGCGCAGCATACCTGATTTTGCTTTTTGGAACTCCTGTACCTGATCTCCCAGCATCTCAATCGGATCATTCAGCATTTGCGTATATTGGTAGATCAGAAATAAGGTTCCGATACTAATTAGGCCTTCCATATAGTAATGCACACCCAACAATAGCACCGCAGTGACCGCCAGAGCGAACAGAACTACTGTGGTATTCCACGGAATAACCCGAAGCAGCCAGGCTTTTCTCCCCTTACGGAATACCGTGCGCATCGTGCGGTAAAAGCGGTTCATCACATAGGGCACATGACCATTCGCTTGCACATCTTCAATCCCGGCAATACGTTCTTCAATTAATCCGAACAGAGCGGCACTTGCCGCCCGTTCATTTTTGGAAGAGTCAACTCCCAGATTTCGGATGAAGACCATGAACAGGATCGATAACAATGTGAACACGGTCATGACCAAAGCAATAGGCACATTGACGCTGAACATGAACCCGAGAATTCCGGCCAGCAGTACAAAACTCCCGATCACTTGCACAATAAACATTGCGAAAAAATTGGAGATACTCGTTACGTCACCATCCACACGTTCAATCATCTCACCAGGTGTTTTCACATTATGAAAACGCATATCGAGACGCAGACAGTGCTTCAGCAGATCTCCGCGAAGTTGATTCGTAGCCCGCCAGGCCACATCATTCCCCAAATAACTGACCGCTACCGTGATAAGTTGATTAAACACGGCGACAACCAGAAATATTCCGGCAAGCTGAATGAGATTGGTGAGGACTCCGCCACTTGCCGCTGTATCGATAAATCGTTTGATAATCTGTGGATTTAAAAGCTGAAGCCCCGTTGATGTCAGCAACATGATTAAAAGTAAGGCCAGCCGCCCTTTGACTGGTTTTAAATAGCGCAGCAGCCAAGACATGGAGCGTTTCTCTGTTTTGGGCACAGGTCCCACCTCTTCATAGATTTATTTAATTGTTCTTGCCAATTTATTGATGGTCTTATCGACAAAGCAACTTTCTCTTACTAGGATGAGTCATACATAATGACATTAAAATCGGTATTTCCCGCCCATAATTGATATGTAGAACCTATGTTGACCATTGCACATTCTCCTTTTTACCAAAGTTAGTTTTATAAAATAACACTTCAAATGCTCCTTTCCATGTGAACGGATTGGTGGGATGCATGCAAAAAAGCCATAGATGAACTAAAGTTCATCTACAGCTTATAACCAAAAGAGACCGGATGAAATGCAAAGCATTTCCCGAATCTCCTCTGCATCGCAATAATGATGAGCGTCCACGACAGGGGTGCACAAACATGACTGTCCCAACGCGATCATTACAAAAAATTGGATTAATGTCACTATGCTCATGCGTATTCAGTTATCGATTTGAAATCTGTATAGGCATAAACATAATCATCATCCCACCCGTTTCACATATTTGTTGTTTATTGTATTCGCTGGTTTAACATCCGTCAAGATAATTTTAACTGAATTGTTATTTAATTCATGTCATTAATCTTTCAATTCCTGCTACATACTCAATGATGTGGACTCCGTTTGCTTCTCTCTAACAACAAGACGTCTATGTGCTATCAGAAGAAAAGGTACTCCCAGTGCAGTCGTCAGTGCAATCGGTACAAAGACAGCGAGCCCATTCTCCGCTCCAAATTGACTTAACAACACCCCTCCCATTACAGGAGCAATGACACTACCAATATTATTGAAGCCGATGGTCCCGAAATACGTCCCCTTCCATTCCGGCTTCGCAATCCGGTCGATGAGCATATCCATCATCGTGAACAACAATACTTCCCCAATGGTAAATAGTATGACACTCATCATCATCATGAGTACACCTTCAGCGATTCCGACCATCATCAGACTGGTTGCGACCAGCAGATTACCCACAATCAGAGGAACAAGCGGTGGAAAGTTTCGGAATGTTCGCACAAGAGGATACTGAATAATCAGTACCGTCACGGCATTCAGAGAAAGCATGTAAGAGAACATCTGGCTTCCATTTTCAAAGATCGGGCTCCTCGCCAAGTACTGTGCCAACGTAGAACTAAAGTGCCCGTAACCCAGAACACAAAATGTGGTACCGATTAATACCGGCAGAAACACCCGGTCCCGACCGGTGGTCATGAGTGCTTCATGCAAGCGTGGTGCAGTTGCCTGATGACGCTCTGGCAGATTGGCATGCTGTAGCTTGAATTGCAGAAATAATACAAGTCCGTATGCTATGTAGACCAAGCCGGAAATCACAAAAGGAAACGTTGATTCAGATGATCCCAGCTGAAATCCGATAATTGGCCCAAAGACCACACCAAGATTAATTGCAGCATATCTGAGGTTGAACACCAGCAATTTGTTCTGCGGAGAAGTAATATCCGATAACAGGGCTCTGGAGGTAGGCTCGAATACTGCACGGCATAATCCGTTTAACGTATTGGCAACAAAGAACACCCATAGATGCTCTGCTGCTGAAAAAATGAAAAACACACCTGCCCAGCTAAATACCGAGATTAACATCACGATTTTGCGACCGATCCGGTCCGAAATATAACCGCCATAAAAGCTGACCATTACACCTGCCAGCGAGCTAACGGCCACAGTAATACCGGTCTGGGTCGGTGTAGCCTCTAGTACACGTGTCAGATAGATGGATAGAAACGGGATACTCATTGACGTGACAAGACGTCCAAACATGGTTCCGATAATGATGGTCCATGCCAAGGGGTGAATTTGCCTCAAATATTGCTTCATATAAACTACTCCTGTTCTGAAATGCTCCAATGCGGGCTGATTTAACAACCTCTTCTAATGCGTGTTCAAAAAGTCAGGTTTTCGGTACTTTTTGAACAACCTCTACTAATTCATGTTCAAAAAGTTCGGTTTTCAGTACCGAGAAGATGGGATGAAGCTAGAAATGGAGTAGCGGAGCGTAGGGAAAACTACGTGAGCAACGGACATTTCGGCTGAATTCCATATTCGATGCTGATGATGCCTCTAGGCATCTTTCGTAATCAAAAGCGAACTTTTTGAACTACCTCTACTCATGTATAATTGTAAGGATAAAAGGGGGAAAGAAAAGTGTAAACATATGATCACACTTTTCACCTTTAATAGAGGAGTCATGACCATGGATACCCTACATACACACTTTATAAGGCTCGCCGGGGCCGAACAACTTTCGTTCAAGCTCCATGAACCTGTAGCGGTAACAATTGATAGCCTGTCCGCTGCCTTGTGCTGCACCCCTCGTAATGTGAAGTTCATTATTAGAAAATTGGAGGAGCAAGGCTTCATCCATTGGCAACCAGGCCGTGGTCGTGGGCACCATTCGGAGTTAACGTTGCTGCGTAGCATGAATGAAGCGCTGGAAGCAAGTTTTACCGAACTTCTCGCTAAAGGCAAAATGAAAGATGCCATTGAACTCATCGGAACCATTCAGATGCATGATTCACTGCGAGAACAGCTCATGCTCTCCCTCCATCAACAGATGGGATTTCACAGCCACGAGGAAACTTCCTCAGGTCAGGATATCCTGCGCATTATGAGGTCTCGCCAGTTAGGTGATCTGGACCCAGCCTTTGTTTATACTGCATTTGAAACCTATCTGCTGAGCCAGGTCTGTAATACATTAATCACTTATGATGCCAAGATGGAATCATTCCGGCCAGCATTGGCTCATATGTGGGAGTGCAGTGAGGACCATCGATTGTGGACCTTCTATCTCAGGAAAGGTGTACGTTTTCACAACGGTCGTGTCATGACGTCCCGGGATGTGCAAGCGACGTTGCAACGATTGATAGATGTGAATAGTCCGTCCATCTGGTTGTATCGGGATATCGAGCGTGCTGAAGTAGCTGGCGATTACTGCATCAAGTTTGTTCTTCGTCGTCCTAATCGGTTCTTCTTGCATTTGTTCAGTTGTATTCGAATGACGATCCTACCCTACGATTACAATGTAGCCAATACCTTAATAGGTACCGGTCCTTTTCAGATCTCTGAGCTGAATGAAGATGTGTTGGAACTTACCGCATTTGATGCCTACTACGGCATCCGGCCACATCTGGATCAAGTCCATTTCTGGTTTGTGACTGACCTGAGTCCGAATGATCGCTATTATGAGCTACCAGGTACTGATCGATTGAGTCTCACAACAGGCTGTGAACAGACCAACAGCATCAATTATCCGGCGCTGGGTTGTCAGTATATGCTGTTTAATTTTCACAAGGAAGGCATCCATCATCATCCCCTATTTCGACAAGCCCTGCGTATCGTCTATGATCCGGTCGCGCTTGTCAGAGATCTCGGTGGCAATCGGATCACACCAGCCAGCAGCTTCCTTCCCTGGAGAAGTGCAGCCCAAGACTGGACAGCGGTTTCTCTTGACGATGCTCGTGAATTGCTGCATAGCTGTGGGTACCAGGGTGAGACGATAACTTTATCGTATAAGCATAATAAGGACGCAGACGTTGCGGAGTGGTTCCAATGTCGTGCGCAGTCCATCGGAATGAACATCAGCATGCACGCCGTTGTGGATTATTTCAACTCAGAGGAAACCACGAACGCCCAATTGATCTTGGCTGAAGAGATACTGGAGGAAGATTGGCAGTACGGCATGATTCATTTTTTCAAAAACCTGTCCAATCATTTTCATATGTGTATGTCCCCTGTATTCCAGTCTCAACTGGATGACAAACTGGATCATTTCGCAACGCTTCATCGGGCAGACCGCACAACGCTCCTGGATGAAGCTGAAGCCTTGCTACGTGATCACTGCTGGATCTTGCATGGCTGTCACATGAACAAGCAGGCTGAACTGGATCAGAGCATTTTCGGCATGCAGATAGCAGAATTCGGATATATGGACATCTCCCAATTGTGGATCAAAAATCCTTAGGGATATATGTTCACAGACGCAACTGTGAGATACAGGGCTGAACAAAATCATGGATCGGCAAAAAAGCCGCTAGCCTATTTACGATAAGCTAACGGCTCTATTGCCGATCCATTTTGAGTGCAATTAGAGATTATTTTTAGTGTAGTAGGTCTCCAATACCTGCATGATGGACTCGATTTTAATCGGTTTGCTGACATACGCATCCATGCCTGCCTTCAAACAGTTCTCCATGTCTCCTCTTACTGCATTTGCAGTTACCGCAATAATGTATGGACAACTCTCGGGGGGCAAAGAATTTTTAATCAATTTTGTCGCTTCGAATCCATTAAGCCTTGGCATATGAACATCCATGAAGACAATATCATATGAATTGTGTTTGACCGCCTCGACTGCCTCAACACCATCCACCACATGATCCACGAAGTGCCCTTTTTTCTCAACAATTCTGCTAAGGACGAGCTTATTCACCTCATTGTCTTCTGCGATTAATATTCGCAAGGCTGAAGTTCTGCTCTTCTTCTGCTGTTGATCTAACCTGTTGCTCTCTTCACCGTTATTTAATTTGAATTGGGCAGTAAATATAAATATTGTACCCGGTTCATCCGACTCCTCGATCCAGATCTTTCCATGCATAAGCTCTACCAGTTTCTTGCTAATGGCAAGGCCAAGACCCGTACCTTGGGGTTTGCGGGTCATAAAATTCTCCAGTTGGTAGAAAGGTTCAAATAATTGTTGTTTCCTCTCAGCGGGAATCCCAATGCCCGAATCCTTTACCTGAAAATAAAGCTGCACGGTATTGCCGCGCTGCTCCTTAACCCCCACTTTAACTTCCACGCCACCTTCTGAAGTGAATTTGACCGCGTTGCCAATGATATTGGTAAGTACCTGTTTAAGACGATAAGCATCACCATACACTGGAGTTGGAATAGCATCTTCTACGCACATACGAACATCCAGCTTCTTTTCACGAGCCAGTGGTTTAACGATTTGCACCGTCTCGGTCACGATTTCTACGGAGTCAAAAGGATCTTCCACCAGATCGGTTTTGCCTGACTCGATTTTGGAAAAATCAAGAATATCATTAATGATGGCCAGCAAGGAATCTCCACTCTTCTGAATGATTTCAATATATTCCTTTTGTTCCCCGCTAAGTCCAGGAGTATCCAAGAGCAAATCCGTCATACCAATTACACCGTTCATAGGTGTACGGATTTCATGACTCATCATCGCCAAAAATTCACTCTTGGCCTTATTCATTCTTTCCGCTGTCTCTTTGGCTACAAGCAGTTTTTTTTGCTCTGTAATGTCCTTCGCAATCAGGTAAAACCCGACATTGGATTTATTAACAATGATTGGAGCAAGTGTAGCCAAGACCTCTGTCTCAAAGCCTTCCGTGTGCCGAACAGCGTTGATCTCCTTCTCAGCCATCTCATAATTACTCCCCAGAATCAGACCCAGATTACTGGCTCCGATAAATCTGCTTATGCTTGTGCCGATCATTTCAGCCACGGGACAGCCCGTCATTTTCACCGCTACTGGATTCGCATTCATAATATTACCATCCATGTTAAACGATATAATGGCGTCATGATTGTATTTCTTAAGCGAAGTGTATCGCTCCACAGATTCCTGCAATTTAAATTCGATACGTTTGCGTTCAGTAATATCCTGTAGTGTTCCGTTTAGCTGGACTGGCTGACCATTCTCATCGAGCGTAACTAACCCGCGTAAGTGAAGATACTTCTCACTTCCATTCGTGCTAATGTGCTTGTACTCGAAATCTAGCGCTTTCCCTTGTTTTACCCATTCCATTTGTTCGTATAAGGAGGCTTTATCCGCGGGATTAATCACATTAGCTATATCACTTGTACGATATGATTTTCGTGTACGTTCGAATTCAAGAATCTCAAAAATCTGATCTGAAAGAGCGATCTGGTCATTGACCATATCCCATTCCCAACTGCCAATTAAGGCGATGCGTTCAGCCTCTGCACTGATGTCCTTATGTTTTTTCCGTTCGGATACATCTCGTCCAATTGAAAGAATCTGCATTCCATGCTCAGCATCCCCAAAGACCTTGTATGTGGTTTCAAACCACAGATAATGCCCATCTTTATGACGGACCCTAGTATTCAACAGATTACCCTTGGTCAAGTCCATCTGTGAAATCCGTTCCAGATCTTGCGGATGAAAATATGCATCATTATTTTGACCAATTACTTGTTCTGGCGAATAACCCAGTAAACCTTGAACGGAGGGTGAGCAGAATCGACAAACACCCTCCTGATCGGCAATATAGATGATCTCCTGAGCATGATCTGTAATAAGTTTGAACATCTCTTCACTATACAGAAGCTTTTGTTCAGACATTTTGCGGTCAGTAATATCAATAATATGGCAAATAAAATAAATAGGTTCATCCGTAATTTCGCTACGAACTAATGTAAGATGCAATGACGTCCATAAGATGTCACCATTTTTATTGATGTATCGCTTTTCGTATTGATTTTCTTTTACTTTACCTTCAAATAACTCGTAACTACAGATCATATCTTGCGGTGAATCATCCGGATGTGTAATATCCTGGTACGTGAGATCCATTAATTCATCACTTGTATAACCTAGCAAACAGCAAAAAGCAGGGTTCACTTTCATCCATTGTCCTGTTGGAGCAACGAGTGCAATTCCAATAGGTGCTTGGTTATATATCTGCTCGAACAATTCATGATGATCGACCTTTTGAACCTGCATTGTAAGCTCTCCTTTTGGCATATAAACTCCATGTATAGATTGTCGAAATCTAAAGCTTTTCCTGATATAAGATATTCCATAAGAATGGGCCAGTTTTAAAACCACAGTACCTGCTTAATACCCAGAAATCCAACCATTGAAACAAATATTTTTAAGAGATTTGTGTCTATAAAGTCAAACAAGGTCTGGAATCCACTACTATGGAGTCCCGACCTTTGTCAGTATATATCAGTATATATCATTATAAGTCATATGCAATAATGAATCGCTAAAAAAATGGATTAGCGCTCACGACCAACAAGATAATCCAATAAATGTCTCAAAAACGAAATCGGTTTTTGCATCTCGTTCAATGCATCTGTAGCAAGACAATAATGCTCCCACATCTCTTTCTTCGCACCTTCATCACCAAGAATGGATACAAAGGTTGAATTGTTGTTCCGCTCATCCTGACCTGCAGGTTTCCCAAGTATGAGGTGATTCCCCTCGAAATCCAGCAAGTCATCCTTGATCTGGAAGGCGATCCCCGCATGATAAGCGAACTTTTTCAGCGTAGCCATCTCCGGTTCCTTCACTTGAGCAAGTATGGCTGGCATGACCAGTGCAGCTTCGAAGGCAATGCCTGTTTTGTAAAAACAGATAATGTTCAACTGCTCAAGGGTTAATGCCTTGCCTTTGGAATTCAGGTCCATCGCCTGCCCCATACACATATCCTCTGCTTTTTCAGCCGAATATTGAATGAGAGTAAGCACGGTTGCTGCATCAAAGCGATTCAATGAGGATTGCTCTCCTATCGCCTTCTGAATGAGAAACAGACCCGTAAGCTCTGCTGTGGCGCTATTGTGTACCTGATGCAGTGTGGAACGTCCACGCCTTGTCGAAGCATTATCCTGCGTAGGCAGATCATCAAAGATCAGGGAAGCGGTATGCATGTACTCCAGCGATCGTAGCAGCGGAACAATAGATGATTCGGGTAGGCCATACTCGCGCACGCCCATAACCCAGGTTAATATGGGGCGTAACCTCTTTCCGTCTCCCTGCAAGCTATAATTGGCTGCATCGATCAGCGTTTCTTTCATCTCATGAAGTCCACCGGGCTTCGCAATCTGCAACTCCACATTAATCTGTTCGCGAACTGTTCGAATGGTCTGCTTGAAGTCCTCTTTCTCCTGCTTGTCATTTTTCAATTGAAGCACGACATGATCCCGTAACAATTTATCGAGGAAATCAACGTCATCTGCTTTTCTCACCATCTGTTGAACCAATTGATTGAATTCAGGCTGCCCCGAGGCAAAGATCGTCATCACTTCATCATATTTCTGCTGCCCCAACCGTTCTTTACAACGCTTCAGACCGTTTATAGCACGATCTAGTATGACCTCTCGGGTCTTGGCGTCCGAGTTGTATACATCATGGATTAGGTGAGAGATGACTGCCCAATACAATTCATATGGATTAATCAGATCAGGGCGCAAGTCACGATACTTCAAGTAGTACGTATACGGAGTTACGGCCCCTTCTTCCATATCGTCAAACATATCGGCAAAATCATCTGCCAGCTGATTATATATCCCGTAATAGAACGTTCGCAGATCGAATCCTTCATCCTCTGGTGCACTGAGAACAGACCGGACGATTAATCGGGAAGACGAAGATTTGATAATAATCGGAATGTACAATTCTTCATTGGTATAATTTGCATTAGCTAATTTCTTGTTGCGATCAATCTCTTGAGACTGAAAGAAAACATAGGATTGTTCTAAGAATGTGCGCTGTTTCTCTGGATGCTGGTAGTTCTTGATGTACTCAAATGCTTCCCGAAGCTCGAAATGCACATATTCAATCACTTCAAGGTTAATGCCTTTCCACTCTCCCAGATCAGGTACAACCCCGGTAAGAAGTGCATCTCGTATCATCAGTGAATATTGTTCTTTTTCCTGAACAGTCAAGGCTTGAGAATCCAGCAGGTCATCCACAAATGGATACGTCAAACCGTATGAATAACCGAGTCTGATCGCCGCATCAAATCTCCGGGCCCGTTCCTCAGGTGGGGTCTGCTCGTTCATCTCATCGTCCACATGAAGAACCACGCCAAGAATAATTTTGATAAGCTTCCGCTGCGCCTGCTCTGCATCCAGCTCCTTCGGAATGTTGGATGCTACATTCTTTAATTTGTTCATCACCCAGATGACAGCCGTTTCAATGTGCTCCTTCTGTCCCCACCGGTACAATGCAGCAAGACTGATATAATCGGGCTGACCTTTGCGTCCAGTGGCAGAGCCCATAAAGTATTTTTTGGTATTCTGGACAACGTGCTGAATTCGGGCTTGCGTATCTGGAGAATCAAGGGCTTGCCCCAGATCTCGCATATAAATATATGAGATACTCCGATCCAGGTAATCATCCAGCTTTCCAGTCGTATTCAGCCAGTGGATATATCTATGAACATCCCGGGTATCCGGTTTTCTTTTGCTTGGTGATAAAAGAGAAAGCCAAGCAAAACGATGAATATGTTTCTTTTGCCATACATGAATATCTTGGATAAGTGCTGTTGTATACGTATTATCCATAAGTTGCTGCCTAAGAGTAGTAAAATACTGAGATGCTTTCTGCTCAGCTAGCCGATATCCTGCATCAGCCTGTTTTGTAAGTACGTTATTCATAGGGTGGATACCTCAACTTCTATTAATGTTAAACATGTATCCATGAAAGGAGATGAGGTGCTCCATGGACGAAAACTGAACTCATTTGATGGTGTACCCAACGCGTCAGCTCATGTTCATAACCTTTATACGGCGATCCACCCGTTTGGTTACGAAATCGTCACTGTACATTCCTACGTACGTGATTTTACAGAATGGAGGACCAGACTTTGACCGCTGTAATGGCGATAAGTACGATTAATGCGTACCGAAGTACCCTCACATTGATCATCGAACTAACCTTTGAACCAAGGGATGCCCCCAGCAGACTGCCGATCACCGTGTAGATGATGGGCTCCATCGGAATGTCTCCACCCGTAATTTTCCCTATCACGCCGCCAATGGCGGAGATAAATACAATCGCCAGTGAAGAAGCAATCGTCGTTCGCACGGGGATGTTGAGAATCGTCAGCATGATGGGAATAAGGATAAAGGCACCTCCTGCCCCAACAATTCCTGATACAATGCCTACTGCAAAAGCAGTGCCTGCTGCAATCCATCGGTTAAACACCAGTGGAGCTGAGGTATCGAGCTTTCCCTTTCCGGGAATCAGCATAAGCACAATCGCCAGAATGGCCAGAATGCCATAGATCAGATTAATAACCCTTCCGTCCAGATGACCGGAGATGAACCCGCCGATCAGACTGCCAGCAAGAATGCTGGAGCCCATGTACAGCACCAATCCGCGGTGAACGATCGCCCCACCACTTCTACCCGTTTTTACTTTTCTCCGGAATGCAATCACACCGGCAAGTGAAGCAAAAAACACTTGAAACATACTAATCGACGATACCTCATGTGCTGAGAATGGCTCCAGCCCCATCCAGGATGGAACATATAACAGTAGCGGATAATTGATAATGGCCCCACCAATACCCAACAAACCGGAGAAGAATGAACCGACCAGACCGAGTATAAACATGATGACAAAAAGCAGAAGATCCATCGGTTATGCGCTTCCTTTCGTGCAATATAAATCTCATTTCGATACCACTCAAAAGTGCTATACAAGGCGAATATAATCCGTTATAATGAAAACCAAGTAAATTAATCCGAAATGAGTGATTAAGCATGTTTAACGTGTTGAAGACTCTTTTTGAAAATAAATGTCCACAGTGCAACGAAAAATTACAAGTTCATAACGATGCGTTATGTTCAACCAAAACCTGTCATCAATGTCATTACAAAGAAGAGAGCTATGGCTCTCTCGGAGTTCGAATTGTATATGGCACCACAAAATGATAAAAAATATAGCCTTGTTAATTGTATCACGATCTCTAAATTTTCGGGATAATTCGACAAACTTATTTCCATCTCATATGCCACGATTACTTTATAATGAAAATACAAAAACGGTGCAAAACGAATATATCGTTCTGCACCGTTTTTTTGTTTTTTGAAGATGAGCCCCCTTAATTCTAAAGGGTTACTTATTTGGTTTTGAAGCTCAGGAAACCATCATCTACTGCTACGGTTGTACCATTCACTGCACTTGCTGCATCACTGAACAGGAATGTAACCACACTGGCTACTTTTTCTGGTTGAATAAGCTCTCCACGCATATGTTGAGTAGCAAGCGCATCTTTCATGGCTTTGTCATCGCCGAGAATCGGTGTTTCGATAAAGCCAGGTGCTACACCAACGACACGAATTCCATGCTCCGCAAGTTCCAAGGCACCGGATTTGGACATCATAACAACAGCAGCCTTGGCTGCATTGTAGTTGAAGCTGCCTACTGCAGCAACACTTCCATAGATCGAAGCAGTATTCACAATGGTACCTTGAACATTTAATTCAACCATTTTTTTCGCGCCATAATACATGCCATAGTATACACTGTGCTGATCTACATCAATGACTCTGTGATAGGATTCCGGGTCCATCTCCAGAAATGGCTTCACAAGTCCAATGCCTGCGTTATTGAAAATACCGCTTAACGTACCATATTTCTCTACTGTCCAGTCGATCAGTGCTTTGATCTCGTCCCCTTTGGATACATCCACTTTGTATGCGCCCGCTGTTCCGCCTGCTGCTTCTATCTCTGCAGCAAGCTTCTTCGCTCCGTCTTCATTATAGTCAGCGATGACAATAGTCGCACCTTGATTCGAAAGTTGAAGTGCTGTTTCTTTACCAATACCACTAGCTCCACCCGTAATAATGATTACTTTTCCATTGTGCTCCGTCATGATTCAGTTCTCCTTTGGCAAAATATTTTTACAACTTATAGTAAGTAACTATATTTAATTAACCTATATGTTCATCATACGCCCCTACCACAGGCTTGTCAAACCATAGAGCATTCTTACTCGATTACGTTATAAATGTCATACATATATCATGATTATTTCGTATTAGTCTAGCTCCTAACACATTAAATATGCATGAGTTTTCAGAAAATAAAAAAAGCGAAGATATCAGTGATTCATTTACTCCGATATCCCGCCCTTATAAAATATGAGAATTTCAAACTTATTCACCCTGAAGTCCGCTCAGCGGATCTCTCAAGTTGTTAATGTTGGTGATTAACTCAGGAATGCCCGTCTTTTCCCAATTTTCTGCTGTAAAACCTTGCTCTGCAATCGTATTCTCGAAATTGTCCACAACTTCCGTTAATTGCGTATTGTAGCTGACCAGATTTTCATGAATGCTCTCTCCTATTGCAGGAGCAGTTAACTGTGAAAATTCGCTTGCTTCTGCTTGAATCAGATCAATTTTCTCCTGAATCTGAGTGGTTATCTCCGGATTATTCACCGCCCCCGATGCGAGCTCTTGCAGATCAGCCCCGGCGTTTGATACCTGTTCTATATAATCAGTAGCCCCACTCACATAATTTAAACTTTCATTGGCTTGTTCTACGACAGAACAGGCCGAAATTAAAAGAATACTTGATGCGATAAGGCCTGTCATCATTAATGTGTGCTTTCTTTTTCTTATGAACATGATCATCTCCCCTTCTCCTATTCGGAATCTTTGTTCCAAGTCCATGATACCTGTTCAGACTGCTTCATTACAAATGGGTCTGCAGCCAGCGTTATTAACATGTATAATAGTAGAATCACACGGTAAAGGGATGTCATGATTATGCTTCAAGCTTTGAACCAACGCTTGAACCGCTTCATGCCACTGATTACCCCAATCAGCATTATTGTTGGCGTGTTATGCGGGAGTTTTCTTTCTTCTTATACCTTTTTATCTCCTTGGCTCTTTGCATTCATGACGTTCGCTGGAAGCATCAGTCTTGGGATACGGGATTTTGTAAACGTACTGAAGAAGCCGTTCCCCTTGTTTGTATGTCTGTTTATTTTGCATTTGGCAATGCCTCTAATAGCTCTCGGCATGGGTCATCTGGTTTTCCCTACAGATGCGTACACCATAACGGGCCTGGTTCTGGCAGCCGTTATACCCACAGGAATAAGCAGCTTCATCTGGGTCAGCATCTATCGGGGTAATATCGCACTTACGCTTTCCATCATCCTGATTGATACGATGCTTGCTCCTTTCGTAGTGCCCGGAGTGTTGTCCCTGTTTATTGGCACCAGTGTTACACTCGATACGGCAGCCATGATGAGCAGTCTGTTCTGGATGATTGTGGTGCCATCCCTGCTCGGTATGTTGCTGAATGAGTGGACCAAAGGCGCCATTGTCCCGGTCTGGGGACCGAGATTGAATCCATTATCCAAATTGTTCATGGCGTCTGTCGTTGCAATTAACGGATCTGTTGTTGCACCTTATTTGGCCGATTTCAACTGGAAGTTGGCTGGTCTTGCGGTCATCATTATTTTCCTGGCATCATTCGGTTATGCACTAAGTTACTTTATTGCTCGATTGTTGGGCTGGAATGAGGCCGATCAGGTCGCTCTGGTGTTCAATGGAGGCATGCGTAATATCAGCGCAGGCGCAGTACTCGCTGTTTCGTATTTTCCGCCACCCGTTGCTGTTCCCGTCGTGCTCGGCATGGTATTCCAACAGATGCTTGCTTCCCTGACAGGTTATCTGCTCGGTCGTCGCTCTCAGCTTCTGCATAAGTCAGATAAGACATCTGCCGCCTAACAAAATATTGGATGATTACAAAACGCCGACATGCTTGTCGGCGTTTTGATTTGAATCGCTATGATTACTAATATCGCTACGATACTGCTACGTTTCGTAAACCTAATAATTCATTTCTGGGTTTACAAATCCACTTTCATATTCCCCAGCATCTTGGCAACTTCAGGGTCGTCAATCTTCATGAATAGACTTTCCTTGGTATCCAGCGTGGAAATGGTTGCGATCTCTTCCGGACTCAATACAAAATCGAAAATATCAAAGTTCTCGACAAGCCGCTCTTTGCGTACCGATTTTGGAATAATCACGATGTCTTGTTGCACAAGCCAGCGGAGTACAACCTGGGCGATGGATTTGTTATGTCTCTCGGCAATGGAAGCCAGTACTTCGTTGCTAAATAAATTGTTGCGACCTTCCGCAAACGGTGACCATGACTGGTGTTGTATGCCCTGTTCTTTCATAAAAGCAGCACTGTCGACCTGCTGTTGAAACGGATGTGTTTCGATCTGATTGATGGCAGGCACAATTTCGTTATGAACAATAAGGTCCATCAGACGGTCTGGCAGGAAGTTGCTGACGCCAATTGCCTTGATCTTGCCCTCGCGGTACAGTTCTTCCATCGCACGCCAAGCGCCGTAGTAGTCACCAAAAGGCATATGAATGAGGTACATATCCAGATAATCGAGCTGCAGCTTACTGAGCGATTTGGCAAACGCCAGCTTGGTACTTTCATATCCGGCATCCTGAATCCATAGCTTGGTCGTGATAAACAGTTCTTCCCGCGGTATGCCACTGCGCTTGATCGCGCGTCCAACTGCTTCTTCGTTCAGGTATCCGGCTGCCGTATCAATTAAGCGGTAACCTGCCTTCAATGCTTCATATACCGTGTTCTCGCATTCATCGGCATCAGGAACCTGGTAGACACCAAAGCCGATGATCGGCATTTTCACTCCATTATTTAAAGTTACAGTTTGCATATTAACGCCTCCTAAGGTTCTATTGTGAATCGCAAGTCTTCACGTATTGCTGAAATTCAGCAAAAAAAGCAGTTGTTCCACTTCCGTCCGACTTGCGTTACAATAACCCTAGCTCCTTCGTGTTACACGAAGTCAAGTGGTCTCCAATATATTTTTTACGAGGAGGATTACATATGTATACGGTTCAGGATGCTGCCCAGCTTACGGGACTCACAGAGCACGCGGTACGCTTTTACACGGATAAAGGTTTGGTTCCAAGCATTCAACGCAATAAAAATAACATTCGGGTGTTTGATGAGGCATCCATCAACTGGCTGCATGGTGTCAAATGCCTCAAACAGACTGGCTTACCGATTGAGAATATTAAAACATACGTCGATCTCTGTCTTGAAGGGGATTCAACCGTTGCACAGCGATTCGCACTTATGATGGAGTACAAGGAAGCAGCGCTGATTCAGCTTGAAGAAGCCAAGAGCCGGGTTGCTCATTTGGAAGAGAAAGCACGTCAATATCAAGCCATTTTGGAGCAACGCATCCCGGATATGACCAATCCTATTAATTGGGAAACCAAACGCGACGAAGAAGGTAGCTGTCCGGCTTCTCGGCTAAAGAGTCGTATTCTTCCTGAATCCGAAGCTCCGTGCCCGGCAGCTGCGCAGTAAATAACGCTCACAATCCTGTCGGCGTTTTTCACTTTACATATTTCATACCACTCCATGACTCCACTCCGTTTTCCGATATAGCCCACAAAAAAAACCATCAACAAGTGATGGTTTTCATCTAATCATTCTTTTCAGAAATCTGCTACTGTTCATGATTCTTTGATGCTTATTTCGGCTGGATATATCCTTCAGCTTTAAGCAATTCAGCGATCAGAACCGCACCACCTGCCGCTCCGCGGAGCGTGTTGTGGGACAATCCAACGAATTTGTAATCATAGAGTGAATCTTCGCGCAGTCGGCCTGTGGAGACACCCATTCCGCGTTCGATGTCACGATCCAGTTTCGTCTGTGGTCTGTTCTCTTCTTCAAAAT
>Ga0209437_100495_pt1 | contig 28754 bp, 23 predicted proteins | sample AraplaL_Cvi_mTSA_FD_184266 | JGI IMG/M metagenome (GOLD analysis project Ga0209437, IMG submission 184266) | Arabidopsis root microbial communities from the University of North Carolina, USA - plate scrape CL_Cvi_mTSA (SPAdes) (version 2) | ecosystem: Host-associated > Plants > Roots > Endosphere...
GGTATTTTAAGAATGGTGAGCATGATGGGAATGAGAATGAAAGCCCCGCCTGCACCGACAATTCCCGAGACAATGCCTACGATAAACGCTGACACAACCGCGATGATTTTATTAAATTGAAGATGATCTTGTATATTATCCGAACCCCTGCGAGGAATCAGCATCAGTATAACTGCCAACAAAGCAAGAATGCCGTAGATCAGGTTAATAACATCTCCTTGAAGCAATCCCGATATATATCCTCCAATCAGACTTCCTGCCAGAATCCCGCTTCCCATATAAACAACGAGTCCCTTATGAATGACGGGTGGCTCCAGCTTTCCTTTGCTGTTTTTCTGAAATGCCAGAACGCCTGCAAGCGAAGCAAAGAAAACCTGGAACATGCTAATTGAAGAAACCTCATGAGCTGTGAAATGAGCTGCCCCGAATAATGGAGGTACATACAGCAATAGCGGATAGTTAATAATGGCCCCACCGATCCCTAACAACCCTGAGAAAAAGGACCCGATTAAGCCAAGAGTGATCATAATGATCAACATGAGGAAATCCATAGTTCTCCTCCTTTCTCTGGCTTAATCTGAATTAAGCCAGTATTAAACAACGCGAACATTTGTCGGCTTCCTACTGCGTGTTCGCTTTATTGTAATGATTTAGATTTTTCGAACGTAAAACGTATACACTCCATCCTTTTCCTCATGAGAAATCAATTCATGTTTCGTTTGCTTCACCCAAGCTTGAAAGTCATTCAGGGAACCTTTATCCGTAGACAGGACTTCCATGATCTGTCCGGCTTCCAGACTATCCAGTGCTTTCTTTGCTTTAACAATCGGCATAGGACATGCCAATCCTTTCGTATCCACAGTCATATCTGTTTTCATCTCATGTTCCTCCTTTTAATTGTCATGCACGGCACAGCGATTGGGACCAATTTCCATCTCACGTTGTTTATCTTCATCGGGTGTAATTTTCCCCATGTTTGTCTGCCGGATCTCCTGATACGCATTCGGTTGAGGTGGAAGATTCTTGGTCACCGTGCGACGGAAATCTTGCTCATCACCAATGTTAAGGCCCGGATTTTTTTGATACAAATCAGAAAGTTTCGCCATAACCCGGCCGCCTTCCCCGAGCTCCGTTACTTTTCCAAAGTGTGCAGGCAGGACGATAAGCTCTGAAGAAAGCTCTTTATATCGTGTATAAAGTGTTTCACGAAGATCACCTACCCAATCCTCTGCAAGACCCGCCAGATCAGGACGACCAATCGATTCAATGAACAGGATATCGCCGGTCAACAGATACTGGTTATCTATAATAAAGGATGTGCTTCCAATGGTGTGTCCGGGAGAGTAAATGGGCTGAATTTGAATCGTTGTGCTGCCGACCGTGATATCACGCCCTTCTTCAAGCTTCTCATAATTAAAAGTAACTTCTGTTGCATCTTTTGGAGGCAGCCAATAAGTGGCACCCGTATTCTCAGCTAATTTTCGTCCGCCTGAAATATGATCGGCATGCAGGTGTGTATCCAGTGTGTGTTTAATTTGTACTCCTTGCTCTCTTGCAAACTGTTCAAACACTTCCGTCATCCGCGCGGTGTCAATCACTGCGGCTTCTCCCCCCGAAATAACCATATAAGACAAACAGCCTTTCCCAACTCTTACGAACTGAAACAATGAACCTCCATCCTTTAATTCGCCAACTTTGACGGGTTCCAGATGTTCACTCCATGATTTCATGCCGCCTTCAAGGTAATAGACGTTGCTTCTGCCAGCTTCAACAATTTGTTCTGCCACAAATTTGGAAGAGCCTTCCTTTGCACAAACAACAAGCAATTTTTTCCCATCAGGAATCTTGTCGAGTGCATCATCAACGCCGTCTAACAGATCAAAATAAGGAATGTTCAGAATATCTACACCGTAGCCTTCAATCTTCCAATCGTTAAAATCTGTTTCATTCCGAACATCAAGGATAAATATCTCTTCTTTAGCCAAGACAATAGTAGTTAGTTCCTTTGCCGTCATTGTTCTTAATTCCATTGCTAGTTTCCCCTTTCATCCTGCAAGCTCATTAGAACGACAATGTAACATTGGCATCCTTCGCAAAATCTAGAAAAGTGACTGCTCCGCCGACCTCAATCCCATCGATAAAGTCTTCTTTAGTCAGGTTCATTACATCCATCGTCATTTGACAAGCTATAATCTTGACTCCCAACTCCTGAGCCATTTCTACGAGCTGCGGAATAGATGGAACATTTGCATTTGTAAAGCCTTCAGCAATATGTTCAGCTCCTGCCGGGAGAGGCAGCTGGTGATGGGCTTGTTTATGAATCAAGTTCAATCCTTCAAATGTGAAGAAAATGGCAACCTCTGCTTCAGTTGCTGCTGAAGCGGTAGCAATATTAAACACTTTGTATGCATCGAACATTCCACCATTGCTTGCAATAATAGCCACTTTTGTACTCATTGTTATTACCTCCGATTTTTTTATTGTTATTTATTTTTCTGTTGGCCCTGTCCAGCCAGTCATGCCTGGCTCTACATTATTTACTTTTTTGAATCCTTTTTCGGTAAGAAATTGACAAGCCAGATCACTACGATTACCGGTTCGGCATACGACATAAATATCATCTTCCTGATTAAGCTCCTGGATTCGGTTCTCGAGTTCACCAAGCGGAATAGAAATGGCTCCCGCAATTCGATTAAATGCATATTCAGCAGGTTCACGTACATCCAGTACAGTCACCTTTTCATGATCTGCAAGTTTTTTCTGCAATTCATCAGTTGAAATCACATGTGGATGCTTCTTCTCTTCTTTGGTTTCGGTCGCACTCGCTTTGCGAACATAATGTTTAAGAACGTCATTATCCTCTAATGTTCCCAGATAATGATGACCTGTATTTTTGGCCCAGCCTTGGATGTCTGCGAGAGAACCCTTATCTGTAGCTTGTATTTCAATAACTTGACCAGCATCAAGTTGATCGATAGCCTTTTTCGTTCTTACGATTGGCATAGGACAAGCTAGCCCCTTGCAATCAATGGTTTGATCTACTTTAATTTCGGACACTGTAACAACCTCCTCCAATATGGTTATGAATAAGACAAGCCTTGGAACAGAGCAAAAAATGATATGTTTTTCTTCAGAAATTGCTCTGCACTCAGTTATAAACAGGAGATTAACCATAATACGTATACCCCTATGGGTATAATACAAAGATCGTTTGTTTTTGTCAACACTTCACTAGATAGGAGATATCACTTAAATTCTGGGATAAAGGTTCGGAATATATAAAAAACCAACCACTTAGGCGGTTGGCTGTTCTCTACTCCGATATTCTGAAAAAATCTGTCACTTGGGGTTTTACAAATCGATATAACTGACCGCAATTGAACCAGGACCTGTGTGCGAGCCGATAACACAACCGCCCTCAATAAGAATAATATCTTTAAAGTGATTCGTTTGTATCAGAGATGCATACAGTTTATCCGTCATTTTCTCTGCAAAGGTTTGAGCGATAATAAGTACGTTTGGACAAATCTCATCTTTACGGCTAACGATTTTTTGTACAACTCCGTCGAGAGCCTTTTCCATTTTCCCGCGATACTTCCGAATAGAGCGCACTTCTCCCTGAATAATATTCAGCACAGGACGGACTTTAAGGACATTCCCGATCAAATGCTGTAAACTGCTCACTCGTCCACCCTTATACAGATAATCCAGACGGTCCACTAATACCTCAATATTAACCTTCTCTCGTACATTCTCAATATCCTTGATCACATGTTCAAGCGAATAGCCCTCTTCAAGTGCTCTGGCCGCACGTACCACCAGCATGGCATAGCTTGCAGACAGGTGCATGGAATCCACGATATGAACCTGCCCATGGCGCAGCTCGGATGCTGCAATATGTGCATTCTGGTTAGTGGAAGACACCTTGGATGACATGCTGATATATAAGATTTGTTTGCCTTCTTTGAGCGCTTTTTCAAAATAATGAATGAAATCAGCTGGGGATGGCGCAGCCGTTTTGGGAATGATGCCCTCTTCATCTGAACGACGATACAATTCTCCAGTCATGATATCTATATTATCTTTGTACGATTGAGCGCCCATAACGACATATAAAGGTACAACGCTGATATCGTACTGATCAAGCAGTTCCTTTGATAAATCTGAAGTGCTATCCACCATTAATTTAATATTCGAAGGCATTTCCATAGCTGCATCCGTCCAATCTCTTCGTATTTTGTGAAAATATAAAAACTTAAATTATCATTTGATATAAAAGTATATCACTTTATGGTGTGAGTCAACTTTCCTGTGAGAAGCACAGAAAAGTTGATGTCGATATTTACTCCCCGTATGTCCTTCAATTCATCTGGGGAACCGGTATTCCCCATCCCTGAAACCAAAAAGACGCTAAAACAAATTATAGATATTATTAAAAGTTAGAACTACTGGAACAGCATTTCGGCTGTGATCGCCGCTAAAATAATTAGCGGCCTTCTATAGGCTTTCCCCCATTCCCCTGCTCAATGGCCTACATACAATACATTAGACTAATGAACAGGAGTGATGTGATATGACATTTTTACCTCCTTTTGGACCTGGTGGAGGGTTTGGTGGACCTGGGTTTCCCGGAGGACCAGGAGGACCAGGAGGACCAGGAGGACCGGGTGGAATGCCTGGTCCGCCATCGTTTCCCGGGGGTGGAGGCGGCGGACCACAAGGCGTGCAGGCACCTACCGGACCGCCACCATCATTCATTCCACAGCAATCCGCTTCGTTATTTGCGGTTGATCCAAGAGCCATATCCGGCTGTCTGTTTCGCTACACATATATTTGGCCGGATCGTGGTCCCGGCTTCTGGATGTACCCGGTATTTGTAGGTAGAAATTCGGTGGCTGGCTTCCGCTGGAATGGATTCTTCTGGCTATACACCGGCATTGATCTGCAGCGAATCAGTTCTTTTAGCTGTTTCTAGAAGTAATCCCCCTGTATGCGGATCAATCTGCATACAGGGGGATTTAGATTTATGGAGGATTCCCCTAGTATAGAGCAACTGCGACGAAACGTAAAAAAAAGAGGGGCTCTCGCCCCTCTTCTCGCTTACTGACACAGGCATTGGATAAGAATCACTATCCCACCAGCAGTTAAGGTCTCATCGTTGAACGCAGACGAATTAAAGCAACTTAATCAGCTTTTCTAGCTCATCTACCAAACTTTTTGCAAGTTCAAAATTAGTATCTTTTAAAGCCAATTCGATTTTCATTTCAACAGACTTTTTCTTTTGTTCCGTTTCTAGATAGTCTTCATTAAAATGACTCGTATAAATCATCTCTCTAAATTCTTGTATACTCATTTTAGTAATCGTCTTGTCTTCAATAATCAAAACATAATCCATACCATTTACAACAGAATAGAAATCATGAGAAATCATGAGAATCGCACCTTTGTACTCCTCAATAGCTTTCTCCAATGCGATTTGTGTATAGATGTCTAAATGGCTTGTCGGTTCATCAAGAAGCAATACGTTGGCATGACTGGCAGCAACTTTAGCCAATTGAAGCATGTTCTTTTCTCCACCAGATAAAGACTCTATCTTTTGATCAAGGATTTCTCCTTCGAAGCCATAGTGCAAAAGATGCGATCTAATCTCATCATACGTTTGAAACCCTGCATCAATAAAGTCGTTTAGTATGGTGTTCGAATCCTTGAGCATTTCGCCTTGAAACTGAGATAAATAAGCCAATGTAGCATCAGCATTTATTTCAATAGAATCCTGATTATTTTGGAAGATTTCGCGGAGTAACGTCGTTTTCCCGGTACCGTTTGGACCGATCAGGGCTACTTTATCTGTCGATTTGATCTCAAAGTTCACATTTTTCAAAAGTAATTCGTCAAAGGAAACGCTATAGTTATTGACGTTAACCACAACGGTGTCTTCCATTTCCTTTTCAATGCCAAAACGGATATTCGGCTGCTTGATATCAACAAAGGGCTCTTTAATTCGACGTGCTTCCAAGCGCTCTTGAAACCTAACTCTGGCTTTTAGCGCTCTGCCTCTGGAGGCTTCCGAATTATACGTAGCGATCTCTCTAAGATTGTCGATGATGTGGTCGTATCTCTCAATTTCTTCAGCTTCAGCAACCGCAATTTCTTGTAACTCGATCTTAGTCTGAAGCAGTGAGAAGTTATAGTCGATGTATCGCCCGTCAAACTCTTGGATCTCCGTGTTTTCAAGGTGTATTATTTTATTGAAACAATGATTCAAAAGATAGCGATTGTGCGTAACAACGAGCAGCATTCCCTTGTGGGAATTAATCAATTTTTTAAGTGCATTCAGGTTTTCAAAGTCTAGAAATACATCGGGTTCGTCCATGATCATTAAGTCTGGACGATTCAGCATTTCCTTCATTACTTGAATAAGTTTGAATTCCCCGCCGCTTAATTCGGATACATCAAGGTCTTTTAGCTTCATGAGGTTGGCCAGATTTAGCTGTTTATTAATGGTGTTATCAAAATTATCTCCATCCATCGCCTGGAAGGCATCCAAAGCCAATTGAACCTTTTCCAGCAGCGAATCCATATCCGATGTCGTTGCCATTTCCGCATAAAGGGCTGTGATTTCATCTTGTATCTTGATGAATTCTTCTCCGATATATTCAAAAACAGTCATTTCTTTCGTGTTATCGACTTGCGAGAACTGACTCACATACCCGATTTTGCAATCGGGGTCTATCTCTAACTTGCCATCGAACAGATATCTTTCCGGATCCATCAATATATCGATCAGTGTACTTTTCCCACTGCCACTTGTTCCTATAAAAGCGCAATGTTGCGCCTCTTCAAGCGTAAATGAAATGTCTTGATATAGTTCCTTTTGCGGGAACGAGAAGGATAAGTTTTCAACTTTTATCATCGTGTTACCTTTCTTTATAACTAAATTGGTGATTATTATTAAATAATTTGTCGAACACAGACTTTTAGAGTAACACTGTTTACCACCAAGCACAATCCATTTGTAGCCCTTACCCTCACTTCAAAACTACGATATTGAACATTTTGTTGAAGAAATTGACTGAAGTTAATGAAAAGTGTCATTTCTCCACTGCTTTTTATGAAAATTATAAGGTTAAACAGATATACTTCTCAGTTACGGTCATTGCTAAAAAGACCATTATCCAGGATAATGGTCAACCTTTGAATTGTTATTTGATTGTATACACAAACAAGTTTACTTTTTCTCGAAAGACTAGGGGATACCACGTCCCATATCTTTGATCAGTATATCTACATCTTTAGCCTTATTGTGTATGACCATCAAGTGTTTTAGCTTTTGAATTCGATAATGATTAATATGTTGCACTTGTCATTGATCATTTATATCCCGACCAATCAACGCTATGATTGTTGTTTTTGATAAGCGTGCATTGCCGTTTGAAATTGATCTAATGCTTCTTGATATTTGAGTCGATCCTTATCATTAGATGCAAGTTGCTTTCGCATGATTAAATCATCTTGTAATTGTTTCACTAACTCCGTAATTTGATCTTTTGGACTTGAATTTGCAGGCTTGGGCAAAGAAGCTGTACCTGTCTGAACAGAGAGTTCTCTCTTCCCATCCACCTGACCAATTGAAACTTGATCCAGAGTCAAATTAAGCTTGCGAAGTTCTTTTCTTACCCACTCTTCGCTCAATCCTGCTGCTTTTAAAGTGTCTGGCAAGACATGCCCATCCATGATGATCGTACTAGGCTCTTTTTCAGTAGAAATATGGTAGCCTAATAAGTCGGCTGTGAGTGGCTGATATTCCTTCTTTAACATCACACTGATGTCTCCACTTTGTTCCATGACTGCAAACTCAACATCGGCAACTCTAAACACATCTTTTTTTCGAAGTTGTTCCAGAAATTCATCGATCGTCAATCGTTCTTTCCTTAGTGCCTCTTCAATTACTGTTCCATTCTCAATGAGAATCGTTGATTTTCCATCTACAACATCACGAAACTTTTTACTTTTCAACGTAAAATACTCGGCCCCTGCTGACACGGAAACCCATACAAAAAGTGCGATAAATCCCAAATACCACTTTGTATCTGTATCTAACGAAATATAACCAATCAAATTTCCTAGAGTTATACCTGTTATATACTCAAACAAGGATAATTCAGAAATTTGGCGCTTGCCTAGAATTTTGGTGATGATGAACAGGATTGTTACGGCAGATAATGTTCGAAATGCGACTTCTAACCATTCTGGCACGTTGAGATGTTCCTTTCTCTTTGAAAGTAAGGTGCTTGGGTAATCATTATTAAAGGTTATAATTACCATGAGTTTAAGATTGTATGCAAAGAACATTAATTTCTGCCCGATGCTCCTAATTCGTAATGGATACAGACAGAAATTATCGAGAACATATTTAGCAAAAAACAACCGATAAGTTAATTTCGGTTGTTTTACTTTTTCTTTAACCAGACCCAAAAATTCTCAACATAAATATTCTCAGATCAACAAATCATATTGGAGTAATATCAATCACATTCCATTTAAGGAGGAAATCAACATGAAAAAGACAAGCCTAACTGCAATTGCTGCTTGCATGCTGTTTGCTGCAACTGCTGCTTCTGCATCCGCCGCGACAGAGCCTATGCACAAAATGGAAAAATCCATGCATAAAGCTGAACACAAAATGCATATGAAAGCGAAGCATGAAGAACACAAGATGCATATGAAAGCCAAAAAAGAGGAGCATAAATTGCACAAGAACGCTGTAGGCGAAGAGCATAAACTCCGCGCTAAAAGTGTTAAGCCTCACGCATTGCCAAAATCCGGATACGGCGGCGTAAGCGAGTAAACCACTAACATAAAGGACAAAGAGCACCATTCTTTGTCCTTTATGAACATTTGAGGTTGATAAACGATGATAAAACGCTCTCATATATTAACGCTAATGCTTATAGCTTTGGTTATAACTACCATCTATAGCTGGAATAAGATCTTAAGCGCACCTGGATTGTCTACTACTCCATCCCATCAGGAGGCGTTTCAGACACGTGTTAAAGAGAACTCCAAAATAAATAATATTGCTTCCTCCTTTAAACCGGTTCGAATATGTATACCTACAGTCCATCTCAGTGCAAAGGTTATTCCTATCGACTTGCAACCGGATGGACGGCTGGGTGTGCCTAAGTCCAGTGAGGTGGCCGGTTACTTTGAGAACGGTGTAAAGCTGGGTGAACCAGGAAATGCACTTATTGCGGGCCATGTTGATAATTACAAAGGTCCAGGCATATTTTACCCACTGAAAAAGTTGGAGCCGGATTCAATGGTGCTTCTATTCGATGCGAATCACCAAGTTCTGATCTATCGCGTGGAGCAAGTGGAGTCGTATTTCACCAAAGAGGCGCCTCTTGACCGTATCTTTGGCGATACGAATGAATACCGCCTCAATCTGATCACGTGCACGGGGATCTATAATCGGGACAAAAAAGAGCATGAACAACGTTTGGTGGTTTATACGCGGTTGGTACAATAAATGGACAGAGAAAAGGAGAACGTAATGCCTTTGCGTCGATATATCGTAAATGTGGTTTTAATGTCATTAGTCTTCTTTTTATGTGAAACACCCTCTTTGTCCGCTGACACACCGAATTATGAAGATGTGTCCAAGCAGGAAATAGAAACATTTATAAACCATTTGTTTAATGAACGTTCTTACCATTTGGTTCATCCGGACCTTTCACTCAGCACATATTACGATACAGATTCCAAGGGTGGTAGGCATGCTTTAGCAGTTCAAAACAATCGGGCAACGTATTTACACGAGTGGGCGGATAAACGCGAAATGGCTATTACGGAAAGCCAATCCAGGGTGCGTATTCGAGGAATAAAGTTTCGAGGTGAGCAAGTAAAGCTTACATTAGGACACTCACAGAAAATTACGTACGCATATCATGACAATCCATTGGTTAAGCAATGGTTTGGTTTAGGAACCTGGCATGTCATGACATTGGTCAAAAAAGATCATCGCTGGATGGTTTCCAAAGAGTGGTTCCTTGATCCACTGGAGGAAAATCCGAAAAAGATTCCTACTGGCCGTCCCCCACTTCCGCCTTCTCCACGCAGTACTATATCTAATCAACGTTATGATCGTGAACGCGCAGTCGCCTATGCCGATAAATATGCTGGTCTTGCTTGGGGAGCCGGTAATGAAGGGAAATACAACGGCAAATATAAGAATTATAATCATTTGGGCGGAGATTGTACCAATTTTGCCTCACAGGTTTTGGGTGACCCTAAGGAAGGGGGAGGTCTTAACATGAGAGGTCCCTGGAGATACCATTATAATAGCGGTGGTACACGAACATGGGTACAAACGGATGCCTTTAAGCATTTTTTGCTACACAGCGGTTATGGTCAACGAATTGCATTAGGTCACTACGAAGATCTGGTCAAATCCACGGACAAGCATCCACACAGTGCCATGTGGGAACTGGCTTCAGGGGACTTGATTGCACATGTGATGCACAACGATGTAGACCATTTTTCTATCGTTACCGGCTTTGATGATCATGGGTACCCCCTTGTTAACTCTCATACAGCGGACCGTTACAGAGCACCTTTTGATCTGGGCTGGGATAATCAAACTCAGTATCTACTCATTCACATTAAAGATTAGTTGCTTTTTGTCTCTACAGTACTTCGTTTCCTTCCCTGCTCATATACTTTGAGTGGACATGTTGGCTGGAAGGAGATTGAAGCAATGCACAAGTCGTCGTTCTTTCGACAAACGGGTACTCGATTAGGTGCCATTGCATTAACCAAAAGCATTGGGCTTATGGGGCGGGTGGTGCTGACTCGAATCATCGGCGCCGAAGGTATCGGTTTATTTCAAATAGCCTATGCTTATTTTGGTTTCGTTTTGATGCTGGTTACGAGCGGTTTCCCAACCGCTCTGGCTATATATACAGCAGGAAAAAAGAACTTGGGTTGGGTATGGTTCAAGAGATTGACCGTTTGGGTCTTATCAGTGGGAATAATCGCTTTTATACTGACACTCGGATTTGCTGAGCAAATCTCACATATCATTGGGAACCCTAATAGTTATTATTTTATTCGTGCTCTCGCACCGGCACTTGTCATTGTGCCGCTACTTGCTCTATTTCGCGGATACCTTCAAGGGCTAGAACAGTATGAAGCTATCGCATTTTCAGAGGTCGTCGAGCAGTTAATTCGAGTCACGGTTATGCTGACGTTATGTGTTCTTTTATTGCCCCAAGGCGGGATGTTTGCAGGAGGCATAAGCATGCTCGGGACTAGCTTTGGTGGAATTGCCGCGTTTGTAATACTTCTTATCTTCTATATTAGAAATATAAAGATCCCTATTTATAAAACCGCTCCTGTATTCTCACCTCAGGGGGAAGGTAAGTGGTTTGTTCAAAGTTCCCTTGCCATCTGTCTTACACGGCTGCTCATTCCGTTCTCAGATATGGCCGATGCACTGATTATACCTGCAAGACTGCAAAGTGCAGGGTATTCTTCACATGAGGCGACCGCCATGTTTGGCATGCTTACAGGCATGGCTCTTCTGATTGCCTATATGCCAACAATGGTCACCGCAGCTATTTCCCATACAATGACTATGAAGTTAGCTTCAGCCTGGATAGAGCAACAAGGCCATTTATTTCGGAGCTACAGCCTGAAGGCTATACGATATGCGTGGTCTTGGGGGATCGTCTCCACCCTTTTTTTAGTGGTACACGCTGAAGAACTGGCTTTAATCATATTTGGTTCCACAGAAGCTGGTAGCCTGATCAGAGGATTATCAGTAATTCCCCTCATTGTAGGCGTAAGAGAAATTACAACCAGTATCCTGTGGGCTCAAGAACAAAAAAAAGTCACGTTTATCGCCACCGTCATCGGAATCATTTTTGCTATAGGCTGTCATTACTTCCTCATTCCTGTCCCGTACATACAACTGAATGGAGCAGTTTTAGGTATTCTGTTGATGGAGCTGATTGTACTTGTTGCCAATGTTTTTGCTCTTCGGTCCTTGTTGCACTCTATGCAAATTGGCAGAATGGCGGCTTCTACTCTACTCCTCTTACTTGCAGGTATTCCACTAGGTTACTTCATTCGTAGCTGTAGTCACAACTGGCTCCCAGGCACATTTGGTGAAGTATCAGGAATGGTGATATACGGGGCTTGTCTGCTACTTGTTCACATACGGATGAATAAACAGATATAAGGCTTTGCTTTCTAAAAACCTAGGAGATTTGTCACGTTGACTAATTAACGATTCTTCATTTATAATTCGGACATTGAGAGCCAAGCAGATACTGCTTGCCATGTAAGCCTGAACTATAGATCTGTAAACAAACTCAACAGTGAAAGATGTGAGGAATTATGAGTAAACAAAAGTTATACTACGGTAAAGATATCGAGGTCATGTTTAATTCGGATGTCTGCATTCATTCCGGGATTTGCGTAAAGGGCCTCCCTGCTGTTTTTGATTTAAGCAAGCGTCCTTGGATTGATCCTGATGGTGAGACTTCGGAGGCCATTGCCCGGCATATCGACACATGTCCAAGCGGAGCATTGACGTACAAGCTTGTGAACGATGAATACTCAACAAAGAAAGAGGATGAACATGCATAATGTAGAACATGAAGTTGCCAATAAAAGATTCCTTATTCAAGATAACGGCGACATTGCTGCGGTGATGACGTATGTAAGCTCAAGTCCAGAACTATACATTATTGATCACACATTGGTCGAAAATGCATATAGAGGACAAGGGCTTGGCGATGAACTTATCAAAGCTATGGTGGAATACGCGCGGGAAAAGGGTATTAAGATTTTACCTTTATGCCCTTTTGCTAAGGGACGTTTCGAACGTATCTCCGAATACGCGGATGTTCTCCATCAATAAAACGAACATTCTCCGCTGAATTTCATGTGGCTAACAAATGTAACGGTTTATTGGCGAATTTTGATACTCCTGCCAAACAACAATAAGAAGCGTCTATATCATTCAAACCATGATATAGACGCTTTTTTACGTTTCCTGCTTATACGTTATTGCTTAAACCAACGATTGTTTCGAACGGTCGCAACACCAGTGGCAGCATGCCATTCTCATAGTTGGTAAGCCAGATCTCCGAGAAGTTGAGGCCAAGCTCATCTTCCTCAAGCTCCACGATGTGTTCAGTAAGATTGATGACGACCAGCACCTGTTGGTCTGCCAGTGTACGTGTATATGCATATACACTCGGATGATCCGGCATAAGAAGCTCATAGATACCATAAGTCAACGTATCGTGTTTTTTTCGCAGCTGAATCATTTGTTTATAAAAGTGAAGGATGGAACGTGGTTCCTGCAGTTGTTTCTCTACATTAATATTGACGTAGTTTTTATTCACTTTTAACCATGGCGTTCCGGTGGTAAACCCGGCCTGTTTGGACGAAGACCACTGCATCGGCGTTCTGGAATTATCGCGACTTGAAGCCCAGATGATGTTCATGATCTCCTCATGGGACATCCCCTCTTCGCGTTTGATCTGATACATATTCCGATCGGCGATGTCGTTATAATCTTCTATAGATGGGTAAGCCACGTTGGTCATGCCTATTTCTTGCCCTTGATATATGAAAGGCGTACCTTGCATGAAAAAGTACATGGCGCCAAGCGCAGTGGCACTTTCATACCAATATGCACTGTCATTTCCCCAAGATGAAACTTTGCGGGGCTGATCATGATTTTCAATAAACAAAGCATTCCAACCGACGTTTTCCAGGGATTTCTGCCACTTGGTCAAGACGTTTTTCAATTTGGGGATATCCAGTTCTCTGTCCGTGCTGTTTTTCCAAAGGTCAAGATGTTCGAATTGGAAAACCATATTAAATTTCCCTCTGACTTCACAGATCCAATCCAGCAGATCTTCCTGGTCTTCTACCTTTACTCCGTTCGCTTCCCCAACAGTCACCACGTCATATCTGGACAATGTATTCTCTTTCATTTCTTGCAGATAACTCTGGATTCCTTTGACATTCATATGTTTTTCAAAAGAAGAGATGTATTTGAAGCCTTCTTTAACAGGCATGTCCAAGAGGCCCTCTTCCTTATGAATATGGCTAATGGCATCAACACGGAAGCCATCAATCCCTTTATCCAGCCACCAATTCATCATTTCATAAATCGATTTACGAACATCTTTGTTTGCCCAATTCAAATCCGGTTGTTTTTTGGAGAACAGATGGAGATAGTACTGTCCGGATGCTTCATCATATTCCCAGGCAGAACCGCCAAAGATGCTCTCCCAATTATTCGGTTCGTCTCCGTTCTTCCCATCTCTCCAGATATACCAGTCTCGTTTGGGGTTATCCAGCGAAGCTCTGGATTCGATAAACCACGGGTGTTCGTCACTTGTATGATTAATCACCAAGTCCATAATAAGTTTCATGCCGCGATGATGCACTTCATGCAGTAATTGGTCAAAGTCTGCCATCGTGCCGAATTCATCCATAATGGAACAGTAATCACTGATATCGTAACCATTATCATCGTTGGGTGACTTATACATCGGACAGATCCATATCAGATCAATACCGAGATCTTGGATATAATCCAGCTTGGATATGATCCCCTGAATGTCACCAACACCATCACCGTTGGAATCCATAAAACTTCTCGGATAGATTTGATAGGCTACTGCTTCTTTCCACCATACTCTTTTCATTGAATATAATCCTTCTTTCTTGAGAACTGAACATCATATAACGTATTACGTATTATGCTTTAACTATGAATAAGGTACATTCTTGCTTCATATGGGCGTAATATGCTCTCTGAGAGTTCACCTGTATAATTGGATATCAAAAGTTGATTGGGCTTTGTTAAATGCTCCTGAAGCGAAAGTTCGGTTGTATACCCCTGGAAATTGCACACCACCAAAATCGTAGTACCATTCAACGTGCGGGTATAGGCAAACACTTCTGGGTTCTCTGGAAAGATCAGCTCATAATCACCATATACAATGACTTCATGATCTTTTCTAAGTTGAATCAACTTCCGGTAATAATGGAATACGGATTGGGGATTATTCAAACTTTGCTCGGCATGGATATGCTTATAATTCGGATTCACCTTAATCCAAGGGTCCCCTTGTGTAAAACCTGCGTTATCGGAAGTATCCCATTGCATAGGTGTGCGTGCGTTATCGCGGCCCTTGGCGTAGATCGACTCCATCACGCTTTGTTCAGGATAACCTCTCCCCATTCTTTCCTTATAAAAATTCAGCAATTCAATATCTCGATAATCCTTGATCGCATATTGAACATTGGTCATGCCTAATTCTTCACCCTGATAAATATAAGGCGTGCCTTGCATGCCATGAAGAAGGGTAGCCAACATTTTAGCCGATTCGATCCTGAATTCTCCATCATTCCCCCAACGTGAGACAATTCGGGGCAGATCGTGGTTGTTCCAGAACAAACTGTTCCAGGCTTCGCCTTCAAGCTCTGTCTGCCATTTGGACAGCACTTTTTTCAATTCCAACAGATCCAAAGGTTTAAGATCCCACTTTCCTTTGCCTTCTTGTTCATCCAAGCTGATGTGTTCAAATTGGAAGACCATAGAAAACTCGCTGCCGTCCGGGTTGCTGTACAGTTTGGCGATTTCCGGAGTGGCGCCCCATGTCTCGCCTACGGTCAGAAGGCCTTCCGCGTTTTGGAACGTCTCCTTGCTTAGTTCTCTGATATATTTATGCAGGTTTGGCCCGTTGCCCGTAATCTTTGCATCTGGTTCTTTGCCAATTAAGTCGATAACGTCAAGTCGGAAACCACCAACACCCTTGTCGATCCACCAATTGATCATGTTGTATATCTCCTGCCGGACTTTCGGGTTTTCCCAGTTGAGATCTGGTTGTTTGACGGAAAATAGATGTAAATAATATTGCCCGATCTCAGGCACCCATTCCCAGGCTGAACCACCGAAGGTGGACCCCAAGTCGTTCGGAGGTGTTCCTTCAACACCATCTCTCCAGACGTAGTAGTCATGGTACGGATTGTCTTTGCCTTTTTTGGCTTCTTGAAACCAGGGGTGTTCATCCGATGTATGGTTCAACACCAGATCCATGATGATCCGAATATCTCGTTTTTTGGCTTCAAGAATTAGCGTTTCCATATCTTCCAAAGACCCAAACATCGGATCGATATCCTGATAATCTGAAATATCATAACCGTAATCATCCTGAGGGGACTTGCAAACAGGTGATAACCAGATCGCACCAATGCCGAGTTCTTGCAAATAATCCAATCGGGATACAATGCCCTTCAAGTCGCCGATGCCATCTCCGTTACTATCTTGAAAGCTCCGTGGATATATTTGATACACAACGGTTTCTTTCCACCATTTTTTATTTTCCATGTTCAATCAACCTCCTTAACGTTATTCTTTGACCGATCCGACGACAATGCCAGTCACAAAGTATTTTTGTAGTAACGGATAAATCAGCAACAGCGGGATAACAGCGACCACGATTTTGGCTGCGTTCAGGTTTTTGTTCGAAATTTCAGTCAGGTTGCTGAGTTCGCTGGAATTCGTACCGGCTTGAAGCAAATCGGCAATATTCACGTTAAGGGATTGAATATAGGTCATTAGCGGATAATTGCTGACTTTGGTCATATAGATCAAACCGCTGAAGAAGTCATTCCATGTCCCCACAATACTGAACAAGGCAACTGTCGCCAGCGCTGGAATGGACACGGGAACATATACTTTGAACAAAACTTGAAGCGGATTGGCCCCATCAATGAATGCTGCTTCTTCAAGCGCTTTAGGTACAGCAGAGAAGAAGTTCATCACGAGGATGACACTGAAAATCGGAACAGCACCTGGCAGGACGAGTGCCCATATCGTATTTAGCATATCCAGATTTTTGATCAGCAGGTAAGTCGGAATCATACCTCCACTGAACAACATGGCAAAAATCATGATATTCATATATATGTTTCTGCCTTTGAATTCCCTCTTCGATTTGGATAACGGATAAGCCATCAAAATAATCAGAATCATATTAAGCACAAGGGCAAGTGCGACACGTAGAACAGATATGCCAAAGGAACGCCAAAACTGCGCATCATCTATAATTTTTGTATACGCTGCTGTTGTAAAATTGACCGGAACGAGACCTACTGCATTGGCAGATACCGCCTCGCTGCTGCTGAATGATATGGCAACGATATTCCATAACGGAAGAAGGCAGATCAATGCCAGCATAATCACAATGGCATAGATGACAAACCGGCCAATTCGTTCTTTGAAGTTTGCAGAATAGGACACAGGTTTGGCCTCCTTAGAATATTTTTCGATCCGTATATTTTTTGGCCAACTGGTTGGCAGACATAAGCAAAACAATACCGATCACGGACTTAAACAAGCCAACAGCCGTACCGAAGCTATACTGTCGCCCAACGAGACCAATTCGGTAAACGTAGGTGTCCAGAATATCGCCCGACTCATAGACAACCGGGTTATACAGATTATAAACTTGATCGAAACCGGCGCTCAAAATGTTGGTCAGGCTCATTACGCCCATGAGCAGAATAATAGGCAGCATGCCTGGTAAGGTGATATGCCATACTTTTCTCCACCAACTGGCTCCATCCATACCTGCCGCTTCATAAAGACCGGGATCAATCGATGTGATCGCAGCCAAATAGACGATGGAACTGTAACCAAACTCTTTCCATACGTCTGTACCGATAATCAGTGGCTGGAACCATGTGTTGCTGCCAAGGAAATTAATATTTTCCAGGCCAAAGAACGCGAGCATTTGATTCACAATGCCATCCAAACTGAACATGTTGACAACGACCGATGCCAGTACAACCCAGGATAGAAAGTGCGGTAGATAAACGATCGTCTGCACCGATTTTTTAACGTATTTGACACGAATTTCATTTAACAAAACGGAAAAAATGATGGCCATCATCGTTCCAAGCAAAATCTTGCCAATCGCTATCACCAACGTATTGCTGACGACCTGCGCGATATCCGGCAGCTTGAACATATAAGTAAAATGTTTCAGCCCTACAAATTCAGAGCCAAACATGCCTTTGGCCGGTATATAGTCCTGAAAAGCCGTAATGATGCCGACCATTGGAACATAGCTGAATACCAGCAAAAACAAAATGCCTGGCAGCATCATCATATGGTACATGGCACCTGGGCCTAGCCGGCCTCTCGCTTTCATATTTCCCTGTTTCATGAATGAACCCCTTTCGTTGAAGAAAGGCTGCGTATCGCAGCCCCGCTACTGTTCATAGATGTTATTGTTTGGATGCGATCTCGTCCTCAATTTCCTGAATGACTTGATCACCGCCTTGTTTTTTCCAGTTATTCACGAATGTATCGAAGTAATCCAAAGGTTCTGAACCCGTTATAATTTTGATAAACGATTCCTGCTCGAGCTTCGTCAGATTGGCCCACGTCTGTTTCATGCTTGCTGTGGTTCCAGAGAACGCAGGTGTCATCCATTCGAATTTCTTTTCCTGTGTCAGTTTGTCGATTAGTCCAACACCGTTGATCCGTGAATGATATTTGGACCAAGCAGTCACGTCATCCGTATCCATGTCGTTCAGATAGGTTTTGATGCTGCCGATATTGTTTTTCGATTCGGTTGTTCGAACCTCATCCAGGGAAATTTCTCCTTTGATTCCTCGAACAACGTCAGAGTAATCATCCAGCAGCGATGTAGCCGAGTTGACTTCGATATTAAAAGGTCTCGTAGATCCGTCTACCCCGGTCTCCTGGTACTTGGCCGCTTCCGGCATGGTTGTAGCGGCATCTTTATCATTGGCCAGTTTATCGTAGAACAGGTTAAGAATCTTAACGGCCAGTTCAGGGTGTTCATATCCCTTTCTCACCACGATAAATTGATTGGATGGATTGGCATGCGCCACATTGACTTTGCCGTCTGCATCTTCCAGCGTATAAGCCGAGAACTTCGCATTTTTATCCATCTGTTTCGCACTGATCAGTCCCCAGTCAGGGATATGCCATGGTCCAAAAGCAATACCGCTTTGGCCGTTGGCGTAGAGTGCGGTAATATCGTCAAACGTGCGGGTTCCAAATTGCGGGTCAATGATCCCATTTTTGAACCAATCCGCCATGATACCGAGCATCTTCTTCGTTGCTTCTGTTGTGGAACCATACACGATTTTGCCGTCTTCACCATTCATCCAATATTGCGGGAAGGCTCCCTCGGTTGAGGCCACACCCAGCATCGTATATGCAGAGCCATTGTAATCTGTCGTATTCATTGTGTTCACAAAGGGAATACCTACCGGGTTCCCGGATTGGCCAGGGTCTCTTTCCAGGAATTCCTGTGCCGTTTTCTCTACTTCATCGAGCGAGATGGCACCGTCTCCGTCTGCATCAAGTTGAATCCCCAACAGATCCAACCAGTCCTGACGAACCCAAACCATCGTGGGTGCGGAATCCAGAGAAGTCGCCGGAAGTCCCATCAGACGTCCATCAATCGTCGCATTTTCTAATGCACGACCATCATAGGAATCGTATATCTGCTTAATATTGTCTGTAGCATATTGATCATATATGGCTGTCAGATCCTCAATCAGATCGTTATCCACCAGCTCTTTCAATTCATCTTTGGAATCAACACGCATCATGTCTGGCAATTCCCCGGACGCGATGGCGAGCGAAACCTGACGACTATAATCTTCGCCATTAGCTTCAAATTGATCTGAAATCTGAGCGTTAAACGTGTCTTTGACCAGCCGAGTATACGCGTTATTCTCATAGGTATCACCACTCGGCAGTTTAGGATTGGCTGTGGTTACCCTTCCCATGGTTACGGTAATTTCGTCTTTATAGGCACTGAACGGATCTCCCGGCGTTACCTCATATTTGCCTGCTTCTTCTGCAGTAGGAGGAGTGGAAGAATCTCCACATGCCGCTAGGGCAGCAACCATTAAGGCAGACATGGACAGCACGGCCAGACGTTTCGTCAACCGTTTGCTTTTCATGGACCATTTTGTTCTCATCTAGTTCGATTCCCCTTTTTCTGATGTTTAATATTTGTTTGCGCTTTCATTATAAAATGGAGTGAAGCCCCATCGTGATAGGCATTACACGTCCGTTTGGATAGAGAAATGATTACAGTTTTTCAGTCCTCATTATGAAGTATGGTTAACTTGTGAGCATTTACCCTACCTACGGATCTACATTCGTCTAACCACCCTTACTTTTAATCAAAAACAAAAGCCGGCAGCTCCTAAAACAGGAGGCTGTCGGCTATTTATTTCCTCTACCCAGCTGCCGATATTCGCTTGGCAGAAGACCTGTCAGTTCGCGGAAAATGCGGCTGAAATACTTTTCATCCGTATACCCCACTCGCTCCGCAATCCAGAAAATCGTATTATTCGTATTGAGCAAATATTCTTTGGACTTCTCTACACGGATAAATCGGGAGTACTCATTAAAGGTTTTGCCCATCAGATCTTTGAAACATTGACTGAAATAACTTCGGCTGATGTTGAGTTGTTTCGACAGACCTGAAGCTGTATAGGGATGCTCCAAATCATTTTGCACGATCATCACCGCTTTTTTCACAGCATCGATGATTTCCTGCGAATACGAAGTCTGTTCATCTGCTTTTTGAATGCTTGCAGCTGTCTGCTTGATCCATGCTTCAACCTCGTACCAGGACTCGAAAGAATGAATCATGGCGATTCTTCCAAGCGTAGTTTGGGCAAAAAGGTGGTTCCATTCCATAACGATCGAGTACAGCAATCCCATCAACTGACCTTTATGTAATCGTAATGATATAAACTGGTCAATGAGTTGATTGTAGTAACTGTCGTGGTGGGTCCATGGTGTCTGGAACCAACTTTGCTTAATCCGATCCATATCTTCATCCTGCGGTTCTTTTAAACATGTGTTGTCCTCATTCATCGAAACGGTAATGACTTGGTTATTGGGGTTATACGCATAGAATAATGACGTATCTGTATAATTTATAATCCAGTTTTTGATCTGTGACCATGTGCGCTCTTGTACATCAGACAAAACCAACAACGTACCATGGGGAACTTGATGCAGCGATTCCTTCAATTGATGAAATAGTTGATCCTCTTCCGATGGGTGAACAGCCCACATGCAGCTATTACGCTCAACCTCCCACCTTACCTCATCTTCATGCGCAGTTATCTCCATTGGCCACTTATGCTCTGATTTTCGATCCTGTGAAACAAGTGCATACACATGTTGATAATCGACATTGATTTCATTCTGCGAAGGCATCTTTCTTATCGTGTTCGTCAACCCGTTTATTCGGGTATGTATCCGTTGCAAAACATGCTCGAATTGTTCTTTCTCCAGCTGGACTTTGGCTATATAGTCAATGGCTCCGAGTCTAAGTGCTTCTTGGATATAATCGAAATCCTGATGCAGGGTTAACACAACGATATGAAGTTCCGGATAGAGCTGCCTCGCAGCTCGCATCAGCTCGATCCCTGACATGACGGGCATCGCAAGATCCGTCAGCATCAGATCGACCGGTTGGGTTTTCAGGAAATCCAGTGCTTTCGCCCCGTTACTTGCCTCTCCTACAACCTCCATGCTGAACTCGTTCCATGGCATCGCAGAGCTAATGCCTTTGCGTACCAACTTATCATCATCTACAATCAATACCTTAATCATGCCGAGATATCTTCTCCTTTAATAGGCAGTACGAGCAAGATGCTTGTCCCTGTCCCCAATTCACTCTCAATCACCAGTTGTGCTTGGTCCCCGTACTGTGCCTTCAACATGCGGTGAACGTAATTGAGCCCGATGCCCATCCCTACTTTTTGTTGTTCAGCTACACGATTGTTTAGCAGATTATGAATGGTTTCTTCGGTCATACCTGCACCATTATCTTGTATCATAATGTTCAACGTTGTAGTGCATGTCACTTCAATCTGAATAAAACCTTCGTCACTCAATCCATGATATAACGAATTTTCAACCAGCGGTTGCAGAATAAAGCGGGGCACAGGAATTTGAAGCACTTGTTCATCTGCAGTAATGCGGACGTCAAATTCAAAGTCATAGCGAATTTGCTGCAAAATCAGATATTGTCTTAACGCATCAATCTCCTCTTCCATCGTGGATACTTGCCCTAATTTGCCCAGATTGTAATAGAGCAACTTGTTCAATGACTGCACCAGCTTGTCGATCTCCCCTTGACCATTCATGACGGCCAACCAGTGCACTGTATCCAGTGTATTCATCAGAAAGTGCGGGTTGATCTGATAGAGCAGTTTTTCCACTTCCAGGTCTGCGCGAATCTTCTCTTTCTGCTGAACTTCCTTGAAGAGGTCACCAATCTGATGCTGCATATTCGAAAATTCACCGAGCAGAAAATCAAATTCGGGAATCTGAGTACGAGCTCGGCTCCCTGTCGTTTGAGGATTCTTGGACATCCCGTTGATTTCCGAATGGAACAGCCCGAGTGGCTTGTATACCATCTTCCACAGGAGCCAAGCGAGAAACACGGTAAAGCCGAGGAAAAATAAAGCGACCAGCAAAATTTGAAGCAACCACTGGTTTTTCTCCTGTTGATATTGAGCCTGCGAAATGACCGATACAACACTCCATTTCTGTGAAGAATCCTCCTTGAACCAGTGATACCCGCGGGATATTCCGTCCTTCGCAGGATCGGCTGTTAAGCTGGAGAAATTCTCCCCGACCTTCATGGCCTCCGGTATTTCACTGTACACAATGTTTCCTTTACCATCCAGGATGAGGTGAGATAACGCGCCGTTGTATTGATTGTAACCCAAGATGTCCTGTGTAAGCCGGAAGCCAGATTCAACGTAAATATACACATCGTCCCTTTTGGAGAGTTGTACTTTTCGCATAGCGGACAGAACGAGTTGGTCATCGAATCGGTTCATACTGATATGAGGGCCATAGTATTTAATGCCATAGGTTTGGAAGAGCACAGGTAAAGAGTCAAACGTTAAACGATCCTTGATAGGAAAGTTGCCGAACTGCGTTGTACCTTCTTTCTCAAAGTAATATAACGTCAGTCCGATGTTGGGATTGGTAAATGTGACCACACTTAACTCGCTCTTTAATTCATCCCTGGCCTCAATCAATTGAAAGATATCAGAGGACGGATTCAAGAATTCATCCATGCTTTTGCCCAAAGTTCCCCTGTAGGACAATTGCTGGGTAACGTGATTCATATTGGTGATTGAATTCTCCAATGAGGACGTGACCTGCTGTAAATTGCTACGGATGCCATCATCAATTTTATTGGCGAAAATGGAGTCAATGGTATAATAAGAGATTGCAAATATGCTGATAAAAGGGATAAACGCACTGAGAAAGAACAGTAAAAATATTCTTTTTTTAAGAGTCATGGGGTCCTATTCTCCTTCTGAAAATGAAACAGCAAGCTTCCTGTGTATGGAAGCTTGCTCCAAGTCCAATTTCCTTTCATCATTATAGATTGATATTCAAATAAGTCAAACGCTTTCATAGTGGAGGGTCACATCTAAGAGATTAATAGATGAAGTTCTCTAAAAGGATCAAAATTTGCTCAATAAAGTGCTATCGATTTCGACATAATGAGTTCCATAAACTCATTCAGATGATTAGCCACTTTTTTAATTTCTTCAAATTCTGGTTCTTCTCCATATACAATCGCTCCTATTTCATTGGATAAGTCAATAGCATAGAAGGAATAGACACCGTTAACAGAAATCATGATTGGTAGATAATGATTCCACCATGTCGTTATTTCTGATCTCCATTGATCGTCTTCGTTTGCTGCTTCCAGGCTGAGCAGTTCAAATTCATTCCATTGAAAATCAGCATCTGAGCTATTTTTGTATTCACTCTCACAAAGGAACCATGTCTTTTCATCAGGGGTAATGCATTGTTCCATCACACGTAAAAAATCTAAATATTCTTCCGGAATAACTTTGTATCTAGTTATGAAACTGACATCTAAATCTAAATGACAATTCGATTTCTGAGTTATTATCCAACCGTTTGACTCAGCCCAAATCATAAATTCATGGATTTTGCTGCTCAAAGTGCACCTTCTTCCCTCAAAATGGACTCTCTTTACAATTTTATCGCAAAATAAGTAAAAAGTGCTACTCCTCAAATGGATGAGGAATAGCACTTTTTTATAAACCTAACCTACTTTAATTAATTGTGGATAATGGAATGCCTCAAACCTCTCAGCTACTCGCGCACCGTCACATTTAATTTGGTTGATCTGGTTTCCCCTGAAGAATTACGAAGTACAGCTTCATACTCATAGATTCCAGGTGCCCTTCCAGAGATTGCGGTAACCGCAGACTGTGCGCCAGGTGAATGAGATTGCAGCGATTGTGTGTCAATCCATACACCATTTTCGTAAAGTTCGTATTCGGTTGCGTTTGTTCCCCACCATAGATTCATGGTGACATTAAAGTTGCCGTCACCGTCCCAGTTGTCATTCGACAGAACGGCTTGCCCCGGGGAAGCATCCGTGACAACAACTGTCAGCGGCGTACTCATGGTTGTACCCAGTGCATTGATCAATTCTCCAGTATAGATGTAAGTGCCGTTTTTCTTTCCAGTAATATCAACTTGCACAGATTGGGCAGATGGGGATTGATCCACCAGGGAAATTTCCTTAATCAATTCACCATTCTCATACAGCTTGAACTGATTGCCGTTATTTCCCCACCACAGATTCATCGTGACGGTATAGTCCCCATCTTTGAGCCCCGTGTCGTAACCATTATTGTCAGATAACACTGGAGTGCCAGGGGCCCCGTTTGCTAGTGGCGTTGTCTGATGGAGCCATTCCTCCCACTTGATTAGTACACTTGCCTGCTCATCCGTAAATACGGTTCCTCTAGCTGCTTGAACGTCATTACCGTAGGATGCAAGCAGTTGACGCGCTTTTGCTCCTTCACGATTATTTGCAGCCTGTTTGGCCTGCTGTAACGTGTTCGCAAGCTGATCAGCAAGAACACCGGCATTCGGATCGATCGAATCAACTGCAAAGGCGTTGGTCAGATTGATCAGGCTGTCGAATGTAGCAATAACCGCAAAACGATATTCTACCGTCTGTTCCCACCCAGCCACATCGGAGACGGTTGCCGTAACCTGATTTAGGCCGGGTTCCAGTGTATACGCCGGAGTGTCCAGAAGCACACCCTCCGGTTCAGCCACACCGGATGCCGTATCGGAAGCGGTATAGCCAATTTCCACGTGCTGATCAATGGTGTATTCGGTTTGCCCATGAATTTCAATGGTTGGAGGTACGAGATCAATGGATATGGACAACAATTGTTCGCTCTCTTTGTTACCGTCAACATCGACGCTCCAGTAGGTGATCGTATGTGTACCTTCTTCAGTTAGGGTCAACTGTGTGCCACTCACCGTTTCCCCACCATTGATTTGATAATAGGTCCCTTCGATTTCGGAATCTTCATCGGTTGCTGTAAAGGTCACTTGTACTGGAGAAGTATACCAGTTGTTCTGCGATTCCCCTTCCAAAGTTGCCTTAGTATGCGGGGCTTCCTGCTCCGGTGATTCCCCTTCCAGTGTGACAAAATCAGATAGCGGTATATTTAAATCTTTGACAAGGCGTGCCACGAGTTCAGACACCTTGATTGCACCGTTCATCTGCAAATGTGTGTTGTCTTCGGTTGTGCCTACCCACATGAATATCGATTTGGTTCCTTCTGTGCCAAGTTCCTGAAAATGCTCCCAACTAGCCTGATTCAGATCGATGATGAGGGTTTCCGTTTCCTGCGCCGTTTCTTTCATCGCCTGTACGTATTCCGGAAAGCTTTTGTTCAGCACTTCTCCGGTAAAATCACGACGATTCACTGGCGTAACCAGCACCGGGATCGCCCCTCTTTGCAGAGCACCGTTAATGTATTCTTTCAAATATACCTTAAACTGCTCGGGCGTAAGATAACGCTCCGGACGCGAAGGGGTGGAATCGTTATGAGACCACTGCATGAACAGATAATCGCCTTCGTGAATGTCGAGCAGAATATCGTTGAGATATCCGCCGACCAGGAAGGTTTTGCTGCTCAAACCTCCAACTGCCCGGTTATCAATGCTGACTTCATTTGCATCAAAATATTCACCCAACGTTTCGCCCCAACCTGCTTGCGGACGGTAGCTCTCCGCGTAATTAGCCACAGTTGAATCGCTCGCCAAATATATAACAGGTTTATCGCTGGCACTGTGATCTGGCAGACGCTCCAGCTTCAGTGCATTGATCTTCGGTGCATTTCCGGTGAAGTTGAAGTTAAAGATTCCATCAATCAAGGCAATGTCGTATGTCATTTCTTTGAATTCACCCTTGGCAATGGTTGTGAGCGGCAGCTTTGTCATCTGTTCGACAACAACATTGGCGCTGGTTGATTCCTCCGCATCCCCAATGGTCATCGTTACCCGATAATTGGCTGGCTCTATTTCCGCCAGGAATGAGGTGCCATTTACTCGTGTGAAATCCTCTTTGAGCGCATCCCCTGTCTCCCGGTTCTCATCTTTGGTCAGTGCAGTATCGGCAAAGCCATACCCGTTGCCTTCGATGTACGCTCTCTTGGCATTGACCTTGATGTATCCTTCGGCAGCGTCGCCGGAACCAAAATCAAATCGGTATTCGTTTATCTCTTCGCTCGGTTCACTTGTCAATGAATCCTTGGCAACAGTTAACATATTAAACGTATGGTCAACTTGGGCCTGAGTGGCTTCCGTATTAAATATCGCTTCCGCTGCTGTCAAAGCCCGGTTCACCACGGCCTTTGATGCATCTGTATAATCCGACAGATCCAGTGCTTTAATCTCATCGTACAGAGCGATTAAGGCCGTCTGATCGCCACCCTCCGAAGGAAGCTGCGTGCCTTCAATCCGCACGTTGTCGATCTGGGTAGTCCAGTTCAACGTGCCTCCACCACCTTTTCTTGTTCCGAGGAATCGAATCGCTCTGACGTTGTCGGCATATGCGATGGAACTCATAGGGATATCTTTAATCGTTTGTTTAACGGTCGGATCCGCCACATCTGTTAATGTGAGATCCAACGTTTTCTTCGCAAAATTAATGGTCGAATCCACAGTGACCCACTGGTTCTTGGAAATCTCAGTAGCCGTCCCCCCTTCGGGTATAGCTGTATCTCCTGTGCCGTAGTCCGGATTATATGCACCGACATAATAATGAATTTTGGTACTTCCGGTTTTGGTATACAGCGTGAACAGGGCATTTTCGTTGGAATCCTGGACCGTGAGATGACCTTCTGACGGATAGGCACTCACATTACCGGATTGCCAGTCAAAATTCACCTTCACCTGATCGCCGTTTACCGCATCAAACAGACGGAACACCTTGGCCCGATTGCCTGATCCAGACCCTGTGACAGACAGTACCTTATTCCCGGACTGTTCAACCACCGTTCCCGCCATGGTTCCTGCAATACCCGTGGCATTGACCATCGCATACTGGTAGCCCGCAGCGTCGCCTTCAAAATCCTCCTCATAGAGCTGGGTTTCCGGCTCTGGTTCAGGCTCGGAAATATCCGGGTCGATGACCAGGGCTGAAATGCTTAGCTCCATGTTTTTGACTGCACCAGCAACGAGTCCGGCAATTTTCCGTGCACCATAGCTGCTGAAATGCGTATTATCGTTGATACCATTTGGGTATTTTGGATATTCACCCGGATTAGCATATAAGAACACTTTTTCCGTAGCTGTGTTACCAATTTTGTCGTAGTAAGCAATACTCAACTTGCTCAGATCAATCAGTGGCACGTCCTGCTCTTCAGCTACTTCTTTGGCAGCCTGCACATATGCAGGGAAGCTGACGTTGAATTCTTGAGTCACTGTATTAAAATCTCTGCGTCCAACCGGAGTCAGTAATACCGGTGTAGCGCCGCGCTGTTTGGCACCGTTTACATAACGAGCCAAATAAATTTTATAGTCCTCCGGTGAGGCATACCGGTCCGGTATCCCTGCACTGGCGTCATTATGACCAAAGGAAATGAAGAAGAAGTCCCCTGGCTTAATTCGCTGCAGGATCGTATCGAGACGACCGTCTACCATGAAGGATTTGCTGCTTCGTCCGCCGATCGCATCGTTTACGATGACTGCCCCATTGGAGAAATAACGTCCGAACTGCTGGCCCCATCCTTCTTGAGGAGCCTGCATTTCACTGTACGATTGCATGGTTGAATCACCGGCCATATAGATCGTTGTTGCCGCACCGGCCACTTTCTCTGGATATTTCTCGATGAGGATGTCCTGGATGTCTATGGCTGTACCGGTGAATAAGAAATCGAGCTGTCCATCCACCAATGCAACATCATAGGAATACTCGAGCGGTGCTCCCGCTGTCACATTTGTTACGGCGAGCTTCTGAACGAATTCGGATTTGACCGCAACGTTCGAGTTGTGCGCATCATTGCCCAATCGCAGCGTCACTTTATAGTTGGCATTTGGCAGGTCAACAGCAAATGTCGTACCTGTCGCAACCGAAACCTCATTTTCGCCTACGGTAACACTACTTGTATCCTTAAACCCATATCCCGTCTCTTGTGTATATAACGTGTCCTGTATAGCCGTACTTCCTGACGCTGTCTCTGTACCAAAATCAAAGCGGTAAACCGACTCCGGCATTTCTGCTTCGCGGGTCAATGCCAGATCGGCTTTCGGAAATGCTGTAGTTTCCGCTCCA
>Ga0209437_100498_pt1 | contig 28489 bp, 23 predicted proteins | sample AraplaL_Cvi_mTSA_FD_184266 | JGI IMG/M metagenome (GOLD analysis project Ga0209437, IMG submission 184266) | Arabidopsis root microbial communities from the University of North Carolina, USA - plate scrape CL_Cvi_mTSA (SPAdes) (version 2) | ecosystem: Host-associated > Plants > Roots > Endosphere...
CAGAGGAATGGGGGATTGATCATCGGATGATCATTAGAGAAGCCCGTATTGCAGACTATCCACAATTGAGACATATTTATTTGGATTCCCGGCGGGAGAGCTTTCACTGGGCCAATGCCGATGAGATGAGCCTAGAAGATTTTGACCGGGATACATCGGAAGAACAGATTCTTTTGGCAGAGGAAAACGATCAAGTACTTGGATTTGCGTCACTATATGTACCCGACCGCTTTATTCATAATTTGTTTGTGCACCCGAGTGCTGCCGGCAAAGGGGTGGGAAAGCAGTTACTCCAGCAATCCGTGGCCGAACTGGGAACGCCTGTCACATTAAAATGTGTCTCTGATAATCATAAAGCACTCACATTTTATAAAAAGCAAGGCTGGAGGGCTATCGTAGAAGAAGGTGAACCTGGATCAAGATATTGGGTTCTTCAATATAAGGAATGAGGGAAAAGAAGACATGAATATTAGAAAAATAAACGAAAATGGAGTATCTATTGCTTACGTTACGAGTGATGAAAAATTAATTACCGATGTTCAATCCGCTATCGATCTTATGGCTACGGTTCGATATGAGGCCGATTGTCGCCGTATTATAGTTAACAAATCTGCTGGGTTTGTACAGATCGGACGCTCCGAATTCGATGGTTCTGGTAATCCGTTCCCGCTATTGCATCTGGAAATTTCATAAAGGATAAGAATGTTCCCGTTGAAGTCGCTAATTTAGCGACTTTTTTTTGCGGGCGTAACCTAGTATGATCTGAATCCTTCACTTGGTCCTATGCCAAATATAAATATTTACCTCTTGCATAAAGAACACGTGTTCGGTTTATAATATATACAAACATACGTTCTTAAATGTACAGGAGTGATTTCAGTGTGGACTAAGCAGCGAACCATCATGCTCATTGATATGCAGAGTTTTTATGCTTCAGTCGAAAAGGCAAAAATGCCCCAATACAAAAATAGACCTCTCGCCGTTGCAGGCGATCCAGCAAGACGTTCTGGCATTATTCTTGCCGCTTGTCCATTAGCCAAAGCTAAGGGGGTATCTACCGCAGAACCACTCTGGCAGTCTCTTCAGAAGTGCCCTGAACTGATCATTGTAAAACCTCACATGCAAGAATACATCGAAGTATCCACCCAAATCATGTCCATTATTGAGGAATTCACCGATCTGGTTGAGCCATACAGTATAGACGAATTATTCGCTGATTTTACAGGGTCTATGCATCTATTTGGTAATGATCCAATCGATTTAGCCAAACAAATTCAAGACAAAATCTATAATGAAACAGGGGTTTACGCCAGAGCGGGCATTGGTGAAAACAAAATTATCAGTAAATTGTGCTGCGATATGATTGCTAAAAAAGCGGAGGGTGGCATTTTTCACTTAAAGAAAGAAGAGTTGCATCTTCACATTGGAGATAAGCCTATCCGCGATATGTGGGGAATTGGATCAAGAATGGAAAAACATCTGTGGAAGATGGGTATCCGAACCATTAAAGACCTAGCGAATACGCCTCTTTCTAAATTAAGAAGCAAGTGGGGTGTTAATGGAGAAGTCATCTGGAGAGTCGCCAATGGACTCGACAATTCGCCGGTAACCGTCAACACACACAGTACACAAAAGGATATCGGAAACGGAATGACCCTGCCTAGAGATTTCACCGAAGCATGGGAGATCGAAGTGGTTATTCTCGATATCTGTACAGAAGTGTGCAGAAGAGCCCGTAAAAAGGGGTTGATGGGTAGTGTCATATCTGTGAGTGTATCGGGAGCAGATTTTGATCACCCAACGGGTTTTCACAGGCAGGTTAAACTGTCTGATCCTTCAAACATAACCGTTGATGTGTGCAAGATAGCCAAACGCATATTCCATCAACATTGGGATGGGCAACCTGTGCGCCGTGTAGGCGTATCCCTGTCTCAATTATCCAACGCGGATACATATCAACTATCTTTCTTTGATGATCAAGAGCAGAAACGAGCCATTGATCAGGTGATGGACAACATTAAGGATCGATATGGCGACATTGCCATTCTTCGAGCGAGCTCCATTACGGCTGCGGGTCAAGCGATTGATAGAGCATCTAAAATTGGGGGGCATTACAAATGAGCAAAAAACTGGAGGCCAATGGATTATGGGAATCGAGCCGCATGATGCTTCCACAACATAAAGAACGAATTATACAGCATCGTACTCAAATTCATGTTCAAGCGAAACCACTGATTCATGAAGATGAGTGGGAAATTATTGCTCAGCATATAGATATGTCCCTCAACTATACGTTGCAAGCCACCTTTGAAGTATTTCATGAGTCAGGCAATCGGTATATACACGGGATCGTCACTTCAGTCAGTGCCTTTGGAAAAAAAATAAAAATTGAAATGGATAATGGATTTGAATGGGTCGATTTTGATCAATTGGTCACTGTAAAGTTTGAAGAAGGAGGAGGTGTGTACGGTGAGACAAACTTCTGAGGAACTTGCACTTGTGAAGAGGCTGGTAGAGATGCCGTATCTTTTAGGTGCTCTGGAGGTAGATAAACATAAAATATACGCTTCAAACTTTAAGATGAAATCGGTGTATATTGATTACCTGGACGGTACACAAAAGAAAATTGCTTTAGAGATGTACAAATCAAAACAAAGTTTAAAGGAACATCATATAAAAATCATTGAAGAGGAGAGATCCGAGCTGAGTTTAACAGTAAATTATTCGGTAAGAGGTTACCTTCACAAAATGACATTATTGTGGAGCAAAGTGAAAGTGGATGTGACCTTAATGCTCACTGAACATATGAGCGTTGATATTACTGATATGCCAAGATAAACATAGAGTTAGAGCAGAATACGGTATATAACGGCATAGGGTGGATATAATACAGCTATAACCATTGTTTTCTTCTCCCGATTTGGGTAAACCGACCTTTGAAATTGAAGGGTCGGTATTTTTTGTCTCAAATTTTGAGATTGGCATATTAAACCATATAAAATGAGAGAAATCACGAGGTAGATATATGCGGATAGACACATTTATCCATATTATTGCGACTGAAACAAGGATGAATCTTTCAGACGGGTGGTATCAACATACCTGGATTAGCACGGCGTGGTTCCGTTAGCTTGACAGCCAGGATTATTACAATACAACGTTGAATAAGAGTAATATGTTGGTGTCCTCTTGAGATTGTTTTCTGTGAAAGATATGAACGCTATACGTTATGACTTACCGTTGAACAACAGAGGATTTTAATTTGTGGAGGGGAGGAAAGATATGGACTACAATTCACGGAAGGAAGCGGTGTTTGAGACGAAACGGTTCCGTAACTGTACCATAGCGGCAGGTCGTCGTCATACCGTTGCTCTTAAATCTGACGGAACAGTAATAGCCGTGGGTGATAATAAATACGGTCAATGTGAGGTAAGCGATTGGTCCCATATCGTCGCAGTTGGTGCTGGTAATGTCCATATGGCTACAAACACTGGTAATGCTCATACCGTTGGTCTTAAATCTGATGGTACTGTAATAGCTACAGGTTGGAATAAGCATGATCAATGCAATGTAAGCGAATGGCGCGATATAGTAACCGTTTCGGCAGGTTGGTGCCGGACTGTTGGGGTTAAATCAGATGGCACCGTGGTTGCGGTGGGGCGAAATAATGAAGGGGAATGCAACGTAAGCAGCTGGCATGATATTGTATCGGTCACGACGGGTGACTGGTATACAATCGGTCTAAAAATAGACGGAACGGTAACAGCAGTTGGTAACAATAAATATAACCAATGTAGCGTAAACGACTGGGGCGACATGTTGGCTGTTTCGGCCGGATATCTTCATACTGTTGGGCTTAGATCGGATGGCACAGTAGTGGCTACGGGTAGAAATAATGAAGGTGAATGCGCCGTAAGCGGTTGGCGCGATATTGTCGCAGTTGCAGCGGGGAGTTATCATACCGTTGGTCTTAAGTCTGACGGTACGATGGTTGCTGTGGGTTCCAATAAATATCACCAATGCGATGTAAGGGGCTGGCACGACATTAGAGCTGTTTCGGCGGGCTGTGCCCATACAATTGGACTGAAATCTGATGGTACGTTAGTTAGTGTGGGTGTTAATGATTATGGACAATGTGATGTAAGCGGATGGAGTCACATCCAACAATAATCAAATATTATCATGACAGAACTTATGTAGCGAGCTAAGAGCACAATTTACTTTCTGAAGGCAAGAACTTAATCCCATTGTTGAAAAGAATGGGAACATAGTAATCATATCGACTAGAATATTTGATCTGTTCCATTAAGCGAACAGGCAGGTTAGTTCAATAAGAATTGCGATATTTGGCACCTACCATGTATTTATCTTGACAGTAATTGGGTCTAACTCGTAATATTTGAACTGGAGATGTAGGAAAGGGGACTCGCTGGACAATGTGGACTTCCTTGTAATGATGATCTAAACTGGATCGCTCGACTTGGTGTTTTGGTTATTACCACACGCCTCGTTTGTGATGCCGATCTGCAATCATTCAAGGGACGCGAGGAACCGTTTGATCAAACCCGGGCGCGGATACTTGATGTATCCGTTTTTGTTATACCTAGGATAATTCCATCTCCAATGAAAAATGGATTTCTCCCTCCCTTATTAAACGGAGGAAATAAAATGACCAAACTACATGGAAAAACCGCTATCGTGACAGGCACAAGCCGCCCTGGAGGGATCGGAACTGCCGTCTGCCGCACGTTGGCACACGAAGGCGCTAATGTGTTCTATACCCATCTGTACGATTACGATAAGACAGAGAATCCGGGAGATGCCGACAAGAACTGGCCGGATCTCTTCGCTGAAGAACTTCGCTCTTATGGCATTAAGGCAGCGCATATGGAGGTCGATCTTACCGATCCCACTTCTCCAGCGCGAGTGCTTGATGCGTGCCGGTCGACTGTCGGGCTGCCGACCATTCTCGTCAACAACGCTACGTACAGCGTATCAGCTGATTTCCGTCAATTGACTGCATCACTGATCGATGCGCACTGTGCCATGAACATTCGAGGTACGTTCATGCTATCGGCCGAATTTGCGCGTATGCTGGAGGTTGAACTGGCCGGCCATCAGGCCCTTAACGGCGGCCGGATCATCAACCTTACGTCCGGTCAGGGTAAGGGGCCGATGCCTGGCAATCTCGCTTATGCCGCAACGAAAGGCGCCGTCTCCACCTTTACCGAATGTCTGTCTGCTGAACTAGCTCCTTTTCACATTACTGTGAATGCAGTTGATCCCGGTCCTACCGATACGGGTTGGATGTCAGAAGAAGTGAAAAAAGCCTTGCTACCTGGATTTCCGATGGGCAGGATCGGTCTTCCTGAAGATGTATCCCGTCTGATTGCTTTTCTGGCAAGCGATGATTCCCAATGGATCACCGGACAAATCATCCATTCTAGAGGTGGGTTTTAATTAGGGAAACAGTTCATTAAACTCACGGGAAACAATAGTTCCATAAAACCAAAGGAGGCCGCCGATCAACAGGATCGGCGGCTTTATTCAATTACTGAGCAGTAAAGTTTAGTTATAATCAACTTTTATCACCAGAAAATAAAGTCTGCTTGGTAGAATTGTGAAGTAAAAATCACATTAACTGGAGTGGATACTATGCTTTCTGAGGAAGATTATGCGAAGGTAGCGAAAGAAGCTTTACATCAATACCCAATCATTTGGGAAAAACTTGTGTATCTCGGAATGAGTGATAATGTTACATTTCAAGTTCAGACCAACGATGATAATCAAAAGTATCTTATCAAAATCCATATCTCAACGATTTCCATTCACTCAAAAGGGAATGTCGCATCAGAGCTTATTTGGCTTGAAGCTTTGGTTAAAGATACAAATCTCGTCGTACCTGCCCCTGTCAGAAATGTTCAAGGTGATCTGGTAACTGAAATATCAACTGATCTTAGCGAAAATACATTCATGGTGACTATTCATCATTGGATTCATGGAAGTGTGCTTAAAAGAGAGCCAACAAGTAATGAAACTGAAAATTTGGCTCTCTTAATGGCGGCTCTACATAAACATTCTATGCAGTGGATTCCACCTGAAGGCTTTAATAGACCAATATACAATTCTGATCATTTATATTCATCACTTAATCAATTAAAACAGTTAGTAAATTTAGAGCTTATCTCAAGTGAAGTGTTTGTTTATGTGGAAGAGTCAGCCCATAAAATAGCAAATGTGATACATAGTCATAAATGTTTGCCAAGTAATTGGGGAATTATTCATTCTGATCTTCATGAGAGTAACTATGTTTTTTATGAGGATATTCCTCGACCTATAGATTTTTCAAATTGTGGCTATGGCTTTTATTTATTTGATATGGCTGAAACATTTATGCACCTTTCATCTGAGAATAGGAAAGTATTTATTTCATCGTATAGCAAAGTAAATCAACTACAAGAGAATTATTTCGAATTATTAGAAGCATTTTTTATTTGGTCAATAATTAGGACTTTTGCATTCCACTCTCTAAATTCAAATGAACAATCATCCTTAGCGGAAAATTTCCCATCAGTTATTCAGAACTATTTTAGAAAATATCTTAAAGGAGATAATTTTTTATTGAACTAACATCAAGCCAATCACAAACAGCGGAATGACTCAACCGAGCTATTTACTAGCTTTTTAGGGAGACGAAAGGGGGATATTAACCTACGTTGTCGTGCACTCCCATTTGCCGAATAGATACATATACGTTTAGTTCAGATCTTTTTATCAGTGACCATATATCCGTCCCCAGTCTTATTCTAACTAGCCTAAAGTCTCGATTGGGTGCTAGGCTCAGGTTTGTTTCGCGAATTCTCCCACACTGTTATACTCCTAATCGGAATACATAATAAGGAGTGGAATGAATTGAGTACATCTATGATAAAAGACAGAAAAAAGAACTCCGAAGACGGAAGCACGATTCAATCATCAAGGAAAGGATTATTCGTTTTTTTCGCTATGCTGATTCCATTAACAGTTATCAGCTATGTTCTGGCGTTAAATGTATCACCCGTGTTTGGTCTGCTGCTCATGTGGGCACCTGGCCTATCCTCCATATTTGCTCGTATAGTACTGCATGAAGGTTTCTCGGATATTTCACTGCGAATCGGAGGAAAGCGAACCTTAAAGACCATCCCATTTGTGTTGTTATTACCGGTTGTCATTGGTCTATGTGCTTACGGATTCGCCTGGGTTACGAGGTTGGTGGACTATGTGAAGTCAGGCGATGTCTTCATTGTCAGCCTTGTCCTATCGATTATCTACCAAATGTTCGTAGGCACGGCCATCGGTGTAATCAGCAGTGCGGGAGAAGAGTTGGGATGGAGGGGATACATGCTCACCAGACTCATCAAAGCGAGAGTGCCTAAACCCATTCTAACAAGCGGTTTAATCTGGGGAACATGGCATATTCCTGCCATTCTGCTAGGGAACTATTATTCGGGACCGTCACTCGCCTTGTCCATTGTACTGTTCCTTATTACCATCAGTTCTTTTAACTTCATAATTAGTCACCTTCGATTGAGTACAGGCAGCATTTGGCCCGCAATTCTGCTTCACGCTTCTTGGAATGCCATTATTCAAGATTCATTTGACGATTTAACAAAAGGAGAAAATGCCTTCCTATGGACGGGTGAGTCGGGTATATTGGTAGCTTGTGTGATGCTGATTGCCGTCTGGATCTTTTCCAGAAAATCCGACTATATGCAGCGCATATGATTCTCTTCAGGAACGGAAAACCTTTCTCACACTAATTTTACTAAGACCGATCCGGATGATTTCTTCATTAATCGAACATTTGAAATCCAAAGAAGAGGCCGTAATCATGAACACGACTTCTGCGCTTGAATTCTATACGCTAGCAAACATGAGGGGAGCATAATTAATGTTTGATGACATAGATTTCTCACCAGGAATTATTGCTTACAATGGAACGGAATTCTTGGATCAAGAAGATATTTTTCAAGTTAGATACAATGAAGGAAGGAATATTATTATTGATGTTGGCTGGTATAAGAAGGAGTTTGCTGTGGTTATAATTAAAGATTTTGATATGTAATAATACTGGCCCGAATCGTTAATCATTCTAAGATTATCGGTTCGGGCCTTTTTGATGAAAGTCGCTGATGTCGCAGCATCTCTGATCAGGATTTTCCAATATACAACAGGTTTACGTCTCCGCCTGTTAACGTCTTCGGAACGCTCCAGCGCGCGCCAGCGCATAGAAAATCAAGAGAGCAATGACTGACCCGACGATCGCGGGTATGATATGAAATCCACCCACTACCGGCCCCCTCGGTCCCAACAGTTCATATCCTAACCATGATCCAATAAAACCAGCAATGATATTTCCGAGTACGCCTCCCGGCACGTCCCGTCCAATCAGATTTCCACTTAACCAGCCAATCAGCCCACCGACAATAAGTATCCAGATTAGATACACGAATTGGCCTCCCTTCGATTGATTTATTACAAGTTATGTTTCGTTAGGGGGAATGTTGCGGATGATCTGAGAATCGACCACGAAACCATTTCCATTTTAATCCAAGGGTAGTAAAATCGGTTGTACCACTACTCTTATGAATGCTGGTGCAGATGGGATTAACGATAGCCAGTATAGAAAGGAGGCACTTAGTTGTTCATGTTTCGAAGTCCTTTTATTTTAGCCTTGTTGATGATGTGTCTGATGTCAGGCTTGGCTGCTTGTTCTGAGTCAGAGCAATCGGAAGATAAGGGTGCTTCGACAAAGGCTGACTTCACAGAAGAAATGCAGAGCCTCAATCTGAATCTGGAAGAACCGTCATGGAAGCTGGATACCACACCCGTCAATCTAACGTGGTTCGTTGGGGCCGAATGGTACGGGCACACTTGGGGTGAAAGCCTGACTTCCAAATATGTCACCCAAAAAACAGGGGTCAATATCGATTTTGAAGTACCTACTGGTGAACCAAGCGAGATGTTATCACGGATGTTGACGACCGGTAGTCTGCCGGATTTGATAACCATCGGCTCCTGGGAGAGTGCGGTTAACAAACTGAGGGAGAGTAATCTCATCTATGCCCTGGATGAGCTCGCCAACCAGTATGATCCTTACTTTTACAAGGTAGCAGGTGATGGTGCTCTACAGTGGTATCGGCAGGAAGACGGGCATACCTATGTCATTCCCAATGATGCATACAGTCCCGAACAGATGCGTTCAACCGGCTTGACGGGAGCGAACCAAACCTTTCTCGTACGTAAAGATCTGTATGAATCGATGGGCAAACCGGACCTTAGCACGCCGAAAGGTTTTCTAAATGCACTACAGTTGCTAAAGAATCAATATTCGGTTTATAAAGGTCAGCTGATCAGTCCATTTTGGTCGCAGGGGAATGCATCCTATGGGATGACCGAATATTTGCAAAATCTGCTTGCAATCCCCCATGAGCAGAACGGTAAAGTATATGATCGAATCACAGATCCCGACTATATCGAGTGGCTGAAAACATTTCGTACCGCTTACGAGCAGGGCCTGATTAATGTTGATTTTCTGGTCGACTCCAGTGCACAGGTGCAGGAAAAAACCAACCATGCCCAATATTTTATGATGATTCGGGAATGGACAGACATATCGGACCTCAATTCGAAATTGGAAGTCCTTACGAATCAGAATTCAACCTATATTGCTGTAGATGGACCCCGGAGCAGCAGGGGAGAATCCGCCAAACTGTTCCCCGGCAGCATGGATGGCTGGATGGTTACGATGATTAGCAGGTCCACGAAAAACCCTGAACGAGCCATCCGTTTTTTGACCTATCTGGCCAGCGAAGAAGGCCAAAGGGATTTATTTTTGGGCAAAGAAGGTGAAACCTGGACGATGGAGAACGGCAAACCCCGGTTGACGGCGGCAATGGTCCAGTTGCATGACACGGATCGGGAGCGGCTGGAAAAGGAATATGGCATTATGGATACCTACTGGATGCTGCGAAACCCTGCTTTCGTTAACCCGTGGAGACCAGAGCATACTCCATCCATTAAGCAAATGGAGGCGTTCGCTAACCAACACGCCGATCTGGACAGCGGCATCTATAAGGGACTCGATCCTGTAGGGGATTCCGATATAGCGTTAGCCTGGTCACGGATTTCTCAGAATTGGGAAGAGGTGCTACCAGAACTGATTACAGCGAAGGATGAAGCTGCCTTTGACAAAATTTTCGAAAACTTTCTAATACGTCGTGTGAACTACGGCTTTAACCAGGTGATGGAATATCGCCAGGCTGAACTGGAACTGCGAAAAGCCAAGATAGCCAGATAACCATTCCCTAATACATGGTTACCTATCAGCTAACTAGTAATATATGGTATAACAAAGGTGGTGAATACATCAGAATGAAATACCTGCTGAAGAGATTGAAGAAGCTTTATCGCAATGCCCGTATATCCCAAAAGCTCTTTCTGGCATTTAGCCTGATGATTGCCATACCTGTTATTTTGATATCCTTTGTGTATATCCGTATGCAAGAAAACCAGTTATATAAGGACGCTATGGCAACGGGCAACAGTCACGTTTCATGGCTGAATGAACAATTGCGCAGAAGAATGGACATGATTGAGAACGCTTCCAACACAACCCTCACTCAAAAGTCATTTGTGGATTTTATTCATTCCAATATGATTGTGGATGGACTGCGTCTGGTAAAGTTCAAGCAAAACCAGTATGAGCAAATGCTCAATATCATTCAAAGCAATGCGATGATCAGTGAGCTTAGCTTTTACGTCGATAACCCAAACTTGTATGAAATCTGGCCTGAAATCTATCATTACAAGAAATTTTCGCCGCAGGATTATTGGGTAAAGCTTCGGGACGAAGGTGGTGCGGCTTACCGCTTATTTTCTTTTAGGGATGGTGAGCACACATTATCCTACTATCGTCTGGTTCGCCTTCAAGGGCAGGAACAAAAACGCCCTAGCATTATGGAAGTGCGCGTTCCCCACACCATGTTTTTCAGCGACCTGCTACAGGAGAACAAGGGGGACTTCTTTTCGGTGTTGATGAACGCAAGCGATTCTCCCCAGTATGTTTACAATCCCCAGCATGAGTTTTCTGAGAAGTACGGGCTGGGGCTGGAGGAGATCCTTGGCAGTATTCATCGCCAGCTGGATATATCGCCGCAGGAAAGCCCACTTCAGGTCAGGGTGGGAGATCAGAGTTACTATGTATTGTATCGATACATCGCCCCGTTGAATACTTATGTGGTCGATATTGCTTCCCATCAGGCATTGATGAAGGGACCGCGCAGTTGGTATGCATTTGTGGTAACGATTACATTATGTGTATTGCTGCTGATTATGCTACTCGTATCCCAAACAACGCGGCGTATTTTCCGGCGATTGGACAGCGTACTAGTTTCAATGCGTCAGGTACGAAAAGGCGAGCTGGATGCAATAATTGATACAGGCCTTGATGAGAACGAAAGAGGAGATGAAATCGATGAGGTGGCAGTGAATTACAATAAAATGTTACATGAGGTCAAACGTCTAATGACACAGGTCGTGGATAAGCAGTTAATTGCCAAAAACGCACAGTTACACTCCCTGCATTCGCAGATTAACTCCCATTTTTTATATAACGCCCTGGAATCGATCCGGATGGTGGCAGAGGTACAGAGGCAGCCTGCTATAGCCAATTCATTGGTGTCGTTGGGCTCGCAGTTGCGCTACAGCATGCAGTGGCGTAGCGATACCGTTGCTTTTCGTGAGGAGCTTGCCAATATCCAAAGTTATATTGAATTTATCAACTTCATGGAAGGCGGCAATATCGTTATGACGGCAGATCTTCCGCAGGAGATACTTCGCTACGCCATTCCCAAGATGTGTATGCAACCCATCGTTGAAAATGTAGTTCATCACGGGACACCTTCAGGCGGTAGCGTATCTATAGAAATTACCTTTTCTGTGGAGAATGACAGTCTGCTATTCATTAACATAAGAGATGACGGAGAGGGGTTAGAGCCTGAGATGTTACACCGTCTTCAGGCAGTACTGCGAAGCGAATCGGATACGCCGATGGTTACTAGCAGGAGTGGACTTGGTTTGGAAAACGTGAATAAGCGGTTGCAACTTCATTATGGCAAGAATTGCGGTCTTTGGATTGATAGTGTGCAAGGTGCATATACCTGTGTAACGATACGCTTGCCTTGGGAAAATGTAAATCTTGGAGGGTGGTAGAGCATGATTAATATCCTGATTGTGGACGATCAAAAACACATTCGTGACGGCCTGCAGGCCATGCTGCATCAATTTCCTCTGGAACTGAACAACATATATTGTGCCGCGAGCGGGATGGAGGCGCTGTGCCTATTGCGGCAGCATTGCATTCACATCGTTATTACCGATATTAGGATGCCGGATATGGATGGGTTGGCACTCATGGCTCAAAGCAAAGAGGAATACATGGATGTGGAATACCTCATTATCAGCGGTTATAGTGATTTTACATATGCCCAAAAAGCGATCGGGCTTGGGGCAAAGGGCTACTTGCTAAAACCTTTGAAGCGAGAGGATCTGCAAAATTCCCTGGAGCATGTATGGCAAGAGATTCAGACACGGCAGGCACTTACGCATAATATGCAGCATGTATCCCGTCTCGCCCAAGAGACCGAGAGTAAAGAATTAAGAATGTTTATGCAAGGTGCGTTAAGTGATGACGCATGGATTCTTCAGATTGAGGAACAAAATGATGCGTTATGGCGTAATTATCGCCTGGCCCTGCTGAGGGAAGAAGTTGGCATTAACCAGCCCGGAGCCAGCAGCACCCATAGTATGGAATCCATTGCTTATCGTGTGTTTGGCAGACAAGGTTGTATTTGCCTGCAACATCGCCCATACCTGATCCTTGCGGTGGATGCGTCCATAGATCCAAGTGTTTATCCTACAGCGCTAAAGGAAGGAAATATCAATGCCATAACGGCCATCACTAATCCGATTCAGGGATTAAAAGAACTACCAGACAGCTATAACCAAGTACTTGAGCTCTATCGCCACAGTTACTTGTTTCCTGATCAGTGCAGTATCTTCCCAGCACATATTGAGCACATGGAGCAGCAGTGGCAACTTCCCTATGAAGACTTGTATGGACTCTTCCAATCAGTTGGAACAGATAACAGTGGAATAATTACTCAGGGTATTTCTGCACTATTTCACAAAAAGGTGCTGCAACGCTATCCTATTCGCTATACCCAACAGCTCTGCGCCGCCACCGTTCAGATGATGGAGGAATACGAACGGGTTATCCGCCCTTATATGGGGGAAGAAGTGCTGGACCTTGAATCATTGCGTAATCTCTTTAATTATCAAGGGATGCGTGATTATATACAAGCATTGCAACAGCAGCTGCTTCGGCTGAATCAGTTCTATTATGACTATAAATGCAGCTATCGCCATTCGCAGGATCTAAATGAAGCCATTCGTTATATTCACGAGAATTACCACAAACCGCTGGACCTCGCGATGGTATCCAATTATGTATCGCTTAATTACGCTTATTTCTCAAATCTGTTTAAGAAGAATATGGGGAAAGGTTTTGCTGAGTACCTACGAGATGTGCGTCTGGATAAAGCACGGCGTCTTCTTGCCGAAACCGATTATAAAATTGTTGAAGTGGCTGCTATGGTAGGCTATGAAAGCTACAAAAGCTTTACACGCGCATTCCGACTTGTGATGCAGATCCAACCCACAGAGTACCGACAGATGATGCGTCAGAGGGCAGATTGAATCAAAAGCCAAAAAAATGGGATACCACAAAAACAATTGTACCTTTTCAGCAATTTAACCTATTCGATAGAATAAAGATATCCCTCATGTAAGCGATTACCTTAATACACATGGATTGGGAGAATCTATTATTCTATTAAAGGAGGGCAATGATGAAACCATCTCATTTTACGGAGAAACGATTTATGAAAAAGGTACTCGGTATGTTCCTTGTGGTTGTGATGCTGGCTGGTATTGGCATACTGCCAGCGTCAAAGGTTCAAGCAGCGGGAACTACCGTAACCTCAATGGAGTACTTTTCACCAGCAGACGGGCCTGTTATTTCAAAATCAGGTGTTGGCAAGGCCAGCTACGGATTTGTTATGCCTAAGTTCAATGGAGGCTCCGCGACATGGAATGATGTTTACAGTGATGTAGGCGTTAATGTAAAAGTGGGAAACAACTGGATTGATATCGACCAGGCAGGCGGTTATATCTATAACCAAAACTGGGGGCACTGGAGCGATGGCGGCTTCCATGGCTATTGGTTCACCCTCTCCGCAACAACCGAGATACAACTGTACTCCAAAGCAAATGGTGTGAAGCTTGAGTATCAACTTGTATTCCAAAATATCAACAAAACAACCATCACAGCGATGAATGCAACACAAGGTCCACAGATCACAGCAAGCTTCACAGGCGGTGCAGGCTTTACATATCCAACGTTCAACAATAATCCTGCGATCACTTATGAAGCTGTTGCGGATGATTTGAAGGTGTATGTCAAACCTGTAAACAGCAGCACCTGGATTGATATTGACAATAACGCAGCCAGCGGCTGGATCTACGATCAAAATTTTGGCCAATTCACGGATGGCGGCGGTGGGTACTGGTTTAACGTAACGGAGTCGATCAATGTCAAATTGGAATCAAAGACTTCTTCGGCTAATCTCGTTTATACCATTACGTTTAATGAACCTATACGAAATTCATATGTCATTACGCCATACGAAGGAACAACCTTCACAGCAGATGCAAATGGTTCCATTGGGGTTCCGCTTCCGAAAATTGATGGAGGGGCACCAATCGCCAAGGAACTGGGTAATTTTGTATACCAAATTAACATCAATGGACAATGGGTTGATTTGAGTAACTCCAGCCAGAGCAAATTTGCATACTCCGGCAATGGGTACAACAATATGTCCGATAAGAATCAGTGGGGATACTGGGCCGATTACGTCTATGGCCTTTGGTTCCAGCCGATCCAAGAGAATATGCAGATTCGTATCGGCTATCCACTGAACGGTCAGGCGGGCGGAAGTATTGGCAACAACTTCGTCAACTATACCTTTATCGGCAATCCCAATGCTCCGCGTCCGGATGTATCCGACCAAGAGGATATCTCCATCGGAACGCCAACCAACCCGGCAATCGCGGGCATGAACCTCATCTGGCAGGATGAGTTTAACGGAACTACGCTGGATACAAGCAAATGGAACTATGAAACAGGATATTATCTCAACAACGATCCCGCTACATGGGGATGGGGGAATGCAGAGCTGCAGCACTATACGAACAGCACCCAAAATGTATATGTACAGGACGGGAAGCTGAATATCAAAGCCATGAACGACAGCAAATCTTTCCCGCAAGATCCGAATCGGTATGCACAGTATTCTTCAGGAAAGATCAACACCAAGGATAAACTGTCCTTGAAGTACGGCAGAGTCGATTTTCGTGCCAAGCTTCCTACAGGTGACGGTGTATGGCCAGCACTGTGGATGCTTCCACAAGACTCGGTATACGGCGCTTGGGCTGCATCAGGTGAAATTGATGTTATGGAAGCGAGAGGCCGTCTGCCCGGATCCGTAAGTGGTACCATACACTTTGGTGGACAATGGCCCGGCAACCAGTATTCGGGCGGTGATTATCACTTCCCGGCAGGGCAAACTTTTGCCAATGATTATCATGTATACTCGGTAGTCTGGGAAGAGGACAATATCAAATGGTATGTAGACGGCAAGTTTTACTATAAAGTCACTAACGAGCAGTGGTATTCCGCAGCTGCACCGAATAATCCGAATGCACCTTTCGATGAGCCGTTCTACCTCATTATGAACCTGGCAATCGGCGGAAACTTTGACGGTGGCCGCACTCCGAACGCATCTGATATCCCGGCGACGATGCAAGTGGATTATGTACGCGTGTATAAAGAACAGTAATAAAACAGATGTTTCCATAATTAAAAAGCCGTTGATCTGATTCAGATGATCAACGGTTTTTTATTGTTCATTTGTCTGCAAGAGCTTGAGCATATGGATTTAGTATGGTCAGCATGACGACAGAGTACAGTTCTCTGTCCTGGATTGTAGAGTGATGTTGTAATGTCAGAGTATACAGTTGATAATCAGTATCATTCATGATATATTGTTAACCAGTAAACAAAATATAAGGATTTTTTAAAAAAAACTTTATTATTAAAACAATATTTTTGTTTACAAGTAAATAAGGAGCGATCATAAGATGACTTCAAAAGATCGAACAAAACAGTTGCTTCATGACCAATTTATCCGTCTTTTACATGTATATGAGAACCACAAGGATACAGAAATTGAGAATTTCCTAAGTATCGCCCAGCGAGAAAGCATCGAGAAAATCCCTCAGCATTTGACCGCCGTTCATATGATCGATTGCATAGGCAAGCATGAGCCTATTAACAACACAGGTATTGCCGAAGCGATGAATTTATCCAAAGCTAGTATCACCAAAATTGGCAACAAACTGCTGGAGGAAGGATTCGTCAAACGCACAAAAATGAATGACAACAAGAAGGAGAGTTATTTCCGGTTGTCACCGCAAGGCAAAAAGATCTTTGAACTGCATGAACGTCTGCATGTACATGAGGCTGAACGCTTCTATCGTACGCTCGACAAATATTCGGAAACAGAGCTAAAAGTAATCCATCAATTTCTTCAAGACAGTAGCATCAATATTGAATCCATATCGAACGAAGGAGAGTGAAGCATGTGAGTCTGGCGGAATTGATCAGGGCGCGCAGAAGCATTCGTAAATGTAACTCTACGCCGGTGGACCAGGAGTTAGTTGTTGAATTGCTACGTAAGGCTAATCGGCTTCAACCCTTTGGTGAGACTGGCTCGTGGCGTGTGGTATATGCCGGAACTCCAGAAGCGCGCAAACGGTTGGTGGACTGCATGCTCGAACAGATGTCGCAGAGCAAGATTGGCAAACTGATTCCCGGGAAACTTCTGGATGTTTTCAAAAAGAGATTTACCGATATTCCTGCCCACGTCATTGTTATGTCGACTGTAGGACCGGATCGTCTCACCAATGACCGCAATTATGCTGCTGCTTGCGGGATGATGCAGTGCTTCCAACTGATGGGTTGGGAACATGGGTTAGGAATGTTATGGGATACAGAGTCCATGATCCAGCATGAAGGATTCTTCAAAGGAATTGGCCTGCGTGAGGATGAAAGATTTGTTGGCATTCTTCATATAGGATATTTCGACAAAGCACCAAGAAGTCGGAAAAGAACACCAGCCGAGCAAAAGTGGACCGTATTACGAGGGCAGTCTACATAGAAGAGGAGGATGTAAAAATGAAATTGTCAGATCTGGAAGGAGACATGGGCGGTCCGAGTGAATTTTTGGATCAACCGGTATCGCAGGATCTAATCCTTGAGTTGCTCAATCACGCCGTATGGGCGCCAAATGATGGACTCCGAGAGCCGTGGCGATTTATCTTTGTTGATAACCCGTATGGGGACATCATGCAGGGATTGCAGGAGCAAGCACCTGCGTATCTTCTGGTCTTGGTGAATGCAGAGTCAGATCAACATAAGCAGGAAGAGGACTTTGCAGCTGTCTGCTGCCTAATTCAAAATTTCCGCTTGCTGGCATATGAGCAGAGTCTGGGTGTGCGCTGTACATTGCATGACTGGATGTACGAATCAAGCCGTACTGAAGTGTTTGGTGTACTGAATAACGAGCGTATTGCTGCGGTTCTAGAATTGGGATACGGTGCAAATCAGTCGAAAGGGACTACTGATTTACCTGAGACTCAACTTCATTTTGAACTTCTCTAGGGTGGTCTTCATTGAAGTCGCTTTTTTAGCGGCTTTTTTATTTTATCGGACCACGTTTTTGACCGTGTCGATCTTTTTTGAAAGCTTGACAAGTTCAAAATATTCTTATATAACTATTTTAGTTATAACCGTTGTGGTTATATTTAAAATATAGAAATTGGAGGTAAGCATGAAAATTATAAATCATTTTATCCCCGTTTTTACCGAGCAACTAGAGTTAACCGTTGCATATTATGAATCTCTTGCTAATCGAACTATGGATCGAACGTGGAATATTCCCGAGGCTGGCTTATCTTTAGCCACAGTATATCCTTACGTCATTGTATCGGGAAGTCCAGAGGCTTTGGAGCCCGCTAGATCACTTCGAGCAGTGGTGTATGTCGATTCCATGGACGAATTGAAGGCAGAATTAACAAAACAAAATACCCTTATCGTAAGAGATCAGCATGGTCCTATTGGTCCAAGCGTTTTTGTTCAACATCCTGATGGTAGTTTTATTGAATATGTTGAGCCTGAGGAAGCTTCTGTCTGAATTCGTACAAAATCAAAACATACAAAATAATAAGCTACTCCATTAGAGGAGCAGCTTATTTTGTATTTGCCTTTATCCGTAGTTGCTCCACAATTTGAGCTAGGGTAACAGAAGCGAGTTCATCCTCCATAGCCTTCTGTGCATTAGAGAATTGGGGTAATAGAATGGATTCAATGTTCACTCCTACAGAACAATTTGGGTCAGTATCCTTGTGAATTTTGAAAAGCTGATTTTCATCTACAGATTCGACTGCTTGGAAAATACTCAGTAGGGTTAATTTTTCAGGAGATATCAGAAGAGAGGCCCCCGCAACTCCTGGTTTTGTATCAATATAACCTGCTTTTTTGAGCTGAGCCATAATCCTTCTAATGACTACAGGGTTACTATTGATGCTACGCGCAATTCGATCGCCTGTACTATATAGGGGGTCCAACGAGATCATGGAAAGAATATGGACAGCCATCGAAAAGCGACTACTTATTTGTTTCAATCTACTCACCTTCTTTGCTGAATAGTATAGTTTCTTTCAAAGAACAGGTCAATCGACGGCTTCGTCACCAGGTAACAGAGTGGATGTGAGGAATGTCAAAAACCACCCGCTATGAACTGCACCTCCAATCGTCAGAAAGTTTCCAACAACCGAGATACAGCTCACCGAGCGCGTGGTTATGATTTTCCTTTTCCTAAAGAAAGGTACTGAATTTCTGCTTATGTTTCTACGGAAGAGCAGTAATCACGATATCATCCACGAAAGCTGTGTTGTCCCCGGTTCTCGAAGTTGCCACAAACCGGATTTGATGTTTTCCCGGCTTGATGAGCTGAAAGGAATTCGTGGTGAACTCAGCATAAGCACCGCTTGTTGGTATAAATGAACCGAGCAACTGATCATCCATGTAGACATCAAACGACTGTTGCCCCCCAAAATTGCTCCGCTTCGCAGACTGAAATTGAATGGCGTAGTTGCCTGTTGGGAAAATCAGCGATTGGCTGAACTCGCCCTGCTTGCCATTCAAGGTCTGCAAGTATGCAGCTTGCGTTCCTTCAGGTGCGTTGGAAGCACCGAACACACTGCCATTGCGAATTCGGCCTGCATTGTTTTTGAAGCTCCAGCCGTCACCACTTGCCACTGCTACTCCGTTCTGGGACGTGACGGTCGGACTTTCGAATCCGCCATGTTGCAGAACGGCATAGTCAGGAACGGCAACCTTTTCTATGGAAACCTGATCAATAAAGGTTGCACCTGTGCCTGTCCCAGTTGCGGAAAATAGGATCGTGTGCGATCCAGGTTCAACGGTAAACCAATCCGTGGTAAAGGATGCGTAGGTGCTGCCGGACGGCGTAATCGTTGCGACCGTTTGCCCATCCACTTCAATCTGCACTGGTTGAGCTTGCCCTGCATTCTGAGCAGCAGCTTTCAGGTTAATGACGTAGCTGCCTGCAGGAAACGTCAGCGACTGTTGAAATGAACCATGAACGCCATCCTGAATTCGAACAAATGCAGCCTGAACCCCGGCAGGTGCTGGAGTAGAAGTCATGCTGCTGCCATTTCGCAATATCCCCGCCTGATCATTAAAGCTCCATCCAGCAGTTATGCCACTCACCGTGCCCGACGGATCAGTAACCACAGGTGACTCAAAGCTCGAATTGGTGATATAAGGGTCTTCCGGAGTCTGTGATAACGTAATCCGTACATCATCGATAAAAGCCGTATTGTCACCTTCAGTCGTTGTGGCTACAAACTTGATCGTGTGTTTCCCCCCAGCCGTCTCGAAGGGCTCCGTTCGGAAAGTTTGGAAGTTGCCGGATTCAGGCCGATACGAGCCAATGACCTGATCATCGAAATAGATGTCAAAGGACTGCGTGCCCCCAAAGCTGGTGCGTTTGGCCGCCTTGAACGACATTTGGTATGTTCCCGGCTTGAAATGGACCGACTGCCTTAACGTGCCGGAGACGCCACCATCCGTTTTCAGATAACCTGTCTGTACTCCTTGAGGCGCAGCAGTAGCCTGGAATGGACCGTTGTTATGCTGCACGCCGGAGCGGCTGTCGAACACCCATCCGTTGGTCATGGGTCCCGGTCTGGCCGATGTGGTAGCCGGTTTTTCAAAACCAGCGTTGAAGAACGTGACCACAGGAAGCTCATCCGGTATTTCGGGGTTAACAAAGCAACGCTTGGCTACGCCCGGAATCGGGTCGCCCAGAATGGCACTTGTACAGGCAACGCCGTTTTCCTGAATGGAATAATTAAATAATCCGTCTGCTCCGTAAGCGACAACCGCTTTACCCTGAAAATAACACTCTCCGCCGTTTTCGATCATACACAGCTTATACCCGTCCGGAGCGCTGCTGATTTGTCCAATCTGATACAGGGAGGACACCGTACCGGATGGTTGCAAGCCATTTTTGAATGCTTTGGCTTTGTAGAGTGCAAGCGAACCTTCGTTCAGAACAATTGGTCTGACATACAGGGAGGACTGGGCTGTAGGCTCGCTGCCGTCTGTCGTGTACCGTATTTGCGCTCCGCTCGTCGTTGTCTCCAGATAGAGCACTTCGGAGCTAGGGAATATGTGCCGATCCAAGCTGAATGTTGGAACTTCAACTTTACCCGCCTGTGAAGAAGGCAGGACGCGTACGAGGGCGATGCCATACGCCGACGGATCGGCCGTGCTGGTTGCGCGAACCGCAATCAACGTTTCATCCGTCACCTGAGGTGCCTGATATATGCCGCTGCTACTGTTGATGGTGCCGTTGTTTTGTCCAACCACGCTCCAAGTCACACTTCCGGTATTATCAATTACTTCTGCTCCAAGCGTGATGGAGTCACCTGAGCGAACCGTAGGATTAACTTCATCCAGCTTGACCTGGGTTTCGGCAGGTCGGGTCGTGTAAATGATTACATTGTAGTCTCCATCCACGTTGCTGTCTGTCAACGAAGTCCCTCCTGGAAAAGTTGCTGCAACCGGAGGAAGAACCGCGTTGGCTTCTTGAACAATATCGTTGTTGTATACAAATTTGCGGAACGTTTGATTCACCGCAGTACTGCCAAAATTCAGCTTGATTTCTTTTTCCGTGCCGGCTTTGGTCTCTACAAGCACGGTATAATTGCCATCGTCCCCTCTGAACGCCGCAGCGCGTACATCATTTGAACCGCCCGTGTCCACAGCCAGAACCTCACTATGCTCAGGAATATAACGATTCAGCATGCCTGCGATATAAAATGTTTTGCGAGGGGTCAGCCCCAGTACGAGCGCATCCCACATCGTATATGTCCCGTTCGTTCCGCCGGTAGGATCATTGATCCAAACCCCGTTCAACTGCCACATGAGGGCTGATTTCACACCCATATTGGCGGTTTGGATGACCGAGTTCGCATATCCCGCATCCCAATTGCTCGCCTGATCATCTGCCCAACCGAATTCGGTCAGATGAAGCGGCTTGTCGCCAACATACCCTTTCCGCAGCGCAAAGGCATTGCCGAGCCCTTCATACGATTCCCCATATACATGGAAGCTGTATCCATCGATGGCATCATCCGCATATTGTTTCATGTACTCAATCCAGGCCGGAGCGCCCGTCTCTTCAGGGCCCCAGATTTCGATCAGATCACGCAGACCATCCGCAGTCAGCCTGGCACTCGTTTTATTCACCATTTCGGCATAATAGGCTTTCTGGTCACCGGGAGCCTCAAAGTCCCAACTGCCGTTCGGTTCGTTATAAAACGTCAGATATTTCACATTGTCGTAACCGCGGTTCAGTATCAATTCCTCCAGCAGGGCAGAGGCAGAAGCGGCATAAGCATCCAAATCAGCTGGCGCACTCGTCCATGGATCTATGCCCGGTATTGTAAACCAGTCATGCACAGTTGATCCGACTTTCCAACCAAAGTTCAGCTCTATTTCGGTTCCCGCAGTCTTGAAGGCGTCGAGATATTTGTAGAAAGCTTTCATTTTTGCACTGTCCCACGTATAGGTTCCTTTCGCAGGTTCCATCCAGTCGATCTGAAACCACACTCTGGCCACCTTGGGCTGAATGGTCTGAATTCGCTTGTTGTCTACCTCCCAGTGGGCTTCCGAATAGCCGTATTGAGTTTGCCCGGGCATCAGGGCCGTGGGAATGGTGTTGACGCCGACGCCGAGAAAATCATCCTGAATCACATCACTCGTATCCATCGTAATCGTGTGGCTGGTAAGGTTCAGATTCTGGCTCTGGTTCTGATTCGCGTAAATCAGGGAAGGAGCGGGAACAAACGAAGCGAGCATGGTGGATATAAGGAACGGAATTGCCCATCGTGAAGCTAAACGACCGGATATACTTTTCATCTCAGCTCTCCTTTTTCATGGTTTACCGCAAGGGTTACTCCATGAGGTGGTTCATGTCAGTCAACTTGCGGCACTTAAAATGATAGCGTTTACAATATAAGTCAGATTTGAATTATCCATTGAAACAGTTGAAAAAATAGCGGCTGAGGTTGAACAAAACGAAGCCGGGTTGAACGATTCTGCTCGGTAAAGGCCCTTTACGAATACAAATCTGCATTTTATGCTTTCATTAGAGAGTGTTTCGTCAGAAACATGAAAATGATCGTCATTTGCAACGCCCATGGAACTGTAAAAATAGGGAGGGTCCAATAACATGTCAACTAATCCACACTCCGCCATCACTGCGCTTCGGGTTTCCGACAACGGTCGCTATCTGGAAACGTCGGAAGGAGTCCCTTTTTTCTGGCTCGGTGACACGGCTTGGGAACTTCTGCATCGCTTGAACCGGGAAGAAAGTGAACTGTACCTTCGTACAAGGGCCGACCAGCGTTTCACAGTTATTCAAACGGTGCTGCTGGCCGAGTTCAGCGGTACCACAACGGGCAATGCTCAAGGCAGACTGCCTTTTCATATGGATGAGAACGGTCAAGCTGAACCAATCCGTCCGGATACTGATGGACCTTACTCCTATTGGGATCATGTGGACGCCCTGCTGAAGCTTGCAGGCAGCCTTGGGCTGTATGTTGCGCTGCTTCCGACTTGGGGTGACAAGTTCAACCAAAAGTGGGGGAAGGGTCCGGAAATATTTACCCCGGAAACGGCCTTGGATTACGGAAAATGGCTGGGAGAGCGATACGCTGAATATCCTCAGATTATCTGGGTACTTGGGGGAGACCGTCCTCTGGAGACGAAGCGTCATTTCGATATTGTCACGTCCATGGCACAGGGGCTGAAACAAGGTGGTGCCCGGCAGCTTATGACGTTCCATCCGCCGGGATGCGATTCATCTTCTCGCCAACTTCATGATGAGTCATGGCTTGATTTCAACATGATTCAATCCGGACACGGGGAGCGGGAGATTACCAATGATAGACGTGTGCAGCAAGATTATGAACGTAAGCTGGCGAAACCCACGCTTGATGCCGAGCCATGTTACGAGGATATCCCTGTCGGCTTCCGGGGTGAACAAGGCTATTTCGATGCAGCGGATGTGAGAAAAGCTGCGTATTACGCTTTATTTGCTGGTGCGCTGGGTCATACGTATGGACACCATTCCATATGGTCAATGTACCAAGGTCCGCATGATCTCATGGAATCGAACAGCCAAGGTGATTATTTCATTATGCCCTGGCGGGAAGCAATGCATCGTCCGGGTGCGGAGCAGATGCGCCATGCGCGTGCATTACTCGAAGGGGAGCTGGGCCCGGATTGGAGACCCAATTTGAACCTGATTCATCAGAACCGTGCAGGCGCAAATCACGCCGTTGCTGCACAGGGTAAATATAACGCTTACATTTATCTGCCCAATGGCTTGTACGTCGACGTCGTCGTGGGGTATATTGAGGGCAAGAAAACAAATGCCATGTGGTTTTGCCCCAGAACAGGAGATACGACCAAGGTTACTTCAGATTCAGATCCAGATTCTACAATACCGAATCAAGGCATTAAACGTTTTGTAGCCCCAACCAGCGGAAGAGGGAATGACTGGATTTTGATTTTGAAGGGGGTCTAATGCATGTATAAGGTGATGATCGTAGAGGATGAAATGCTCGTTCGCATCGGACTGAAAAATTCCGTCGAATGGAGCAAATTCGGCTTGGAGGTTACGGCCGATTTCCCGGATGGCCTGGCCGCATGGGATTATTATGAGCGCGAGAAACCCGACGTGGTCATTACCGATATCAGTATGCCCAGAATGGATGGAATGGAGCTAATCTCCAACATCCGCAAGCAAGACAAACATACACGCGTCATTGTGCTGTCATGTCTGGAAGAATTTGAATTGGCTCGCAAAGCACTGACACTGGATGTGTCCAGTTATATTCTTAAACTAACCATGACCGAAGAAGAGATTGAGCAGGTACTAACAGGGGTCAGGGAAGAGCTGGATCAGCAGCATATCCCACTTCAATCGCAGAAGACAGGGACGGCGTCTCCGGATATGGAGCTTGTGAAGGAAAAGATGTTTAAAGATTTTATGTTCTATCGCATCTTCTCAACGCAGGAATTCGCCAGATTCGTCTCGGAGAGCGGTCTGCGCCTTTCGCCCGTTCGTCTCGTCGTGTGCGTAATGGAAGTGGACCGGTATGCCTCGCTCAAGGAACGTTTTCGGGATGAACACGGCCATTTGGTCAAGATGTCGCTGTTAAACATTTTAAGCGAGATCATGTCCGGTTATAAACGGGGAGAGGCGGTTCAGATCAACGACCGGCATTACGCACTTGTATTGCATTATGCCGATATACTGTCCGAACAAGCCATCGTGCAGGAACTTCGTCAGTTGCTCGAACATGTTCAGGATACGATTCGTCATTATTTCAACAGTACAGTTTCGTTCGGGATCAGCAGCATCAACGGGGGATATGACTCGCTGCCGAGACAATACGCCGAGGCACAACGCGTCTTGCAGCGCAAATTCATCACCGGCCCCGGACAACATCATCAAGGAACAGGGCGTGCAGACCATTCGGGCGTGCTTGAACGACTTGATCGGCTTCGAAGCCATACACCTCTTCGGGAATTGCTTCCGTCGCTCAAACAGAAAGAATACGATGAATTCCTGGATGAGATTGAACGCGGCATGAACGAAGAGCGAAAATCAATGGAGATCACCATTTACCAGTTTGTGCAATGGATTAATACGAATGTATATGATCATAACAATGAAAAAACACTGCTGCTTAGCATGACCGAAAAGTTGGAAATCTGTGACACGATGCCGGATATGCTTGACCAGGTCGTTATCTATATTGACACGTTGGTTAAAATGATTCGCAAGCGCTTACAAATGAGTGATGAGATTACCCGCGCCATTGAGTACATCAAACGTCATTATACCGAAAACATCAGTCTCCAAATGGTTGCAGACCATGTAGGTCTAAGCATGGGGTATCTCAGCAACCTTTTCAGGAGAGAGCTGCAGATCACATATATTGATTATGTGAACCGTTATCGGATTGAACGTGCCAAGGACCTGCTTGCCCAAAATCAACTGCGCTCTTCCGATGTGCCGGCTCTGGTCGGCTTTTCGCCCGAGTATACGTATTTTAGCAAGGTATTCAAAAGAATCACGGGTCTTAATCCGAACGAATATCGGCGCCAAACGACGCTCAAAGACAGAGGGTGACATGAATGAGGACATCCGTCAAATCCCTGTTTGTCTCCAGACAGCTCCGAACACAGCTTATTCTGTATATTATGGTCATCAGCCTCGCCGTACTGGCGGGGGCTTCTTATTTTATTTATTCCTTTATGCAGAATATGATCAAAATCCAGAACGAACGGTTGCTCTACCAGCAATTCCAACAGCTTGACCATAACATAGGCGGCCTGGTGAAAGAGATCGATCGCCTATCCATGCTTTTTCTGCGGGATGATCACATTCAGCAGTTTTTGTACAAAATTTCGGAGAAAACGGAAGAGGAATTTCTCGAATCGAAAAACGACGTTCAGCGGGTGATTGCCGATTTCATCGACAACTACAACTATATTGACTCGATTTATATTACGGCGAACAATCTCGGGGCAGTAGGAGGAAGTCAGAAGCGGACACTCGTTTATGATCGGGACGCATGGCAGCAGAGCTTCTTTACTTCCGAGCCCTTCCGTCAAACGCTCGAACAGTATCCTCATCTGGTTATCCATTCCGGAATCAAAAAATCATTCTACAATCCCTATCTGACCGGAGAAGACGATGGTTACCTGATCAGCCTGATGCGTGGCACGCGTGCCATCTATGATCCAACCACAAGCGCCACGCTGATTTTTAATATCGATGAACGGTATTTATCATCCATTTACGCTACGGCGCTGAACAGTGAAGAAGGCGACATGTATATCGCTAGCGCTGACGGAACAATCATTTCGGCAAGTGAAGCGGATCGGGTGGGTACGCAGAGCCACTTCACACCGGGTGCAGAGCTGACGGACGGAGCTTACGGAAGCCTGGATGACGAAAAGGCCGGACGCAGCATGCAGGTTGTATATTACAAACTTCATGACGGCGGGTGGTACCTGCTCAAAGAAATTCCGCTCAGTCAGTACGCAGACCAGATTCTGGGCGTTCAACGAATGCTTGTACTCGTGTTCACGATTAGTGTGCTCGCAATATTCATAGCCTCCTATTTCTGGCTTCGCAAAATCATTAAACCACTCAACCAATTGTCTAGCAAAATGAAAGACATGAGCCGCGGTGAACTCGGGGTTACCGTCGATCACGTTCCGAATAATGAGCTGGGCACGGTCATTCGCCGCTTTAATGAGATGTCGCTCAGCATGGTAGAACTGGTGGACAAAAACAATGAGATTCAGGAGAAAAAGAGGGAGCTGGAACTGGAGGCATTGCAGTATCAGATTAATCCGCATTTCCTGTATAACACCTTGAACATGATCCGCTGGATGGCTGTCATTGTGAAGGCGGACAACATCGTAAATACGATTGTAGCACTGGGCAATATTTTGCGCCCGGTATTCTCCAGCAAAGACTCCATGTGTTCTCTGCGGGACGAACTGTCGTATCTGGACAATTATCTGAAGATCATTAATATGCGATTCAACAATAATATTACGTTTACGATGGACGTGGATGAAGAGTGGATGGATTGTCAGGTGCCGCGTTTTATTCTGCAACCGCTGCTGGAAAATTCCATTGCTTCCGGCAGACAGAGCGAAGATTTTGCCATTCAGATTGGAATTACGGCCTCGGTTGACCAGGAACGTCTGATGCTGAGGGTCACCGATTCCGGCGTCGGAATGGATGCAGAGAGCATCTTAAAGTTAAACGAAAAGCTAGCCAAGGGGGAATCGCCCAAATCCACTGTTGGCGGGAGCGGAATCGGACTGAATAACGTCAATAAACGGATTCGTTTGTATTATGGACCGGACTTCGGCATTCATTTCGTTCCGGCCGATCAGGGCGCTGAGGCCATCGTTACCTTGCCTGTACATCGATTATAGAAGAGGAGCTGCGGCTTCGAATGATCCATGCTCTCGTGAGCTTCGCCGAAAGGCAGCACATGAGGGCGTTTTTTTCATATTGGAGCACTGTTTATTCGTTCAAGCGGGGCCTCAAAATTGTTCAAGTCGACTCGGTGGGCAGCTTTGTTTTTTTCAAGCAGATCAGGAGATCTTTCATTCAAGGGCAACAAAGAAAGCGTTATCATATGAATAAGCCAAAACGAAAGCACACGTACAAAGGAGAAATTCATATGCAACGTACCAAGACCCTGAACAGAGCCGTAACCCAAAGGACCGGCAAGCTGAATCGCAAGGACGGCATACACCTCCTGCTTCTGGCCACACCATTTGTACTGTTTACGCTAGCTTTCAGCTACGTACCTTTATTTGGATGGATCTACGCATTCTTTGATTACAAACCAGGCATTCCGCTTCAACAAACCCCTTTTCTGGGGCTGGAAAATTTCCGCAACATGTTGGATGATTCACGGATGGGGCCCGTACTGGCGAACACACTGGCACTAAGCTTGTTGTCCATTGCAACCGCCCCCGTACCGATGCTGCTTGCCATACTGATCTCGGAAGTCCGCTCCGGCTGGTTCAAAAGGTTGGTGCAGACCGTCTCTACACTGCCGAATTATA
>Ga0209437_100499_pt1 | contig 28332 bp, 20 predicted proteins | sample AraplaL_Cvi_mTSA_FD_184266 | JGI IMG/M metagenome (GOLD analysis project Ga0209437, IMG submission 184266) | Arabidopsis root microbial communities from the University of North Carolina, USA - plate scrape CL_Cvi_mTSA (SPAdes) (version 2) | ecosystem: Host-associated > Plants > Roots > Endosphere...
AAGAAACTGGTGGAATTAATGGGCGGAGCGATTGGCGTACAGAGTGAGATCGGTGAGGGAGCAGAATTCCAGTTCACCCTCGTGGTTGAGCGTTGGCAAGAGGAAAGTAGTGACCCGATCGAAATCACTGCGACTGATGAACTGCAATTGGATCGTGCTAGTCTGGCCAGTGACATCAAAATTTTGATTGCTGAAGATCAAGCGGTCAACAGTCATCTGTTGGAGGAGATGCTGCGCAAGTTTGGCGGAGTATGTGATATCGTTGAGAATGGGGCACAGGCCGTCGATTCATTGAACAAGGTTCAATATGACCTCGTGTTTATGGATATTCAAATGCCAGTTATGGATGGGATTGAAGCGACCTGTCGAATCAGACAGACCCACCCGGAAATACCGGTTATTGCAGCGATTACAGCTTTTGCAGGCGCTGGTGACCGTGAGGAGTGTCTGAAATGCGGGATGCAAGACTTTATTAGCAAACCGTTCCATTCTACGGAGATTAGCCGCGTACTCAATACATGGGTTCCATATATTCGCTCTCAAAGGGTGACGTAACAGAAAAATAACCTGTGCCTTGGAATCCAAGGTACAGGTTATTCTGTCATTTACGACCAGCCTCCGATTAACCCGGAAAGGGTTACGCATTCGTCATCTTCCAAATCTGCAATCAGAGTGAGTTCTTCGTTGTCTTGTGGATCAACGGAGAATAATTCACGGCGTCCGTCCTCATGTACAATAATGACTAACTGATGGCCGCCCTTTGTATCAAACTGGTACTTAACTCCGATACCAGGTAGTGGGCATTCGCGGATATTCATGAAACCTGTCACCTCTTTAGCTTTGCTTAATAAAAAATTAACCGTTCACACAGTACGGATGTATTCTACTATCCATAACACCGTTTGGCAAGTCACAAATAAAATTGGTGTGAAAGAAATTAATTTTTTCCGCGATGTGATCTTGCACTATGGACCTGTCTGGCCCGTCTGCGACGAACAAAAAACCAAATGAGCAGAGCAATGATGAGTAATAGACCAATGACTGCGATGATGATGATGTTCCGAATATTAGGAACCTGTACAGTCAGATCCAGTTTATTCATCTGGAGGGGTGAAACGTGCCAAATAAGCGTTTTTCCGCCATCCTCCACCTGATCTGCATTGGAATCGGCTGCCTTGATGGGCAAAGACAACTTAAAGTCAAAGTTAACATCTTTTAACAAGAGGTTTTTAAGAAAGCTAGGCACCTTGTTCATTTGATTTTTGATCTCACCATCGGGCATGGACTCCATGAGATCGGCTTCTGCTGTAATGTGCATCTTGGAAGTGAAGAAGCCGGGTGAAGTTGATTGTTCAACTTTGATCCCTTGTGGTAACTCGGATGTATCAAAGCGGGTCGTATTGTTTTTTTCAAAATGAGTGGTCGCTGTGAGTTGCTTCTGATCGCCCTGTTCCGAAACCTCTGCCTGGAAGTTATTTCGATTCAATGCATCTGCGATCAGAGGCATGAGATTGTCTTGTCCAATCTTTCCAAGAGCGGAGTTCTTTACATTGAGATTGAGATCCAGATCCGTTGATCCATCCATATTCACCGTTAGATGGGCTTCTCCATCAGCACAGGCGGATAAAATCGATAACATAAGGGCTAATAAAACAGTAAGAAATAGCTGACGTAAGGGGATGCGAGTTGACATGTCTTTCAACCTTTCTGCGTAAAAATCCAAATTCCATTTCATAGAAGTATAGTATACACCGTAAGCACGGCGGATGAAACTTTGAACCGTGCAGTGAGGTACGTATGATTTAGTGTGATCGGGGAAATAATCCATTTATTAAAATTAAAGATTTCGTATTTTTGTCAATGTTCGGTCAATTCAAACGGCGCTTCACCGTGTACACTAGTAGTAGTGTGATGAATATACGGAAGCAGGGAGGTTACATTCATGACATATATCATTATTATGGCTGTTATTATGGTCGTGGGCATGGTCGGAATGGGCTGGTTCTATCAGATTATGGATAAAGACCAAAGCTAGTATTGTTTAAATGTGAAAAGAAGAGAGACAACCTATAAGCTGGCTTCGCTAACGCGAGGCGGGCTTATTTGTGTGGGGAAAAATTTTGAGGCACTGACCTTACATTAGCACGTAATATATGTAACCATTCAAGTTGTACAATTTGACCGATGGACAAATATTTTTCGTAAAGATGGGATTTTTTAGCTGCTCTTTTGTATAATAGGGGGTAGTTTAACTCGGGATACTCTCGAGATTCTGCCAAACAGGAAAGGGTGTACATAAATGAAATTTAGTGAGTATACGTATACACGTCCGAATCTGGAACACATCAAGACATCTTTCCGTGAGCTGTTGAGCGGTTTTGAAGCTGCGGCAACGGTTGAAGAACAGAGTGGGTTCATGGATCAGATTAACGCGCTGCGCAGTGATTTTGAGACACAAGCCCAATTGGTCTACATCCGTCATTCCATTGATACCAATGATGAGTTTTACAAGGCGGAGAACGAATTTCTGGACGAGAATGCACCCATTGTGCAGGAATATATTACGGATTTTTACCGTGCACTGGTTAACTCCAAATTCCGCAATGAATTGGAACAAAAATGGGGTTCACAGCTGTTCCAGCTGGCGGATCTTTCACTGAAAACATTCAGCCCGGAGATTATTGAAGAACTCCAGAAGGAGAACAAACTTTCCACAGAATACAATCAGCTGATCGCTTCGGCCAAAATTCCGTTCGAAGGTGAAGAGCGCACCTTGCCACAGCTTCATCCATTTGAATTGTCCACGGATCGCTCCATGCGGGAGCGTGCTTCGGAAGCCAGATACACGTTCATGGCTGAACATGAAGCTGAATTCGATCGCATTTACGATGAACTGGTTAAAGTACGTACACAGATCGCGAAGAAACTGGGTTATCCAAGCTATGTCGAACTCGGCTATGATCGCATGAACCGTACGGATTACAACGCGGAGATGGTAGCCAACTTCCGGGCACAAGTTCGCGATTATATCGTACCTGTGGCGACCAAGCTCAGAGAGCGTCAGCGTAATCGGATTGATGTGGATACGTTGTATTATTACGATCAGGGCTTCAGCTTCAAGACGGGTAACCCGACACCTAAGGGTGACGCGGACTGGATTATTGATAATGGTAAAAAAATGTACGCTGAATTATCACCAGAGACAGATGCATTTTTCCAGATGATGACCGAAAACGAGCTTATGGATCTGGTAAGCAAAAAAGGTAAACAGGGCGGCGGATATTGTACGTTCCTGAACGATTACAAAGTGCCGTTTATCTTCTCCAACTTCAACGGTACCTCCGGTGATATTGATGTATTGACACATGAAGCAGGTCATGCTTTCCAGGTGTATGAGAGCCGTGATTTTGCAGTGCCTGAATACAACTGGCCGACATATGAATCGGCTGAAATTCATTCCATGAGTATGGAGTTCTTCACATGGCCGTGGATGCAGTTGTTTTTCAAGGAAGATACGGACAAGTACAAGTTTGATCACCTGTCTTCTGGTCTATTGTTCATTCCGTATGGTGTAGCTGTGGATGAATTCCAGCATTTTGTGTATGCGAACCCGGATGCAACTCCAACGGAGCGCAAGCAGGCTTGGCGCAACATTGAGAAGACCTATCTGCCACACATCAATTACAAAGATAATGCGTATTTGGAGCAAGGTGGTTTCTGGCATAAACAGGGTCATATTTTCTCATCGCCATTCTATTACATTGACTATACGTTAGCACAAATCTGTGCATTCCAGTTCTGGAAACGCAGCAATGAGGACATGAAGTCCGCATGGGCCGACTATCTGACATTGTGCAAAGCGGGAGGAAGCCTGTCCTTCACCGGATTGGTTGAATTGGCTGGATTGAACTCTCCATTCGAGGACGGTTGTGTATCCTCCGTAATTGGCGATATTGAGGCATGGCTTGACGGTGTGAACGATAAGGCGCTGTAAGCTTTCGTAAGGATAAGGATGTTTCAATGAAAGTACCTTCGTAAGGTATAAGTAGTGGATAAAGCTTTAAAATTGATAGGCAAGACGGCTTGGATACCTTCGGGTGTCTGGGTCGTCTTTTTCATTACGGGTAAAAATCAACCTCCAGTGTAACATTTATCGGATTCATTGTGATTTATTTCACTATATCTGAAAACGGATTCAGTTACAATGGAGATAGTAAATCAGGGGTTACAGGAGGCTGGTTCAGATGGCAACACATGCATATTATGTTCCGCCCGTGAACTTGATGGGTAGAGGCTGTTTACAGGAAGCCGGTCAGATGATTGAACAGATGGGTATCCGCAAAGCGTTGGTCGTAAGTGATCGTCAATTGATTGCTTCAGGCGTTGCAGAGCAGGTACTGTCTATATTAAGAAAATCAGGGTTAGACTATGTCGTATATGATGAGGTTCAGCCTAATCCAACATGTCAGAATGTACATGACGGACTTCGAGTATTCCAGGATCATGGCTGTGACGCCATTATATCGATAGGCGGAGGTTCACCGCAGGATGCTGCCAAAGGCATTGGCATTGTAGCTACCAACGGTGGGCATATCCGTGAATATGAAGGGTTTCATCAATCGAAACATAAGTCCGTGCCACTTGTGGCTTTTAACACAACGGCTGGCACATCGAGCGAGGTGACAATAAACTACGTGATTACAGATGAGGAACGTAAAGTGAAGATGGTAATGGTGGACCGCAATAGTCTGGTCTCCCTGTCGGTTAATGATCCGGAGCTGATGCTCAGCAAACCTGCAAGTCTCACAGCGGCCACAGGAATGGATGCGTTGACCCATGCCGTAGAAGCGATGGTTACACCGGGTGGATTTACAGTGACAAGTGCGACAGCTGCAGCAGCTGTTGAACTGATCTTTGAATACTTGCCAAGAGCCGTGAGAGACGGCAGTGATCTGGAAGCGCGGGAACATATGACGTACGCATGTTTCCTTGGCGGGATTGCTTTTAATAATGCGGGTCTAGGTTATGTCCACGCGATGGCGCATCAACTGGGTGGCGTATATGATCTGCCGCACGGTGTGTGCAACGCAATGTTACTCCCTTATGTGGAGGAGTTAAACGCCAAGCATGTACCAGGCAAATTCCGTCATATTGCCAAAGCGATTGGTATGGATGTGAAGGGTAGAAGTGATGAGGAGTGCTCCGATTACGTCATTGAGGCCATACGTCAGCTATCGAAGGAAGTTGGGATCCCTGAGAAATTGTCTGAACTGGGTGTGGAAGATCCGGATGTGGAACTGCTTGCCGATAACGCAATGAAAGATGCCTGTGCACCAGGCAATCCCTATCAACCGTCCAAGGATGAAGTGATGGAGCTGTTCCGCAAAATTATATAAGTGCGAACGTATCGAGTCGGAGGGAATCCGGCTCTTTTTTTGTTTTTCACAAATCTCGAATATTGTATATATGCCTTTGAGCATCTTCACAAATGGAGTTCAATGCGTAATAATGTAGGTCGGGCCATTGGCAACATATGACATCGACATCAGGAGGCATCATGAGACTTAGTACAAGTAACCTAAACAGCTATATTAAGCAATACGAGACTTATTTAAGCGTAGAGCGGAATCTATCCCTTAAATCCATTAAAGCCTATTTGTCTGATCTCAACAGACTTGTAGAGTGGCTTGATGCTAAACATATCCATGATGTGACCAGAGAAAATTTGCGTATGTATCTTGAACAATTAAACAGTGAACACACACTTAAAGATTCGACTATTAAAAGAAAGTACATATGTTTCAAAGCATTTTTTAATTATTTGGTTCAAAACGGTGATATAGTCGAGTCCCCAATTATTGGTTTCGGAAAAAAATTTAAAACGGCAAGACGTATTCCTAAGACACTCTCTGTAAGTGAGGTTGAAAAGTTATTAAATGCACCACAAGAGCACATGAAACAATTACACACGAGTTTTAGAAGAAGAATTAATCTTCGCAACGATGCAATTATTGAACTTCTCTATGTTATTGGAATTCGTATTGGTGAACTGGTGAATATTGATATGGAGCACATCGATCTCGAAGAGAAAACCGTGTTGATTTTTGGAAAAGGTCGTAAGGAACGTCTGCTCTACATCTCAAGTAGCGAGGTCATCCATAAAATTAAAACATGGTTGCATGCCCGCGAACATTTCGATCCTCAATCCGATGCCTTGTTCCTCAATAAATACGGTGATCGACTCTCCATCTACTCCATTGAGGATATTTACTCTAAATACAGGGACTTATCTAAGGTTAGCAAAAAATCAACACCGCACTATCTGAGGCATAGCTTTGCTACACATCTTTTGAACAATGGTGCAGATTTGCGTTCAGTGCAAGAGATTCTTGGACATACCAATGTCAGCACAACGCAAATATACACAGAAGTGTCTGTTGAACGGAAGAAGGATGTGTTGTCGAGGTTTAATCCGAGGAATAACCTAAACGTGTAGAGAAAAACCTCCAAATAACTATAAATTATTTGGAGGTTTTAATTTGGGAAGCCATTCACAATTGCACCAAGAGCTAAATCAATTAATTACATTTTCTCAGTCATACAGTGGAACCTATACCGTCGTTTTTATCAATGGCAGCAAATTATACACCAAAGCTAATTCGGGATATTTGGAAGAAACGGAAGCTAGTGAAATTGAGAAGGGATTTCAGAATTCATCTGAAAATTATATTTTTTATAATAATCCCTCAACCTTCGTAGGAGATATTATTTTGAATAACCTACCCACTTCTGACTCCCATAAAATATTCCTTTATTCCACCGCACAAATCGGAATTGATATTAACAGACGTTCGTTCATACCGAACTTTTCAAGTCTTCACAATATACATAACTTGACTTGCGACGGGTATACATTAGCTTTATTACAAAATAAAATGCATTACTATGATATAGCTAAAAACTATGTGAAAGTTCCCCATACTGTTGCCTTTACAAATCAAAATTACGAAATCTTTGAACATATGGAACATAAGCAGTACATCGTTAAACCTTCATATGAATGTTCCGCCAAAGGCGTAACTCTAGTTAAAGACAGAAGCATGCTGAAGGAAGTGGTGGTTAATTTGTACAATGAATTTCAGCAACCGATCCTGATACAGGAGTATATAGCGGGAACCGAAGTCGAAGTGCCGGTGTTGATAAAAAACATGCGCTCCGTTGCGTTACTGCCAGTAGAGATAATAAAAGAAAAAAGTTTTTTATCCGAGCATGAAGTAGACAGTAACAAGTATGGTTTCGAACTCATCAAAGATGCGAAGCAAATAAACAAGCTCCAAACATCGGTTGAGAAACTAATGTCCGCTTTACAGGCGGATGGCCTGTGTAGAGTTGATTTTATTGTAGATGAGAAAGGCGAGCCATGGCTTTTTGATATTGCTGCTTTGCCTTTAATCTCTAGTCATAGTTCATGTTACACCGTATTTCGTGAATTGTTCCCCAATGATCCCTATGCCCTCTACAAGGCGTTGATTGGTACAAAGTTAATTCATCAGTCAGCCCAATACTCAATGTTAGAGAAAAGCCCAAGCCTATAGTAATTAGAATTATAATCGTTTGTATCATTCAAAAATTGGAGAACATGGCTCTTGTTTTTATTATATTTATAATAATATAACAGAGCCTCGTGCCTTTTACGCAGTAAATCATTATCAAAGTATGCAATACCTCGTGCCAGTATTGACTCAGATTGTTTTTCCGTAGTGATAGCTTGTTCTATATCGCCACTTAAGTATGTTGCAACGCCTAAATTTGTTGTTAGTAGGTAGAGGTCGTATGGATCTGTGAATTCATTAGTATACTTCAAGGTTTCTTCCAGATATTGTACAGCATCTCGGATTTTACAAGGATCATCAAGTGATAGCAACAATAATGCGTAATTTGAGATACAAATAAATTCTTCATGCAAGTTACTTCTAGCCACTTCGTCTTGCCATATCTGTTCGTTATATGAGTCAAATGCATCGTTGTCACCCTGATTCAAAATCGTTCTAATAACACAATTTAACTGGTAGATGACTCCCCATAAATTGCGGATTCCCTTTTGTTCGATAAAAGAGATCGCTTCTTCCGTTATGCGAGCAGCCTTTGTATACTCTCCGTGAATGAAGAGACTTCCTGCATAATTGCAAGCTAGCTTCAGATAGTATTTATGATACTTATCTTTGTACTGCTGTAAAAGTAAAAAGGAACGCTCTAGCACGGAGGCGTTGTTTGTAAAACGGTCAGCTTTTAAAAGGTTTATTTTAGAGAGAAGCACAGCTTGGCGGATCTGCCAGAAACTCATATACTTTGGCGGAGTAGCGAATATTTGTGTTTGATATGTTTTATATAAGTTATCAAAAATTTGAGTCACAATTTGGTGTCCTTCATTATTCTTCAAATTGTTATTGCTTAATAACATAAGAGACTCTCTAAGACGTGAGGAGAGATCCACATTGATATCTCCCAACGCATCTAATATTCTTTGGATAAAAAGGATATCCTCATGTTCAACGTACCGAGTATTTAGCGTTGGCCTGTTTATAGATCTCAGTAGCGACAGTGCTCTTAGGTAACTAATTTCTCCTATTATCTCAATCGAATAACTGTAAAAGTTCCCTTGCATGTTTTCCAAGAATGAATCTGCAACATGAAATGCCACACTATACTGGTTTGAACAGTAGCTTGTATACAGTTTTTTTAACATTGATTGCAAACTTTCATTTTGTCCGATAAATTTCAACAGTTCTTCGGTGATTTGCGAAGCGCCTTCCTCTCTCATGCGTTGAGAATAAGCCAGTACAGCATTTTTTACTGCTAATTCATTATTGCCGATAAAATGGTAGTGCTGATATTTTTCATAATATAAAAATGGAGCATTTTTCTCTACATAATCCAAATAAATATATGACCTGTTCTCGGCATTACCCGTAGGAAAATGCTTGACGAGTAATGGGTAGTATTTGTCATGCAGGCTGATGAATTTATGGTCGGTAGAGAGTTCCATTAATCCAATCTTCAGCAATTCCTGTATATGTTCATTTATCTCAAAGATATTATTGTGCCAGAGGAAATTGTTAATATTTTGATAATCACACCATTTTTCATGAGAAATGGAGCGGTAAAATAACAATGTGCTGATGACTGCTTTCTTTTCCCTCTCATTATTGATTTGGTTTATCGTGTGCTTATAATCGTTGTAGATATAATCGTTAATTGACTCTTCTTGTTGACTCTGGGCGTATTCCATCAGCGTTGAGAGTGGGATATCCTCATACAGCGGATTTTTTGCTATTCCTAGTCTTTGGTAGTCTTTCTCGGTCATATGACAAACTTGAACATAGTCAGTCTCTTTCTCAAACGTTATAAAGGTTTCCTCCGTTGAATCTTCAACGATAATGATTTTTAGATTGGGGTACTTTTCGCAGTGATTCACAATATCATTGATAAAACAAATGGAGGTGTTGTCCATTAAACTAACGTTATCGATAATTAATAATCTCTTATATTTATTTATCTGGGCTACTAACTGGGAATAATCCGAGGCGAGATATTGGTTGATCAAATTCTTTACTCCATTGATTACGCCTTCTACCTGAAATAAAGATGCTACGATCTCCATAACAGAGTTAAGAGGATTAACGATTCTATTATTTATCTCATATAGCGGCGAGTCTTTGAATGCTCCCAATTCCTCGGATTTTTTTTCAATACTCCCGGAAACAATGCACGTTTTATATCCTTCAACTTCAAGGTGATTAATTATTGTGGTTTTTCCACTTTGTGGCTTTCCCTTCAGTTTAAGTTTGAACTCCTTTTGGATGACGTCTTTAATGGTTTTAATCGTTTTTTCTTGAAACTCATATAGTGAATTGTGATCGTTTGCTTGCAAATCCATAACCTCCAAATAATTTATAGTTATTAGTATGTAATTCCTCAATAGACTTCATGCTTTAGCAATTCCTAATTACTATTTTAAGACCACATCTATCTATTCGACACATTTCTATATAATCCTCTAAAAATTTACAAATAAATTGCCATTTTCTGATTCGTAAGACCTGTATTGTTGATTTTATAGGTTTATGGGTCTAGTAGTGTCACACTTTTACCATGAATTTTCCAAAAGGAGTTTCATTAACTATTATCGAATACAATATGAATAACAGCGGCACGAGAAAGGGTATCTTACCCGCAACTTGATGTCGATGTTTTCCAGTAAGATTCCCCAGTCCGTTTCGTGTTTAATGTTAAATAGGAGTAGTCTATTACATTGTTCACGAGCTACACCTTAAGTTCTGCATTTAACATTCACCTCTGTAAGACAATCAAGGCAATTCTACACCGCATCATCTCTATTTCAGGCTTCACAATCAAACAAGTTCTACTGCAATAAGACTCATCCAGTTACACATCTGTACAGCATGCTCCTAATCATGACAACAGTGTCCACACAACAGAATATCGATTATGGGCTCTGAAATGAATCAGAACGAATGCACGTGGAGGAGGCTGTAATGATGGCGAAAAAAGAAGTTGTAGCGATGCTACTTGCCGGAGGGCAAGGGAAGAGGTTAAAAGGATTAACGAAATCACTGGCTAAGCCAGCGGTATATTTTGGCGGCACGTACCGAATCATTGATTTTCCGCTGAGTAATTGCTCTAATTCGGGTATTGATACAGTGGGCGTATTAACTCAATATGAGCCACTTGTCCTGCACTCCTATATTGGTATTGGCAGTGACTGGGATCTGGACCGTAAAAATGGCGGAGTATACGTACTTCCTCCCCATGAACGTGAAGACGGAAGCAACTGGTACCGTGGTACAGCAGATGCCATCTTCCGTAACCTGAACTTTATTGAACAATTCGATCCTGAGCACGTGCTCATTCTGTCAGGGGATCATATCTATAAGATGGACTACGAAAAAATGCTCCAGTATCACAAAGATAAAGATGCGGATTGCACCATATCGGTCATTGATGTCTCATTGGAAGAAGCCAGCCGATTCGGCGTGCTGAACACCAACGATGACTATAGTATCTATGAATTTGAAGAAAAACCTCCCGAGCCCAAGAGCACACTCGCTTCCATGGGTATCTATCTCTTCAAGTGGGATGTACTGAAACGTTTCCTGATTCAGGATGAACAACAGGCATCCACCTCCTATGATTTTGGTAAAGATATTATTCCTTTGTTGCTTGAAAACGAAAAATCCTTATACGCGTATCCATTTGAAGGTTACTGGAAAGACGTAGGTACCATTCGCAGTCTGTGGGAATCCAATATGGACCTGTTGGACGAAGACACACCGTTTAATCTGAATGATCCGGACTGGCGTATCTTTACACGGAATCCGAACCAACCTGCACAATACATCTCGCCTTCGGCGAAGGTTCGCAATTGTATTATTAGTGAAGGCAGTATTGTGCACGGCGAGGTCAACCATTCCGTCCTCTTCTACGGAGTAGAAGTTGGGGAGAACAGTGCTGTTATCGATTCGGTCATCATGCCAAGAGTGAAAATCGGGCAAAATGTGCGCATTTACCGAGCTATTATCGCAGAAGGATTGGTTATTCCCGATGGAACACAGATTTCGCCTGCACCGGAAGATGAGAGTGATATATTGCTCGTGGATCAGGAAGAACTGGAACGTCAGCTTCGCCAAGGAATAACCAGCAAGGCCTAATTGAAGTCAAAAGGACGGTGCATGCGATGAAACAATTGATTGGAGTTATTAACCTTGACCATGAACTTGAGGAATTGAAGGAATTGACGTACTTTCGCTGCGGAGCCGCGGTGCCTTATGCCGGGCGTTACCGTCTGATCGATTTTGTTCTATCCAACATGATGAATGCAGGAATTGAGAGTATTGGTGTATTTGTTAGGCGAAAATATCGCTCGTTGATGGACCATCTCGGTGACGGCAAACCTTGGGATTTGGATCGCAAGCATGGGGGCATGTTCATTTTGCCACCAGACTGGAACGATCCAACAGACACATCACAGGGGGACTTGCAGCATTTCCATAACAATTTGGACTTTTTCCACAGAGGTGCAGGGCAATATGTTGTGCATGCGGGTAGTCGCCATGTGACCAAAGCAGACCTCCAGGATGTCTACAGGTATCACATCAGCAAAGGAGCGGACGTTACACTGGTCTGCAAAAAAGTAGATCAGTTGCTGCCTGAGCATGACGCCTGTGTCAAAGTTGACCATGACGGGGACGGTAACGTGGTGGACATTCACCAAAGCGCTAATCACCCGAATATATATACAGAAATTTTCATCATGGAAAAAGAATTGTTCTTGCGCCAGGTGCAGCGCTGCATTGATCATGGCGAGAGCCATTTCTTCCGGGATGTGATTCAAAAAAATCCGGATGGATTGAATATCGCTGCGTACGCATATGATGGCTATCACGCAGTCATCAATTCCATTGACAGTTATTATCGCAACAGTATGGATCTGCTCAACACAGGGCAATATGAACAACTGTTCAAGGAAGATCCGATCCAAACCAAAATCAAATATGAAGCTCCCGCCAAATATCTGGATACCGCGAATGTTAAACACTCCCTCCTTGCCAATGGCTGCATTGTGGGTGGAGAGGTGGAGGACAGTATTCTGTTCCGTGGTGTACAGGTGGCGAAAGGTGCCAAAATCAAAGGTTCCATCATCATGCAGAAATGTTACATTGGTGAAGGGACGGTACTTGAGAACGTCATTTTGGATAAAGACGTGAAGCTGACCGGAGGACAGACGTTGATCGGTGACCGGTCAAATCCATACATTTTGGCGAAAAGCACTATTATCTAAAGCCCGCACGTAACCGATATCTTCTATAAATATATATATAAAATAAAAATCCTGTAGGATGGATTTAAGGTTCGTAGACGAAAGTTGTTTGGTAAAGAGCGTAGTAGTAAGTGAAGGGGACGAAATCGATTCTGAAGAAGCGTAGCGGTCGCCTTTATCCCTGTATTTTCACATCTAAATAATAAATTCAAGAAACTACAGGGATAACAGCGATCAAAAGAACGATTCGTAACCGTAACGTGCGCATGCTCAAACCAAAATGTTGAGTGTATGAACCGCCATCATCCTGCAGGATTTCCCCGGGAGGAACCTACTTTTGTTTGACAACAAAGAAACGTTCAAGAGTATATTTACACGGAATCTGGTCAGCAAATTGGGCAAACCGATTGAAGAAGCCACACAGGAAGACGTGTACCACGTACTGGGAAGCATGATTCGTGAATATGCGGGACAGGATTGGGCAGCGTCGAATCAGGGGTTTAAGCAGCGCCAGGATAAACAGGTCTATTACTTCTCGCTGGAATTCCTGATTGGACGTCTGCTCGGCAACAATCTGCTGAATGTAAATGAATTGGAACTCGTCCGTGATAGTCTGGCGGAGCTGGGTTTCTCCTTGGAAGAGGTAGAAGAACAAGAGGCGGATGCAGGACTCGGTAACGGAGGTCTGGGACGACTCGCTGCATGTTTCCTGGATTCACTCGCATCACTCGGATATGCAGGACATGGTTGCGGCATTCGGTACAAATACGGGTTGTTTGAGCAAAAAATCATCAATGGCAATCAGGTAGAGTTACCCGACAATTGGCTGGATAAGGGCAATGAATGGGAAGTGCGCCGCCCAGACAAAAAAGTGGAAGTCCAGTTCTGGGGCCGGGTAGAAGCTCACGAGCAAGATGGGGAATATCAGTTTGTTACAAAAGATGCCGAATCGGTTGTAGCCATTCCCTATGACGTGCCTGTCATCGGTTATGGTCAAACTCATGTGAACACACTGCGCCTATGGAGTGCCGAGCCGAAGCGTGAGACTTCACTTGACACCCCATCGAACTACTACGGTTATCTGGATTATAGCCGTTCCGTTGAATCGATCTCGGAATTCCTATATCCGGATGATTCCCAGTACGAGGGAAAGCTGCTGCGGTTGAAGCAGCAATACTTCATGTGTTCAGCAGGCGTGCAGAGTGCGTTGCGTACGTTTAACAAGCTGGAGCTGCCGTATGATCGTTTGCCAGACAAAGTGGCCTTCCACATTAATGACACGCATCCAACCTTGGTTATTCCAGAACTGATGCGCATCCTGATTGATGTGAAGGGTTATGGCTGGGATGAAGCATGGGATATCACAACTCGTACTGTATCGTATACCAATCATACAACGCTTAGTGAGGCGCTTGAGAAATGGCCTGTAGCCATGATCAGCAAACTGCTGCCGCGGATCTACATGATCATTGAAGAGATCAATAAACGCTTCTGTGGCATGCTGCTGGATCGGTATCCGGGAGATCAGGATCGTATAGGGCATCTGGCGATTGTTGCGAACGATCAGGTACGGATGGCGCATCTGGCGATTGTAGGCAGTCATAGCGTGAATGGTGTTGCTGCATTGCATACCGAGATTTTGAAAGAACGCGAGATGGCTCCGTTCTATGCACTGTATCCAGAGCGTTTCAATAACAAAACCAATGGTATTACCCATCGCCGCTGGCTGATGCATGCCAATCCGAAACTGTCGGATCTGATTACGGATACCATCGGTAACGAATGGATAACAGAGCCGGGCAAGCTGGACCAGTTGGCTGGCTTCGCGGATAATGCATCATTCCAGGAGCAGTTCCGTTTGATTAAGCGGGATAACAAAGAGCGGCTTGCTGCGTATATTCTGGACCATACCGGGACATCAGTGAATCCGGATTCCATTTTTGATGTACAGGTGAAGAGGCTGCATGGGTACAAAAGGCAGCTGTTGAACATTCTGCATGTCATGCATCTGTATAATCGGCTTAAGAATGATGCTTCGTTTGATATGGTACCACGTACATTCATCTTTGGTGCCAAGGCAGCACCGAGTTATTATTTTGCCAAGAAAATTATCAAGCTGATCAATACCGTGGCTGATACGGTGAATCGGGATGCGGCCGTGAATGACCGCTTAAAGGTATTTTTCCTCGAGAACTATTCCGTCTCTCTTGCAGAGAAAATCATTCCTGCTGCGGATGTTAGTGAACAGATCTCAACCGCAGGTAAGGAAGCGTCCGGTACGGGCAACATGAAGTTTATGATGAACGGTGCTTTAACGATTGGCACGATGGATGGAGCCAACGTGGAGATGGCAGAGCAAGTCGGAGAAGAAAATATGTTCATCTATGGTCTGCGTGCAGACGAAGTGCTGGAATATTATCGTTCCGGCAGCTATCGTCCGAATGAGATTGTGCAGCACGATGAACGCATTCGCGAGGTCGTGGAGCAACTGGTGCATCCAGGTGCATTCTGTTATCGTGACGGGGAGTTCTGGGATATTTATGACTCCTTGCTGGCCCATGGTGACGAATACTTTGTATTGCGTGATTTTGCTGCTTATGCAGATGCGCATGCTGCCATTGACCAAGCGTATCGGGATATTCCGGGCTGGACTCGAAAAGCGATATTAAATACGGCGCATTCCGGTATATTCTCCAGTGACCGTACCATTAGTGAGTATGCCACAGATATCTGGGGTATTCATCCCGTGTCCGGAAATTGGAAAGGTTAAGCATAGATTTCTAGACAAATAGGTCCCCTTGTTCACAAGAGTTATCTCTACTGGTTAATCAACCAGCAGAGATAAACATCTCCTTGTGGAACAAGGGGATTTTGGCATACATTTTATTATAGTGACATTCAGAATGAAGAGAAACGGATTTCACTTATCCTAACTCATACAAGTTCGCACACAAAATCAAAAAAATGTTCCGGATCTCAGTCATACTACATAAGAAATCGTTTGATATTTCGAATGAGATAGGGGACACGATGTTATGGATCATTACACACGAATTCAGCTTGCGATTGAGTATCTGGAGCAGCATTTGCAGGATGATTTTAATATCAGAGAGACGTCTGCTGCTGCGAGCTTTTCGGCGTTTCATTTTCAACGTTTATTTCAGGCGATCACCGGATTCACTGTACTGGAATATGTGCGCAGACGAAGATTAACGGAAGCTGCCGGGATGCTGCGGGGCTCATCGGAAGGCATATTGGATATTGCGATGAACTTTGGCTATCGATCTCAGGAGGCGTTTACCCGTGCATTTTCAGCCTACTTTGGAATGACACCTGCGAAGCTGCGCAAGTTGGAAGCGGATCAGTTGTCTCTTTTGAAGATGCAACAGAGCATTGATTTTAATGATTATCGAACTTCGCTTAATGGAACATTCCATATGAACACACCCCGTCTGGTCACACGGGAACCGAACTGGATTGCCGGCTATGAATATAAGACCAACCTGAATGACAATCAGCATTATGCTGAAATACCTGGATTTTATCACGATTTTGGTGTGGAACAGAGATTCATGGCGATCCCGGAGAGGACACGCCCTGATATGGCTTATGGTGTGGCCTGTCATTTCGAAGAGGATGGAGCATTTTCTTTTATTGTGGGTGAAGAGAGCAGTGGAGCATCTCAGGTGCTTGAACCCGGTTTTACCTCGATTGAAATTCCGGGAGGATTGTATGCAGAGTTCACCGTGGAAGGCTCAGGGCAGGATATCAGGAAAATGATCTATGGCAGTTGGCTGCCACAGTCGAACTATGAACGGAGGGAAGGACCCGACTTTGAAGTGACGGATGTCTGGAAATCAACTCCTGAGCAATTGGACATGAAGATATATATCCCGTTAAAATAGATCTTACCGCTTCGCGGAAAACAAGGTCGGAGGATAAAGGGATGAGCGAAAAGTCGTGGCTCCACTCCAAGTGGATACTTGCAACGGTTGGTTTCATGGCAGTGTTATACATATTGATCATGGGCAATTTACTGTTTGTCAGTGGACGAACACCAGGCATGTATTATCAATATAATCTCGTCCCCTTTGAGACCATTCGGCCACTTCTATTGGAGAGGGAGAGGTACCATACAGATGCCTGGGTCAAGAATTTGTTCGGCAATATCGTATTGTTCATTCCACTGGGCATCTGGATTCCGTGGTTGTTTCGGAGGTGTCGTTCGTTCCTGACCTTCACATCCACAGTTGTTTTGCTTCTGCTTGGTGTTGAAGTCACCCAATTGATTACACGTGTAGGTTCGTTCGATGTGGATGACATTATTCTGAACACAATCGGTGCCTGGGTTGGTTACGCCGGATTTAAGCTATTCTTATTATCACCAGGAAAGACTCGGAATTGAGCCGCAGATTCGCGGTCCATGACCGGGTCTTTTTGCATAAGAACCCTTTCATATGTTTACAAGGGAATCATTTCGGATAAAACATATTAACGGCTTAATATAGTGAACAGAGATCATATATAAATTTAACTAAACATTTACACGAAACGGAGAGGACAGAAATAACCTGAAGAAGCGAAAGCGTTCGCCTAAAAGCTTTCTGAAAGAAAGCTGCATCGGAAGCATAGGCTATCACCGGATTTTCCCCTTATAGGGGGAATTCATAAAATCTGGGGATAACAGCGATCGGAAGGTTGTTCTGTCATCGGAGTGTCCAGTGTAAATATCCTTTAGTTCAATTTATATATAGTACAAAGATGAAAGCGAGGTGGGCGATATCGTTTGGTGGAAAGAGAGTGTGGTATACCAGATTTACCCGAACAGCTTCAAGGATTCGGACGGAGATGGGTATGGGGACTTACAAGGGATCTGTGAGAAGCTTGATTATTTGGAGAATTTGGGCGTGGATGTGATCTGGCTCTGTCCCATCTACGATTCACCGGGACATGATAACGGATACGATATCCGTGATTATTACGCCATTCTGCGCAGGTACGGCACGATGGAAGATTTTGATCGACTATTGGCAGAGGCACACAAACGTGGTCTTAAGATCATGATGGATCTGGTGTTAAATCATACGTCGGATGAACATGCGTGGTTTGCCGAATCGCGTTCATCAACGATGAATCCGAAGCGGGATTATTATATTTGGCGTTCAGGCAAAAATGGGCAGGTGCCGAATAATTGGGAGTCCTATTTTGGAGGTTCGGTATGGAAGCATGATCCCGAGACGAATGAATATTATCTGCATCTGTATTCGGAACAGCAGCCCGATCTCAACTGGAACAATGAACAGATGGCAGAAGAGATGTATGAGATGGTGCATTGGTGGCTGGAAAAAGGGGTAGACGGATTCCGTTTCGATGCAGTGGCGCATATCGCCAAGGCAGAGGGTCTGCCAAGTGCCCACAATCCGAATAATCTGCCAGTGGTTCCAGCCTATCAGCTCTTTTCCAACCTGGAACAGGTACACTCAATCCTGAAGAAGCTGAATAACATGATCCTGAAACCTTACGGCCCCATGACAGTTGGCGAAACTTCGGGACTTGGGCCTGAGCAAGCGCTGGCTTATGTGGGGACGGATCGCGATGAGCTTAATATGGTATTCCAGTTTGAGCATATGTTCATCGATGCCAAATCTTCCGGAATCGGTAAGTGGAACTATAAGGAATGGAAATTGACTGATCTCAAAGAAATCATGAGCCGGTGGCAAACGGTTCTGCATGGCAGAGGCTGGAACGCCAATTATATGGGCAACCATGACCAGCCACGCCCGGTTTCCCGTTTTGGTGATGATGGAAAATATCGGGTGCGTTCCGCTCAGATGCTGGCAACATGGATGCTTACACTTGAAGGGACACCTTATATCTATCAGGGCGAAGAGATCGGCATGACCAATGTCGCTTTCCCGGATATTGAACAATACCGGGACATTGAGACCAAAAATTATTATAATCATTACATTGGTCAAGGTAAGTCGAAGCATGAAGTCATGCAGGCGATTTGGTTGAAGAGTCGCGATAATGCCCGCACGCCGATGCAATGGGATGATACGGAACACGCTGGATTTACCCAAGGTCAGCCTTGGATACAGGTGAATGATAATTATCCCGAGATTAATGTAGCTGATGCCGAAAGTGATCCGCAATCCATTTTGCATTATTACAGGAAGCTGATTGCGCTTCGCAAACAACATAAAGTGCTTATCTATGGCGCGTATGAACTACTGCTGCCGGATGATCCGGATATCTATGCCTATACACGAACGCTGGATGATGAGCAGATGTTGGTCATTCTGAATTTCCGTGGGCATGAGCCTGAGATGGAGTGGCCTGAAGGGTGGGATGCGGAGCATGCCAAGCTGATCATCAGCAATGTAAGCAGACGTTATTCTACCGATGAAGGTGCCATTCAGCTTCAACCGTATGAAGCAAGGGTATATCGTAGGAAGCAGTGAGACGCAAGATATCCAATTTTGCGTTGGTGAAGAGCTATGATTTATAATAAATAGTGGTTTCAAATAATCAAAACATATGTCGGGAGGAATCCGAGTTGTTGAATATTACGTTCCATGGTCACTCCAGTGTACAGCTGGGCACAGAAGAAAAATCTCTGATCATTGATCCCTTCCTGCGTGGCAACGAGCTTGCCGTTACGAAGCCTGAAGATATCAAGACCGATGTTGTGTTGCTGACACATGCACATATGGATCACATCCTCGATGCTGAACCTATTGCCAAAGCGAATAACGCCAAAGTTGTGGCTATTGTGGAATTGGCTACATATATGTCCTGGAAGGGTCTGGATACGCTCGGCATGAATATGGGCGGAACGGTGGATCTTGGCTTTGCTCAAGCCAAAATGATTCAGGCGTTCCATACTTCCGGGATTGTGTTGGAAGAAGAACAACGGATTATGTATGCGGGTTTGCCTGCTGGATATATCATTACAATTGGTGGTAAAACGATTTTGCATGCTGGAGACACGAGTCTCTTCGGGGATATGAAAATGATTGGTGATCGTCATGATATTGATGTAGCTTTCTTGCCGATCGGTGGACATTTCACCATGGGACCAGAGGATGCACTGCAAGCGGCCGAATGGTTCAATGCCAAACTGACAATTCCAGTTCATTATGATACATTCCCGGTGATTCGTCAGGATGCGGAACATTTCGTGCAACAGCTGGCTGCAAAAGGGTTGGAAGGGCGTGTGCTGGCTCCGGGAGATTCTCTTACCCTATAAACCACATTTAACCCCTGTTCAATAATAAAAGGATTTATCGATAAAGACGAATATCACGTCAAGATAACTGACGCGATATTCGTCTTTTTTCGGTTTCAGGTTCAATTTTCACTGTTAGACTTGGTACAAATGACAAAAACATTGAAATTCCATTGTTGAACGCTCGTCTGGAATGATATAAAAAGTTACACGGAAACCAAACGGAAATCCGAATTGACCGCAAACAGGGGGAGCGTTCATGTCATTTGTGAAATCACTATTTTTTCAAATTATTGTCGCGGTAATCATCGGGATTGGGGTAGGCATACTGTGGCCGGATCTGGGTAGCTTGCTGCAGCCGCTCGGAACAGGTTTCATCAAATTGATCAAAATGATCATCGCACCACTGATTTTCATGGTGATTGTGACAGGCATTGCCAAGATCGGGGATCTGAAGTCGGTAGGTCGCATTGGACTGAAAGCCATCGTATGGTTCGAGATTGCAACTACAGTGGCGCTGGTGCTTGGACTGGGGACAGCCAATCTGCTTCGCCCAGGTGCCGGAATGAACGTAGACCCTTCAACCATAGACGCAAGTGGCATTGAAGCGAAAACGAATGGTTCTGAGTTACCGCACACCGTAGACTTTATCATGAATATTATTCCGACAAGTGTTGTGGATGCCTTCGCACAGAATGCACTTCTGCAAGTACTGCTCGTAGCCTGCCTGTTCGGGGTTGCGTTGGCAGCAACGGAGAGTAAGGCGAAAGAAAATGTACTGACGCTGATTGAGAACTTGCTCGGCATTGTGTTCCGCATCATCGGTTATATCATGAAACTTGCACCGATTGGTGCATTTGGAGCCATGGCCTACACGGTAGGTGCCTATGGGGCTTCCACATTGTCGTCCTTTGGTCTGCTGATTCTGGCATGTTACGGCGCAGCACTGTTGTTTCTCATCATGTTGGCACTCGCTGCCTGGTGGATCACAGGGCTGAATTTCCTGCAATTTGTGAAGTATACCCGTGCTGAAGTTATGCTGGCGATTGGAACAGGATCATCGGAAGTGGTGATGCCACGCATGATGGACAAACTAACCAAGGCGGGATGCGATCGTGCGGTTGTGGGTCTTGTGGTGCCGACGGGGTACTCGTTCAATCTGGATGGCGCTTCAATCTATTTATCATTGGCAACGGTATTTGTTGCTCAAGCCGTAGGGATTGAACTGACATTGATGCAGCAGATTACGATTCTGCTGGTGCTAATGTTAAGTTCCAAAGGTATGGCAGGAGTACCTGGCTCCGCATTTCTGGCCCTGTCCGCGACGGCAGTAGCCGTCAATGCTTTTCCGGTAGCAGCGGTTGCTCTGCTGCTTGGTGCAGACCGTTTCATGGATACAATGCGTGTTTTCACAAACCTGATGGGCAACTGTGTTGCAGCATTTGTGGTTGCAAAATGGGAAGGTTTGCTGGATCAGAAAAGAATGCGTGCCGTACTCTCTGGTGAGATCAGTGCTGCTGAACTGGAAAGGGAAGAACAAGCTGCGCTCTCCTTACTGAAGTTGAATCTGCAGGACAAACAGGGGAAAGCTTCCGTTTCACCAGAGATGTCATAAGAGGATGTGCCTACCACAAACCAGTACAACAACCATTTAATTATATCCAACCAAGTATAACCAAGATAGACCGTCTGTTGCCCACACCACTTGTGGGGAGAACAGACGGTTTTTTGTTGTACCAATACAGATATCATGGAGTTCACGAACGCTGATTCCAAAATATATGTTACAGAGGAAAGGTTTATGGGGAATGTGTAGAAGAGGCGAAGAATATACATATTATAGTTTCAACTTGTATATACATGTTTAGTTATGTAATATAGATATGAAGTTAACCGAGAACATCACATGAGAGCATTACAATTTATTGGAGGCGTTAACATGAGTTCTAACAATACAACTCCGTCATCTTGGTGGAAGACATCAACGGTGTATCAGGTATATCCGAAGAGTTTTAATGATACAACCGGTTCGGGTACCGGAGATATTCGTGGATTAACCGAGAAGCTTGATTATTTGCAGCATCTGGGTATCGATATTGTGTGGTTGCAGCCGGTATATGTATCCCCGCAACATGATAATGGATATGACGTAGCGGACTATTACCGGATTAATCCGGATTATGGGACGATGGAGGATTTTGACGAGCTGTTGAAAGGTCTGAAGGCTCGCGATATGAAACTGATGATTGATATCGTGGTGAATCACTCCTCGACCGATCATGAGTGGTTCCAGCAATCCCGCTCTTCCAAGAATAATCCATATCGAGATTATTATATTTGGAAAGATCCTGCCCCGGATGGCGGTGTGCCGAACAACTGGCAATCCAAGTTCGGTGGACCTGCTTGGCAGTATGATGAACAGACGGGACAATATTTCCTGACTTTATTTGATAAAACGCAGGCAGATCTGAATTGGGAGAATGAGGAAGTACGCAAAGCTGTACGGGATATGATTAAGTTTTGGGCCGAAAAGGGTGTAGACGGTTTCCGTATGGACGTGATCAACCTAATCTCCAAAGATCAGCGTTTCCCGGATGACGATGGCAGCGTATCGCCTGGTGATGGACGCAAGTACTACACAGATGGACCGCGTGTACATGAATATATCACCGAGATGTACGACGAAGTATTCGGACCGTACAACATGGTGACCGTAGGAGAAATGTCCTCCACAACACTGGAACATTGTATCCAATATTCGAACCCGGCTTCCCGGGAGTTTTCAATGACGTTTAACTTCCATCACCTGAAAGTGGATTATCCGAATGGTCAGAAGTGGGAACTGATGCCGTATGATTTTGAAGCGATGAAGCAGCTCTTCAGTGAGTGGCAGACAGGCATGCAGGCCGGTGGAGGTTGGAACGCACTGTTCCTGAATAACCACGATCAGCCGCGAGCACTGTCCCGATTCGCCGATGATGGTGACTATCGTGCCGAGAGTGCCAAGATGCTCGCGACAACGATACACGGAATGCAAGGTACGCCTTATGTGTATCAGGGTGAAGAGATCGGAATGCCGAATCCAGTCTGGAATGACGTTAGCGAGTTCCGTGATATCGAATCGACGAACATGTACCGCTTGCTTCAGGAAGAACGAGGGAAATCGGCCGAGGAAGCGTTCGAAATCGTGAAGGAGCGTTCCCGGGATAACTCCCGCACACCGATGCAGTGGAATGGAAGTCAGAACGCCGGCTTCACTACGGGAACACCTTGGCTGAAGGTGGATGAGCGGTATCCTTCCATTCACGTGGAACAGCAGCTGGCTGACCCGGATTCGATCTACTACCATTACCGCAGATTGATTGCCCTGCGTAAACAGGTAAACGTGCTGATCGACGGTCTGTATGAACGCTTGGATGATGCACACCCGGATGTATTTGCGTACGCACGGACCAATGGAAGTGAAACCCTGATTGTGGTATCCAACTTCAGTAAACGGGACGTCACATTCTCGCTTCCTGAAGTAGTCTGGAATGATCATATTGCAGGCAAATCAGCTGAATTACTCATTGGTAATACAGAGGCGGCCCCTGCTCTGACGCAGGAAATCTCCCTCAGTCCGTATGCATCCTATATGTGGCTTGTACCACAACAGGACTAATCATATTTTATAAATAGGAAGTGACACTATGGCAATTGATAAAAAACAGGTTGAGGAGATCGTCCGGGCAGTCGGCGGCAAAGAGAATATTGAAGCTGCAACACACTGTGTTACACGACTCCGGTTTGCCTTGTATGATGAGAGTAAAGTGGATACCGAAAGCCTGGATCAGAATGATCTGGTTAAAGGACAGTTCTCTTCCCAGGGACAATTCCAGGTCGTTATTGGGCCTGGTCTGGTGGATAAGGTCTATGATGAGATGATTCAGATTACCGGGGGAGATCGTTCTTCCAAGGATGATGTGAAGGCGGTCGCTGGTAAAAAGCAAAATCCAATTCAGCGAGCGATTAAAACACTCTCGGATATTTTCATTCCAATCTTGCCAGCGATCATCACGGCAGGTCTTTTGCTCGGGATTAACAACATTCTGACAGGTCCAGGCATTTTCTTTGATGGAAAATCACTGGTGGATGTCTACCCAGCCTGGAAGGATCTTGCGTCCATTATTAATACGATTGCGAGTACAGCCTTCACGTTCCTGCCGGCTCTAATTGGTTGGGCAGCTGTAAAAAGGTTCGGCGGCAGTCCGCTGCTCGGGATCGTGCTTGGTCTCATTCTGGTACATCCCGATCTGCTGAGTGCATACGGTTATGCTGATGCCGTGAATAATGGCACAGTACCAACATGGAATTTGTTTGGCTGGGAGATTGAGAAGATCGGTTACCAAGGGCAGGTACTGCCGGTACTGGTATCGGCCTATCTGCTTGCGAAGATGGAAATTTTCCTGAACAAAAGAGTTCATGATTCCATTAAACTGCTGGTCGTTGCACCAGTCACGTTGCTGATTACCGGATTCCTGGCATTTACCATTATTGGACCGATTACATTCGCCATTGCGAATGCAATTACATCCGGCTTGATCTATGTATACGATTCATACGCGGCGCTGGGCGGTCTGATCTACGGTGGTCTATATGCTCTGCTCGTTATCACCGGTATGCATCACACATTCCTCGCGGTGGATGTTCAGCTCATTGGTAGTCAGGGCGGTACGTTCCTGTGGCCGATGCTGGCATTGTCCAATATCGCACAGGGTTCAGCGGCGCTTGCGATGATGCTTGTCCTGCGTGAGAAGAAAATGAGAGGACTTGCGGCAACGTCCTCGGTATCAGCATTCCTCGGGGTAACTGAACCGGCGATCTTCGGAGTGAATATCCGTTATCGTTATCCGTTTATCTTCGGTATGGTCGGTTCCGCAATTGGTGGTGTGCTGCTGACGATAAATAATGTTCAGGCAACCTCCATCGGTGTAGGTGGCGTACCGGGATTCCTGTCGATTTTCCCTAACAAGTGGGGCGTCTTCTTCATCGGCATGGCGATCGTCTTGGTTGTACCGTTTGTGCTGACGGTCCTTTTTGGCAGAGCCAAACTGAGAAAAGAAGATCGGAGTGCAAGCAACGGAACGGATGCTGAGCCTACAGCGGCTACATCGCAATCTGCTGCTTCGGGTGTTACCTCTTCGACTGGCAAAACAGATCCAAACCAGCGCACACGTAGTGCAGCTCAAGTAGGGGACGAAGCAGTAAATACGCTTGAAATCATGGCGCCATTAACAGGCCAGGCCGTGTCACTGGAGCAAGTACCTGATCCGGCTTTTGCCGAGAAACAGATGGGTGAGGGTGTAGCCATTGAGCCTTCCGGCAACGTTGTTGTTGCCCCGTTTGATGCCCAGGTAGCTCATGTGATCAAGAGTAAACATGCGGTAATTCTTGAACACGCGAGTGGACTACAAGTTCTGATCCATGTCGGGATTAATACGGTATCCCTCAAGGGTGAAGGTTTCAATATGCATGTCGAAGCTGGCGAGCATGTTAAGGCTGGGCAAAAGCTGTTGGAGTTTGATCGTAAGGTCATTGAAGATGCGGGATACCCGCTGATTACTCCGATTATCATTCCAGATGGTCAGGATATGGTTGAACGGGTGGAAGTCACAACAGGTGATGTTACATCCAATCAGAATGGTGTGCTGAAGGTTCATCTGAAAGGTTAATTAAATACAACTACATGAAGGGGCTGCGGATGTGCAGCTCCTTTTTGCTGTATGATCGTTATTTCCATGGTTATCATGGTAAACTGTATATAAAATGGAAGAATCACATTTTTAAGATAATGGTCACTAGAAGGTATCGTTTGACATAACAAGCTACAGGCATGTTCGAGTAGTGGCGTTCATATGGTGGAGAAAGAGTTCCTAGAGGAGGAGAGCCATGACACGTGTTGCGGTGATGGTCATTCATGGGCTGGGTATGCGAAAGGAAGGGTACGCGGACAAGCTGATTACTTCTTTGCATAAGGAATTGGACAAGGTGATGGTCTTGCCTGGAGCCTCCAAACAGATGCTGGATATTGAGCCCGTATATTGGGCGGATGTATTTGAGGAGCGGGAAGAGGCGTTGTTTCAACAGCTCGTCAGCTCTCCGGGATTGAATTACCAGGCGCTGCGACGATTTGTCATCCATTACCTGGCTGACGCGGTTGCATATCAACCTGTGGAAAATCAAGGCCATAACTATGATGCCGTACATCGAACGTTGAATCAGGCGATGCATACCCTTGCACAGCGTAACGGACCCGAAGCTCCGCTCTGTGTGGTTGCCCACAGTTTGGGTGCCGTAATCGCGAGTAACTTCTTCTACGATCTGCAATATCCGTCCAGTCGTGTTCCTGAGATTGTGGATGTGAACTCGGCATTGGAGCGGGGAGACACGCTGACTAACTTTTACTCGTTTGGTACAACCCTGCCCTTATGGAGTTTGCGTTACCATGACTTTAGTTGCCCAATTCAGGTGCCCTCTGCCCAGGTGAATCAATATTATGCTGGACTGGAAGGGGAGTGGGTGAACTTCTACGATCGGGATGATATTCTGGGTTATCCGTTACGCCCCATTGATCCTGCGTATGAGAGAGCGGTTAAAGAAGACATTGAAGTGAACTCTGGCGGCGTGGCTATGAGTTGGAATCCGCTAAGTCATGGGGGGTATTTTTCGAATCGAAGCATGAATCGGAGAATCGCGCAGGGGCTCGCACGAACCTGGACCTGGATAAATCGCTCATAATTAAGAGGTAGTTCAAAAACTGAAAACCGTTCTTTTTACAACACATATTGCAAGTACTATTAGTATTGAAATGAGGAGGGAATACGTATGGAATGCAGGACAGGCTGTGCCGCATGTTGTATCGCGATTTCCATATCATCACCGATACCAGGCATGGCTCATGGCAAGCCGGCAGGTGTACGTTGTGTGCAGCTTACGGATGATAATCGCTGCGGAATTTTTGGCCAAAAAGATCGTCCTGCCGTATGCAGTGGATTGCAGGCTGAGGAAGAGATGTGTGGTAGCACCGATCAGGAAGCATTTGATATTCTAACCTGGTTGGAACAAGAAACTGCACCGACCGTCATTGCACCGAAAGTAGTTTGAGTGGCTTGTTTTAATTAAATAGGATAATTATACTTAATATGGAAGAAGGTTGATCAGGGAGAGGAGACTTGCATACCGTGGGACTTGTTAAACGTTTTGTATTGGTTGTTGTGAATATGATCGGAGAGTTATGGATGGGCTTTTACCGACGTAACTCGGATTATTATGATCATCAGACTTCGGGGTCCAAGAGCAAGATGGGGTATTATGCATTTATTATTGGGGCAACGGTAGTTACGGTGGGCATTGTGGGCTGGATGTACAACCGAATTTATTCATGAGTAGTCATTTCGGTTATAAGCGAACAGGCCAAATGCCGCTGAAGTGAAGTCTGTACAAATAAAAGAGAGTATCCGCAGGATGTGATATCAAGAGGGTACTCTCTTTGGCATGGGATCAGGCAGGAATATAATCATTGTAGACTAGGATATTCTTTATTTCCTTTCAACATATGTACGAGAATCATCTTGAGTACAGAAGAGACGATGAAGAAAATAAACAAGATGCGGAACAATTGATACCCCGATACTACGGAAAGGTCAGCATTCACTTCATGTGCCATGATACTCATCTGATCCATTCCGCCAGGGGCCATACTGAGTAGTGAGGTAGCCGCTGTGAGGGAGAACACATTCATTAACAGATAACTCAATCCAAGCGCACCAACAATGAGCAGTACACTGCTAATCACGGCGAGGGTCACCGTCTGCGTTTTACGTTGCAACTGTTCCGGCTTGAGCATCAGTCCAACGTGACTGCCAATCATCAATTGCGATACGTTCAGCAGGGAAGTTGGAAGACTGGGCGCATGCAGTGCGGTACTTAATTGGATAACACACATGACGATCATGGGGCCCAGCATAAAGGCCGTTGGAAACCGAAGTTTGCGTGCCATCCACGCACCAGCTACACAGAGCGGAGCATAAAGGAGAATTTCGGGGAAAAGGGCATCCCATGTTGCTACGTCGATGAAAGGCTGATCCGAACCGCCACCTGCTGTACCTCCAATCCACGGACTGAATAGCAGGAACGGAACAACGAAGACTATCATGATCAGTCGAGTCACCTGCAAAAAGGTAACCAGCGTCAGATTGATGGATTTCATCTCTTCTGCAAGGGA
>Ga0209437_100500_pt1 | contig 28270 bp, 23 predicted proteins | sample AraplaL_Cvi_mTSA_FD_184266 | JGI IMG/M metagenome (GOLD analysis project Ga0209437, IMG submission 184266) | Arabidopsis root microbial communities from the University of North Carolina, USA - plate scrape CL_Cvi_mTSA (SPAdes) (version 2) | ecosystem: Host-associated > Plants > Roots > Endosphere...
AAGGTATTTCACGATTTGGTGGATCTCGTGAATGGCTTCAAGCAATATTTTGTGAACCATGGGCAGAACATCTATGAGAATCCTTCACCTGGTAATAAGGCTGGTGGCATCACAACGCTGGAGGAAAAGTCACTTGGATGTACGCAAAAGGGAGGACGTTCTTCAGTCGTTGACGTTCTGCGTTATGGCAAACGTGTAACTCAAACTGGTCTGAACATTGTAGAAGCACCGGGTAATGACCTGGTATCTGTAACGGCACTGTCTGCGGCTGGTGCACATATTGTACTCTTCACAACAGGGCGGGGGACTCCTTTCGGAGGTCCGGTACCTACCGTCAAGATTGCGACCCAATCCGATTTGGCGAATCGCAAAAAACACTGGATTGACTTCAACGCAGGCCAGCTGTTGGAGGGGCAGACGATGGATGAGGTCAAAGTGCAGCTGTTCAGTCAGCTGATTGACATTGCTTCTGGGCGGTCACATACACTCAGTGAGCAGCATGGATTCCGGGAGATTGCCATATTCAAGGATGGCGTGATTCTCTAAATCCATGCTGGATGGAGAGCGTTATCGTCTGAGATGCATTATAAGGTGAACCACAGCCAATTCCGGTTGAAATTTGCACGACAACCGGAATTGGCTTTATTTAGATTCCACGGATGCCAAGTGCTTTGGTAATACTTGATAATGCGGCGGATGATGCGTGTTGCTGCAGTTGTGTAACCAGCAGTTCACGTGCTTCTTCTACGCTGCCTTCAAATGGTTTAATACCATGACGTTGCATCCAGTGACCTGCGGTCTCATATGCGGAGCTGTTCCATGCGACTTTGCCTTCTGCAAGCCCCTCTTTTTCTTTGGTTCCACTGATCACAATGGCTGCACAGCCCTGAAGGTCCAGTAGCCCGCGGTCAAATGCTTTTTTATCCTCTTTTGCCCCGAAACCGGCTTGTGATCGCAAGGCACGTCCATCGATACCTTCCTGATCAGCAACTAACGCATGGAGTTTAAACGCTTCACGGGAGAGCACTCCCGCTTCATACTGCTCTTCAATGGTTCTGGAGTCGGAAAGCAGTCGGTGTACCCAAGGGAAGTATTCACACGAGACAAGAAGCGCTTTCTTTTTGACGAATTTTCCATATGCAGCAATGCCTTCTTCAGCCAGGCGTGAACGCCATAACCAGGGATCGAGTTCATCATCCTTGTGCCAATGTTCTTTGGGGGTTAGCGATGACAGAGAAGGATATTCGGCAAAAAGTGGTGCCAGAGGCAGCAGCCCTATAGACTGGATACGCTGTACTGCTTCTTCGTATGTTATAACGGGTTCATATGTCATGATATCAGCAGGCTCCTTTTAAGAAGTATGATAAAGCGATTATTGGGTTGAAGCAAGATATCTTCGGCTCACTTCCTCGGCATGCTGACGAATCTCGTTGCGAAGTTGGAGAGGTTCGATCACTTCGGCCTCACGTCCCAATCGGTAAAAGAATCGTACGGCCCAGTCCCATTCTCCTGGTGGACAGAGAAATGACAATTCCCAGAGATCCGGGGCAATTTCGGTCATCTTTTCACCGATATGCTCGTCCTGTTCGGCTTCAACCATTCCCCGATAACTCAGTTGCACCCTAACCAGGGTTGGTGGTTGTTCTGGAAGGATCGGCTTGTTGCGCTGTTGCTCCGCCTGTTCGCTTAGTACCTGTGCATCCTGTGGCTCGATCGCCTTGACATCCATAATTCGGTCGACCCGGAACAGGCGCTGTTCACCATGTTCGATGGAATATGCTTCACAGTACCAGAAGCCGGAGGATGCATATACCCGAGTGGGACAGATATGCAGCCATCGGTGACGCGATACGGAGCGGTACAGTACACACAACCACCCTTGTTCAGGTATGCAGGCCAGCAATGGGTCGAGGTGATGAAGAATGTAATTGCGATCTGGAATATGATGGTGCAGCTGTTTGAGCATGGGATCAATTCGGGCCATGATATCATCCGGAATGATGGCTTTAACTTTGTTCATCAGGGTCCAGCGTTTCTCATGAAAGGGCGTGTCGGCGTAACGACTCAGACCCTCAAGAGCGAATATGAGCGTTGCTGCCTCTACCGGGTCCAGCTGTAATGGGGGCAATACGTAACCTTCCATTAGACTGAACCCACCTCCCGGACCGGAAATGGCAATAATGGGCACATTCATCTCGGAGAGGGACTGAATATCCCGGAGGATTGTGCGACGGGAAACTTCGAATTTCTCGCCTAATGAGTGTGCCGTTTCGTGACCATGCTGTAATGCCATTACGATGGCAGCAAGCCGATTTGTTCTGTTCATGTCAGCCACTCCGTTTCGATCTTTGCGCCGCCGGAAAGTGATGCCGTAGTTATAATTCTATTCTAACAACTAATAAGTGACATCATGTGTGTCACCAATATTTCAGATGTTCATCATTTTATATTAGCTCAGCAACAGGGTTCACCAGCATGTTCCGGCAGGCATTGTTAAAATGTGTGTCTCGTCCAATTCGCTTTTCATAGTGATATTTCCTTCTATCAAAAAGACCACAGATAATGCCAAAAACCCGCATCCGGTGTAAACGGATACGGGAAGTAGCAGCTTTTAGCTTGCAGAAGACGATAAAGGTATGAAATCTATACCAATATCCTCGCTGAAGACAATAACAAGCACAAAAAGAATGAATATGTGACACTTTGTATCAGGGGTATTTCTTTATCACATTGTGTTCTTACCAATGATTCCAATGAAGCGAAATTGCTTATTTCATTTCGAGCAATTGCACCCCGCGGGCTTCAATCTCAACATTTCCCGAAAGCTCGCGATGGGTGAGCAGGTCATGTGCCTTGGCTGTACCGAGATCATAGGATTGCGTGGTTGCGTTATGGTTCATGACAAACAGGTAAGGTTTACCGTCTTTGGTACGTGCGCTTACTTCAACACCCTCCGGTGTCTCAAGCAAGGACTCTACGTTCTTGGCTGCTGCAAGCTGTCCCAGCAAACCATCCAGGAAGCGCTCATCCGGGTCGGATGCAACGTACCAGGCTTCACCTTGACCAAAGGTATTACGTGTCACAACAGGCATGCCTTTATAAAAGTCGTCTCCATACTCCGCGATGACTTCGGCTCCTTCACTGTGTAGCAGGTCACAGAGCATGCCACAGTCATATTCTCCTTCAAGATCGCCGTATGCTTCTTTGAGGACAATGCGGTTCTTTTGCTCAGGCAGCAGCGCATCAATCTCCTCCACCCAGATTCCGAGAAGTTTACGGAGTTCCCCCGGATATCCGCCTGTGGTTACGAGATCGTTCTCGTTCACAATGCCACTGAAGAAGGTCGTCAGGAATGTGCCACCTGCTTCAACATACTTCTCCAGTTTGGCGGCAAACCCTGGTTTAACCATGTAAAGGACAGGGGCAAGGACAATGTCGTATGTGCTCATATCTGTATCCACACTGATGATATCTACTTGAATGTTGCGGCGGAAGAAGGCTGCGTAATATTTATGGATTTGATCCACATAGTTCAGGGCAACTGTAGGTCCGCTTGATTTTTCGATGGCCCACCAGTTATCCCAGTCGAACACAATCGCAACTTTGGATTCAACAGATGCATCCAGCGTGGTGTCGCCAAGGATCTGCAATTCCTTGCCGAGCTCAGCGACTTCGCGGAATACACGTGTATTCTCGTGTCCAGCATGCTCAATAACTGCACCATGATACTTCTCACAGGCACCGATGGATCGGCGAAGCTGGAAGAACATGATGGTATCGGCCCCGTGCGCAACAGATTGATAACTCCACAGACGCATGACACCTGGACGCTTCAGTGAGTTATACGGCTGCCAGTTCTGCTGACTTGGTGTTTGTTCCATAAGCATGAACGGTTGACCATCCTTCAATCCGCGCATAAGGTCATGAGCCATGGCTGTGAAGCTGACAGGTGTTGCGAGACCGGGATAGCTGTCCCAGGAGACGATATCCATATGTTTTGCCCATTTGAAATAGTCCAATTGCTTGAAGAATCCCATCAGATTGGTCGTAACAACGGAGTCCGGAATGTGTTTTTTGATCGCATCGTATTCCAACAGATAACAATCCAGCATGCTGTCGGAGTTGAAGCGAGAGTAGTCCAGCGAGATTCCCTGGAATGTTGAATTGTTGTTACCCCAATGTTCGCTCAGGTTGCTCGGTAGTACAATCTCGTCCCAATCGTAGAAGGTATGCCCCCAGAAATTCGTGTTCCACGCTTTGTTGACCTGTTCCAGAGTCTGATAACGTTCCTTCAGATACACGCGGAATGCTTTCTCACAGTTATCACAGTAACACTCACCGCCATATTCATTGGAGATGTGCCATACGAGAACTGCGGGGTGATCCTTGTATCGTTCGGCCAGTTTATCCGCAATCTTCTCAGCGTATTTGCGATAGGTCGGGCTGTTGGGACAGGAATTATGTCGCCCACCGAATTTGCGTTTGCGTCCATCGGCATCTACACGAAGCACGTCTGGATATTTCTTCGCCATCCAGGCCGGATGGGCAGCCGTACTCGTTGCAAGGCATATATAGACACCATTCTCATATAGACGATTAATCAGTTGGTCGAGTTCTTCAAAACGGTAAGTAACTTCATCAGGCTGAATCAATGCCCATGAAAATACGTTGATCGTGGCAATATCAATGCCTGCCAATTGGAACATGCGCAGGTCTTCAAGGTGGGTTTCGTGGTCCCACTGTTCCGGGTTATAATCGCCACCGTAGAACATTTTGGGTAGTTTGCTGCTAATCAATGTGTTCACCTCTTGTATAAGAATAATCCTATACTATATGATACATATGACTTTTAAAATATAATAAAAGTAATGACTGATATAAGAATACGGAAGTCTAACTCAGCTTATAACCAAGGAGGCATCCCATGTTTATCTCACCCCGACATCAACGATATTTCATGACATCACGTGATCAGCCGCTGCCCCTTTATATTGAGAGCCTGGGTTATAACGGCAATCAGGAGAAGGTGTCCAGATCTGCGGGGTATCCATGTTACCACTGGCTTCAGACCGTGAAGGGGGCCGGAGAATTTAAGTTTGCCGGGTCCACGGTCATACTGGGGGAAGCATCCGGTATTTTGCTGCCTCCGAATGAACCGCATGAATATGTGCGTGCTCAGGGGGAGTGGGAGACTCTTTACATTACATTTGGCGGTTCGCAGTGTCCGGCAATCATGGATTCACTTGGTCTGGGTGAAGCGGCATTCCATCAGTGGGAGCAGAGCAGCCCGTTTAACGACTACGGCCAGGAGGTGCTGAATTCAATCAGAAGTGATCAGGATTTGTCGGGACTCGAGGCGTCGGCGGATATATACCGATTTCTGATTTTGCTCAAAAAACATGGCATGACGGGTAATCGTTATTCCATCTCACATGCCGTGGAGAGACTTGCTCCGCTCATTGCATTTATGGAACAGCACTATGCGAATCCCGAGATTGGACTCGAACATATGGCTGCCGTAACGGGGATCTCATCCAGACATCTGAACACTTTGTTCAAACAGTCCTTTGGCATGACAGCCTATAGTTATTTCATTTTGCTGCGCATTCGTAAGGCTAAGGAAATCATGACCGGCAATACCGCCCTGACGATCAAGGAAACCGCAGTTCGGGTGGGCTTTCGGGATTCAAGCCATTTTGTCGCTACATTTCGCAGAATTGAGGGGGTGACTCCCGAACAGTTCCGTAACTTGTATTAACTTGTACTCAAATGATTAAAAAGTGATGCCAGGAAGGTATTGATGCATGAGGGTCATTGCCGTTATGATGGTATCGATTCCTGAGATTCGAAAACGTTTAAACGGACCCATGGTTCCGTTCTACTTGGAGAGGATGATTGAAGATGACAACCACGATACCCTTATGGGATCATGCTGCACCTTATGCAGCGCAGGGCCATGAAGACGAGATGCCGCATTTGATTCCATTTATTCAGCCTGGTTCCGAGAGCGCTGTCATTGTATGTCCTGGTGGTGGCTATGGATATTTGGCTGACCATGAAGGTGCTCCAATAGCCGAATTGTTGAACCGCGCAGGCATCAGTGCATTTGTCCTGAAATACCGGGTGGCGCCTCATCAGCATCCTGCACCGATAACAGATGGTCAGCGTGCCATACGTTATGTTCGTGCGCATGCCGAACAGTACGGGATCAATCCTGCCAAGATTGCAGTACTTGGATTCTCTGCAGGTGGACATCTTGCAGCAACACTGGGAACGCTGTATGACGAGGGGCAACCAGATCATGAGGATCGGATTGAACGCCAAAGTTCACGTCCGGACCGCGTTATTCTCTGTTATCCGGTCATTACGATGGAGTCCTATGGACATGCCGGTTCCCGTGAAAATTTGCTTGGGTCTGACGCGTCTGCCGAGCAGATTAGAGCTTTTAGCGCGGAACAGCAGGTGAGAGCGGATGCTCCTGAAGCGTTCATCTGGCACACCAGCGATGACCAGGCAGTGCCTGTAGAGAATAGCTTGCGTTATGCACTTGCATTGGGTGCGCATGGCATTCCTTATGACTTGCATGTTTTTGAAAAAGGCTCACATGGACTTGGATTGGCTGAGGATAACCACGCGGTTCGGGTATGGTCGGATCTATGCTTGACGTGGCTTAAGAATCAAGGCTGGTAATTATATTAGTGCTTTAGAGCGAAGGAGTAAATGACAATGAAATTGCAGAAAAATGATAAGCTTCTGTTCATCGGAGATTCGATTACGGACTGTGGTCGGGAACATCCTGTAGGCGAAGGCAGCTCAGGTCTGGGCCATGGTTATGTAGCGCAAGTCAATGCCCTGTTGCGGTCCATCTATCCGGAATTGATGTTGCGTGTCCAGAATGTGGGTAATGGTGGGAATACGATTCGTGATCTGAAACAGCGCTGGGATCGTGATGTGTTGGACCTTAAACCGGACTGGCTCACGATCATGATCGGCATTAACGATGTATGGCGTCAGTTCGACAACCCATTGTCAACAGAGTCACATGTGTTTCTTGAAGAATACGAATCCACATTGCGTGAACTGGTGGCTTCGGTTCGTCCCAACCTAAAAGGTCTGGTACTGATGACACCTTATTATCTTGAGGCCAATCCGGAAGATCCGATGCGGGCAACGATGGATATCTACGGAGAAGCGGTACGCAGGGTAGCCAGTGAGTATGATGCGGTGTATGTGGATACACAGGCTGCATTTGCTCCATTTTGGGATCATTTCTATACGTCTGTGCTGACTTATGACCGGGTACATCCGGATGCAACGGGCCATATGGTACTGTCCAAAGCATTCTTGGATGCCATCGGATTCGAATGGTCGGGCGGCGTCAAATCTTAAAAAGGACGTGATGGCATGAGCAATGTAACTATTGCAGTACAAACCCCGGCATTACTGGGGGAAGGTCCAAGCTGGGATGCGGAGAACAATCGATTATTGTGGGTTGATATTGAAAGTTTCAAGGTGCATGTGTATGACCCGGCTACAGGTCAGGATCAAGCTTATGATGTCGGTGAACATGTCGGCGCGGTTGTTCCGTATCGGGGTGACGAAGTTGTAGTTGCTTTACGCAGTGGGTTTCATACGTTTCACCTGATTACGGGTGAGCTGCATGCCATTGAGGACCCCGAACAAGATAAGGATACCAATCGGTTTAATGATGGAAAATGTGATGCGAAGGGCCGTTTCTGGGCAGGCACGATGAGTATGAATAATGAAAGCAAAGCCGGATCGCTGTATTGTCTGGAACAAGAACAACCTGTACGCACGATGGTACAAGGCGTGTCAACATCCAACGGCCTGGGTTGGAGTCCGGATCGGAAGACCATGTATTACATTGATACTCCGACACGTTCAATTGACCGGTTTGATTTTGATCTGACAGCAGGTACGATACAGAATCGGACAAGCGTCATTCATATACCGGAGGAATTCGGATTTCCAGATGGAATGACGGTTGATGGTGAGGGCATGCTGTGGGTTGCACACTGGGGCGGAGGAAGAGTCACTCGCTGGAACCCGCATACATCCCAACTGTTGCAACAGATCGAGGTGCCGGCGGATCAGGTCACATCCTGCTGTTTTGGTGGACCGGACCTTGAAGAGCTATACATCACAACAGCACGTATAGGGATTAAGGAAGAACGTCTGAAAGAGACACCGGATGCGGGCTCACTTTTTGTCATCAGACCGGGAGTTAAAGGCCAGGAGACTCACGCCTATGGTAGCTCGAAATAAACAGGTGCCAATCATGTAGTGAACCTCTGACTGGTCGGCCAGGTAAGAAACGATTCATTTTTGTTCTTATATAAAATGTGGAAAGGTGCTGTTCTAACAGCATCTTTTTTTGATTTAGATTTTCGTCTGTATAGAACAAAAATAAAACGACTTTTCATTAAAGTGACAGACCAAATAGTTCCATTATGTGGTATTATTTGGATTGGAGATAAAGCTCTACGGAGGACGTATTAAATATGTAGGAAAGGGTGTAATTATGAAATTAAATCATCTGAACCTAACAGTTACTGATGTTCCAGCTGCTCGCGAGTTTTTAGAGACTTATTTTGGTATGACATGTGAAGGTACGAGAGGAAACGCATTTGCAGTTATGTTTGATGATGAAGGCTTTATTCTCACTTTAATGAAGGGTAAAAACGTAATCTATCCAATGACTTTTCATATCGGATTTCCCCAACCGACCGAACAAGAGGTTGACAGGATATATAGTCTTTTGAAAGACAATGGCTTTGAAGTAGACGCACCTAAGCATGCACACGGTTATACTTTTTATGTTGAAGCCCCTGGTGGATTTACTGTAGAAATCTTGTGTTAATCTATGTCCCATGGAAGTCGCTATTTTAGCGGCTTTTTTTTATTGTATAAACAAGTTTAAACACTGAAAATATTTTACAAAAAACGATTTCGACAGAGGGGTTTTGGATTTTCCATCGAATGTTATTTATTGAAAGTATTATCCATATAACCATGAATTAAGAATAATTATGTAAGCGCTTAACAATAAGGCTGGAGGGAGGTGAGGCTTCTTGTATCAAGGGATGCATTGATTCGTCTGGCACGCCATCATCAGCACGATGAGACAGCGGGGATAGACCAAAATGCAGTAACAAAGTTGAAGAGGAGGATAAGTTGATATGAGAACGTTTATGGGGAAATTACGAATGATGAGCTTGACGGTTGCCGTCGTAACCGCTTCGCTGGCAGGACTTGCTGGAACTACATCGGCGGCACCGAGTGAAGCCTATGAGTGGAAAAATGTGGTGACAGGTGCAGGAGGCGGGTTTGTCCCAGGCATTATTTTCAACGAGTCGGAAAAGGATCTGATCTATGCCCGTACGGATATCGGGGGAGCCTATCGCTGGAATACGGCTGACGAGAGCTGGATACCCTTAACGGATTTTGTTGGCTGGGATGACTGGAACAAGAATGGTGTGGACGCACTGGCTACGGACCCGGTTGATCCTGATCGAGTTTATATGGCAGTTGGGACGTATACGAATTCGTGGGACCAAAATAATGGTTCCATCTTGCGCTCTACGGACCGGGGCGATACATGGCAGACCACAACACTTCCGTTCAAAGTGGGAGGCAATATGCCGGGACGTTCGATGGGAGAACGCCTGACTGTGGACCCGAATGATAACCGTATCCTGTATTTCGGTGCACGGAGTGGTCATGGGTTATGGAAAAGTACCGATTACGGTGTGACCTGGAACGAAGTCACAAGCTTCCCGAATCCGGGAAATTATGTGCAAGACCCTTCGAATGAGTATACCAGTGACATCGTAGGTCTGGCATGGATTACGTTTGACAAAACAACAGGTTCGGAAGGGCAAGCAACCCAGACCATCTATGTGGGTGTTGCGGATAAAGATCAAAGTGTATATCGCAGCACGAATGGCGGCCTGACCTGGTCAGCTGTTGCGGGTCAACCTACAGGTTACATCCCGCATCATGGTGTACTTGATTCAGACGGAAGCCTCTATATTACGTACAGCGATGGTGTTGGACCCTATGATGGGGCAAAAGGTGACGTTTGGAAACTGAACACGTCCACAGGTGTCTGGACCAACATCAGCCCTGTTCCAAGCAGCAGCACGGATAATTATTTTGGATATGGTGGATTGGCTGTCGATGCTCAGAATCCCGGTACATTGATGGTTGCGACATTGAATTCCTGGTGGCCTGATGCCACGTTGTTCCGCAGTACTGATGGCGGAGCGACGTGGACACGCATATGGGAATTTGATGGATATCCGAACCGGAAGTTACGGTATACACAGGATATTTCGGCAGCGCCATGGCTCACATTTGGTACCAATCCTGCCCCACCCGAAACAACTCCAAAACTGGGCTGGATGATCGGTGATCTGGAGATTGATCCGTTTGATTCGGATCGCATGATGTATGGAACGGGGGCTACGATCTATGGAACGAAGAACCTGACAGACTGGGATGATGATAAGAAAATCAATATTTCAGTGATGGCGAAGGGTGTTGAGGAGATTGCCGTACTGGATCTGATCAGCCCGCCAAGTGGTGCACATTTGGTAAGTGGAGTGGGGGATGTCTCAGGATTCCGTCATAATAATCTGGATCAGGCTCCAGCGACCATATTTACGAGCCCGAACTATTCTTCCACAGAAAGTCTGGATTTTGCAGAGTTAAGTCCGAATACGATGGTTCGCGTAGGGAAAGCAGATTATGCTGCTGATCCAAATGCAAAATCCATTGGCTTGTCCAGTGATGGAGGGACTACGTGGTATAAAGCCAATGCAGAACCTGCCGGCACAACGGGAGGGGGAACTGTAGCCATCTCTGCGGATGGTAACCGACTGGTATGGAGCACGTCAGACAAAGGTGTGCATTACTCGACTGGCGGCAATTCCTGGACGGCAAGTACGGGGATACCTGCACAGGCAAAAGTGATATCTGATCGTGTAAACCCAAACAAATTCTATGGATTTGCAGCGGGTAAAATCTATGTGAGTGTGAATGGTGGTGCTGTCTTCACGGCATCGCTTGCGACGGGACTTCCAATGGAAGGAAATGCCGATCTGGATGCCGTTCCAGGTGTTGAAGGTGAACTCTGGTTTGCAGGTGGTAGTGAGGAAGCAGGTCCTTACGGATTATGGCATTCCACGGATTCAGGAGCGACATTCACGAAGCTTACCAATGTAGAGGAAGCAGACAGTATCGGATTTGGTAAAGCGGCCCCTGGGCAGAACGTTGTTGCGTTATATACGGTTGCACAGATCGATGGAACACGTGGATTCTTCCGCTCCGATGACGGTGGAGCCAATTGGGTTCGTATCAACGATGATCAGCATCAGTATGCTCGTGTAACCACAATTACTGGTGATCCGCGTTTGTATGGAAGAGTATACCTCGGAACGAATGGCCGCGGAATTTTGTATGCTGACCGTGTTGGGGGTAACAATGGCGGAGGTACAACACCAGTGACCAACTCTGCCATTACACCGGTTACAGCGGAATTTGATCGCAAAGCAGGTAATCAGGTTAATATTCCAGTCACGTTAACGCTGAACGGCAATACACTTGTATCCATTCGTAACGGGAATGCAACGCTGGTTTCAGGTACAGATTACACGTTAACAGGCAATGAGGTCGTATTGAGTAAAAACTACCTGGCTTCCCTGCCAAATGGTGCAGCGGCACTAACCTTTCAATTCAGCGCAGGCGCTCATGCGACCTTGAATCTGCTCATTAAAGACACGACACCTGCCCCTGTTGGAACCATACGCATTGAGATGTTTAATAGCAACACTTCAGCGACGGGCAGCTCTATTAGCCCCAAATTCAAACTGACGAATACGGGTACTACAGCATTAAATCTTTCTGATGTAAAAATCAGATACTATTACACGATAAACGGTGAACAGCCTCAGAACTTCTTCGCTGACTGGGCGACTGCTGGCAGTTCGAATGTAACAGGCACGTTCAGTGCACTCAATCCAGTACGGACAGGTGCTGATCACGTACTTGAGATCGGCTTTACAGCTTCGGCTGGAACATTGAATGCGGGACAAAGCACGGAAATCCATACTCGCTTCTCCAAGAGCAATTGGACCAACTATACGCAAACGGATGATTATTCTTTTGCAGGTAGTCAGACCTCCTATACGGATTGGTCCAAAGTTACCGGTTATATTGCAGGAAGTCTCCAGTGGGGAATTGAACCATAAGGGAGTAATTTAACAAAATAAAGGATTGAATATAGGGGTCCTGATTCGCCAAATGATCGAAAGGCGATTCAGGACTTCTTATTTTGTCGAAATATAGTGTAAACTATAGATAGTTACCATTGAATATACGATCGTTTTAGGATATAAAAAGATGTACAATCAATTTTAATTTAATGTAACCGCTAACACTGGGAAGTGTTTATAACCGATATATAATAGTTGGTATAGCCTATACAGATATAGAGGAAAGATTAGACAGGGGGGTCGCGATCATGAACCGGTTGTGCAAGGTGCTGATTGTTGACGATGAGTTTCTGGTAAGACAAGGCATAAAGCACCATATGAACTGGGAAGCAGAAGGATTTATCATTGTGGGTGAAGCTTCCAACGGTGAAGAAGGATTACAGCAGGTGAGCCTGTTAAACCCGGATATTGTGATTACCGACATTGTGATGCCTGTCATGGACGGTGAAACATTTGTCCGTACACTTAAAGCCAGTAATCCGCAGATTGAAGTTATTGTACTTAGCAGTTTCAGTGAGTTCGAGTATGTACGTTCTACGCTTCAGCACGGGGCAGCCGATTATATACTGAAACCGAAGCTGGATACGAATGAATTATTGCAGGTCCTTCAACGCACAGCGGGTAAAATTCCGGAGCTACAGTTTGAGCCGTCGCACGATGGCTGGAGACTTGGGCAACTGATGGAGAAGATGTTATCGGGATTTACATTGGATGAAGATAGCGAAATGCCGATGATACGAGATACCTTTCCGTACAAATCCTTTCGATTGCTTGTGTATAAACCCGTGGATGCTGGAGGGAATCCGCTGAAGTTGGATCAGGAACAGATTGAATCCAAGCTCCGCGGTGATCTGCCTGAAGTGGAATGTGCAATGGTTCCCGCAGAGGGTTCATTACCTGTCATGCTTCTTAATGTCGATCCTGCGAGAGATGGCTGGATGCTTGAACGGATTAGACAGTTGGCCAGTGAAAATGCAACAGGAGAAGGCAGTCCTGGTTGGGTGCTTAGTGAAAGCTTTACTTCATTTGAACAGATGGGTGTTGTCTACCGTGAACGCCTGATTAAGCTGATGGAATATCGCTTCTATTATAAGGATCGACCAATCCTGGTGTATGGTGAACTGCCTCCACTGCATCCCGCAGGTTACCAGTTTAATGTGAATATGTTCTTACAGCATGTGAAGCGTAACCGGGTCGAAGCGGCAAGAGAATATTTACACGATCATGCGACAACACTTGGACGGGATTATATTGCCGATGTGTTTGAGATCAAATCATTTCTCGGTAACTTGATCTTCAACGTAACCATTACCCTCGCGGATATGGATGTTCAGTCTTCCGGGCTGGAAGAGAGCAAATATACGTATTTCAAAAATGTGGACGGGGCTTCGAGTCTGGACGAAGTCATGACTGTACTTGATCAGTTTATGACCGAAGTTCAGGAATGCACCGCCGGTGCAGGTGGAAAACGTAGTGATCCCAACATGAAGATGCTGCTGGATTACATGCATGAGCACTTTGACCAGCCGCTCGGACTTGCTGAAGTAGCCAAGCACTTTCATTTCAATCCATCGTATTTATCCAGTTATTTCTCATCTCACAAAAAAGAAGGATTTAATGAATATCTGAATAAAATTCGGATTGAAAAAGCCGAGGAACTGCTGCGATCCGATGATGTAACGATCTCTGAAATAAGCAGTATGGTAGGCTATTCCGATCATAGTTATTTTTGCAAAGTGTTCAAAAAATTCACCGGACTATCACCAAGCCGATACCGGCGCAAATTCTGGGCATAAAGTCAGAAGGATAAAATCATGAAGAAATGGATGAACAGATTATCTCGTCTCGGATTATTTCCCAAGTTGTTTCTGGTTATGGTGGTCAGTATAGTTCTCGTGTCAGTACTTATCTTGTGGACGACCATTCACATGTCAACCAATCTCTTTACCGAGACGTTCAGCATCACAAACTCCAAAGTGCTTAATCAGATCAAGACCAACTTTGAATCCTTTAATGAATCGATTGCTGCGGTTACCAATAATGTAACTCAAAGTGGTGCCATTCGGGGATTTCTGTCTGAGGGGGATGCAGACTCAGTCTCAACGGCCAAATCTTTCTATAACATGCGTGAAACCATGAATCGGGTTCAAACCATTATTGAGTCATATGAAGTAGGTATTACCATTGTGGGTGTGAACGGACGAAGTTTTTCCACCAATCCGGCTTACATTAAGAAGACAGGGGATGAATTGAAGCAAGAGCCTATTACTAAAGCAGCGCTTCAATCGCCGAGTCGGCTAATCTTTGACTATTACCGCAGTGATACCAGTGAAGGCGAACTGCAGATGATTTCTGCAACAAAGGCATTGACGGATCGAACAAGAAATCACATATACGGGACACTCTATGTCACCATGAGAGAAGTGGAGTTCCAGCAGTTCTATTCCAGTTTCACGAGTCGGGGTAATGATGTGGTCATTATGAACGAAAAGGGCGAAATCATATCATCAAACCGTATGGACTGGATCGGTACAGTTCAGCCGGAGCTGCTCACATATGCTAAGGATTTAAGTGTGGACGTTTCGAAAAGTGTTAATGCCCGTGTTATGGGGCAGGAGAGCATTGTTCTATCCGAGTATTTGCCCTTTTATCGGTTTTATCTGATTAATGTAGTGGATAAAGAAATGGCGATGGGACAGCTCATAGACATGAAGACAGTTGCGCTGATCTGTGCAGCGATCGTTGTGGGCGCACTCATCCTCGTGTTCCTCATCACCAGCCAAATCACCAAATCACTGCGCAGACTGGTGAAGCAGATGTCTAATATCACGAAAAGTGATCTGGATAACTATATACCGGTTAGTGGCAGTTACGAGAGTCGCCAACTGGGCCATGCGTACAACTACATGCTTGATGAATTACATGATTATGTGGATCAATTAGTACAGACACAGCATGAACAACGAAACGCAGAGCTTGCGGCATTACAGAGTCAGATTAATCCTCATTTCTTGTACAATACACTTGCATCTGTCAAAGTTCTGGTGCAACAAGGCAACAAAGACAGGGCTGCGGAGACCATTAATGCGCTGATTGGATTGCTGCAAAATACGATCAGTGATGTGAGTCAGACGGTTACAGTGGAGCAAGAAGTCGAGAATTTGAAAAATTATGTCTTCATTAATCACGTCAGATATGGTGGCCGGATTAAAGCTGCTTTTTACGTTGCTCCGGATTGTACACACTATCATGTACCCAAACTGGTGATCCAGCCGTTTATCGAGAACGCATTTTTCCATGGATTTATCAAGAAAGATACGGGTACGATTCATGTCATGGTGTCCAGAGCGGGAGAATCACTTATCTGTGAGATTATGGATAATGGTGATGGTATTGAAGGGCTTGTCATGGGAGAAACGTTGCCCAATCCGAAAAACAATCGTCAGCTATTCAGCGGGATCGGTATTCGCAACGTACATGACCGTATTGAGTTATTATATGGTTCACCGTATGGTGTCACGATTATGAGTACTGTCGGGGAAGGAACGAGAGTCACCGTTACACTGCCTTTAATCACGAGTTGATTCGTAGCCAATTTCAACAATTAAAATCGAGATCCCTCGCTTCTGTATCTCTACAGAAACGGGGGATTTTCGCGTGTCAGTGGTGAAGTGAAAACACATATTTGTACGATTTAAAGATCAAGATAATACAAAATCAAAAGAAATTACAAAAAACCAAATTTAATGCAAGCGGTTTCTGTAAAGGTTTTCATTGTGGCAATAAGATGACAAATCCGCACAAAATTATTACTAACGAATGGAGATATGGGAATGATAAGATGAATACATCGAAAGCAACCGCTTTCAGAAAACGCAAACAAATTACACACAAAGAGGTTAAAGGGGAGTTGAACGTTTTGAAAAAAATGTGGGTATTGATGCTCGTTACAGTACTGCTGTTGTCCGCATGTTCATCCGGTGGTGGAGGTAATTCTGCCAGTGGTGGAGATGAAAAAACAAACGAAATTACGATCTGGGCTTGGGACAAAGCATTTAACGTCGCCGCTCTTGAACAAGCAAAAGAAATTTATCAAAAAGAAAATCCTGATTTGAAGATCAACATCATTGAGAATGCTCAAGATGCGATTATCCAGAAGCTGAACACAGGATTGAACTCTGGAACAAGCAGCGGTCTTCCAAACATTGTTTTGATTGAAGACTATCGTGCACAAAGCTTCCTGAGTGCGTATCCGGATGCGTTTAAAGATTTGTCTTCTACAATTAAAGCTTCCGATTTTGCAGATTACAAAATTGGACCAACATCCTATGAGGGCAAACAATATGGAGTTCCATTTGACTCCGGCGTAGCAGGTTTGTACTACAGAACGGATTTGCTGGAACAAGCGGGCTACAAGTCTGCTGACTTGCAAGACATCACTTGGGATGATTACATCCAAATCGGTAAAGATGTAAAAGCAAAAACAGGTAAAGAGCTGCTGTCTCTTGACCCGAATGATCTTGGAATCATTCGCATGATGATCCAAACAGCAGGCAAATGGTACACAGCAGAAGATGGCAAGACACCTGACATTAGCAGTAACCCTGCTTTGAAAGAAGCTTTCGAAACGTACAAAAAAATGATGGATGCCAACATTGTTAAATTGCACTCTGACTGGAGCCAATTCGTTGCCAACGCCAATAACGGTAGCGTAGCAACAATTCCTACAGGTAACTGGTTCTCACCATCTGTACGTCAAGAAGCATCCCAATCCGGTAAATGGGCTGTAGCTCCAATGCCGAAAATGGCTGGTCAATCTAACTCTGTACATGCATCCAACTTGGGTGGTAGCTCCTGGTATGTTATGAACAATGTTCCTGGTGCAGATCAAGCAGCTGACTTCATGGCCAAAACATTTGGTTCTGACAAACAATTGTACCAAGACTTGTTGACAAATATTGGTGCGATCGGTACGTACAAACCGGCTACTGATGGTGAAGCGTACAACAAGCCAGATGAGTTCTTCAGCGGTCAAAAAATCTTCAGTGATTTCGCAAATTGGACCAAAGAAATTCCAAATGTAAACTATGGTAGCAACACATATGCAATTGAAGACATTCTGGTTGTTGAAATGCAAGCGTACCTGAATGGTAAATCAATTGATGAGGTTTTGGCTGAAGCACAAAAACAAGCTGAAGCACAATTAAACTAGGACACCCCAGGTAACTTATAGAACCCAAGGTAACTCGGAGCCGTCTCCCTTGTCTGGCGCAAGTCGAACCGGATAAGGCGAGAGGCTCTGTGGGTTCTATCCATGTTCCGTGGAGAGAGAGGAGCCATACTGTGAAAGCCATAAATACAGGAGACAGTCTCCAAAAGAAAAGTAATTTGACTGGATGGGCTTTTGTTTTGCTGGCTGTTATCGGGATTGTAGCATTTTACTTCTACCCGATGATTCAAGCGCTGCTCTTATCATTCAAGTCTGGCAAAGGGGCCAATCTTGAATTTTCGGGCCTTGCGAACTACAAAAGATTGTTAGTTGATACAACGTTCCGCACAGCATTATCGAACACATTCATTTACTTGATCATTCAAGTGCCAGTAATGATTATTCTCGGTTTGTTTATTTCCGTATTGCTGAATGACAGCACACTGCGCTTCCGGAGTTTCTTCCGCACAGCCATTTTCTTGCCTTGTGTAACTTCATTGGTAGCATATTCTGTTGTATTCAAATATTTGTTCGCACCGGATGGAATGGTCAATCAATTCTTGATGGGCTTGCACATTATTGGTGATCCAATTCAATGGATCACAGACCCGTTCTGGGCTAAAATTACGATCATAATCGCCGTTACTTGGCGTTGGACCGGATATAACATGATTTTCTATCTGTCATCTCTGCAGAACATCGATCAATCGATCTATGAAGCAGCCAAAATAGACGGAGCCAATGCATTCACCCAATTTTTCAAAATTACAGTTCCTTTGCTCAAACCCATTATCCTCTTCACATCGATCACATCAACGATTGGTACATTGCAAATCTTCGATGAGATCATGAATATTACCAAAGGTGGTCCAGGTAATGCGACCATGTCGATTTCACAATACATCTACAACCTTTCGTTTAAATATTCACCGGACTTTGGTTATGCAGCAACCGTTTCGTATTCCATCGTAATCTTGATTATTGTATTGTCCATCATCCAGTTTAAAGTGGCAGGTGATAATAAAAATGGCTAAATTTAAAGCAAAACGAATTTTTACTTATGTGTTCCTGTCCATCGTCGCTTTTGTATCCATTTTTCCATTCTTCTGGATGTTGGTCAGTTCAACGAATGCGTCTGTCGATGTAACCAAAGGCAGATTGTTACCAGGTTCGGCTTTCATTGATAACTTCAACAAACTTCTTGATTCGACGAATCTGGTACAGGCTCTCGGAAACTCGGCTATTATCTCTGTTGTTTCCACCCTTCTGGCGCTGTTGATTGGTTCCATGGCAGGTTATGGATTCGAAGTATTTCGCACGAAGTCCCGTGATATTGTGTTTAACATCCTGTTGTTATCCATGATGATCCCGTTTGCAGCCATCATGGTACCCCTGTATCGCATGTTCGCAACAATCTCGGGCGTTGCACCAGTAATCGGAATCAACACCATGGCAGCAGTTATCCTGCCGACCATCGCAACAGCATTCCTGATCTTCTTCTTCCGTCAGAACACCAAAATGTTCCCGAAAGATTTGCTGGAAGCTGGACGTATTGATGGTTTGAGCGAACTCGGGATCTTCCTGAAGATCTACATGCCAACAATGAAAACAACCTATGCAGCGGCAGCAATTATTACATTCATGAGTAGCTGGAACAACTATCTGTGGCCACTCATTGTATTGCAAACGCCTGACCAACAAACGATTCCGCTATTGATCTCAAATCTTGGTGCTGGTTATGCTCCGGATTACGGAGTAATCATGACAGCGATCGTTATTGCAACACTACCTACAGCAATCGTATTCTTCATCATGCAGAAACATTTTGTTGCAGGTATGGTAGGTTCCGTGAAATAAGCATAACCGCATAATGCGTCCGTATCGGACGAGTGCAGGAAAGAGAAGAGGACGCCTGTCAGGCGTACCTCTGTCTTTTTTGTATTTTGTATGAATGCAAAAGGAAATTCACATGAAACCTTGAATAAGTCAAACTATACCGTTTTAAAGGGAGAGAGAGCCGATGAAAGCAACAAAGGCAGATATCAACTGGTTGGGAGACGTAAGTGTATTTGAGGTGAACCGTCTTCATGCCTATTCCGATCACCGTTATTACCAAACGATGGACGAGGCAGTAGGTTCAGGCGCGATGTCCATGCGTTATGATCTGAATGGTACGTGGAAATTCAACTATGCCATTCGTCCAGACAGCCGTCCTGAATTTTTCTATACATCCGATTTTTCCAGTGAAGGCTGGGATGATATTGAAGTTCCGGGGCATATCCAACTTCAAGGATACGGACAGATTCAATATGTAAATACACAATACCCTTGGGATGGTCTGAACGAAATTCGTCCGCCGGCATTGCCACAGGATAAAAACCCCGTTGGAAGTTACATTCGCACCTTCCACCTGCCGACAGGTTGGGAGTCGAATCCGGTATATATTTCTTTCCAAGGTGTAGAATCTGCATTCTATGTATGGCTTAATGGACAATTCGTAGGATACGGGGAAGATAGCTTTACGCCATCTGACTTTGACCTGACACCATTCCTTCAGGATGGAGAGAATAAACTCGCAGTTGAGGTGTATCAACGCAGCACAGGCAGCTGGCTGGAAGATCAGGATTTCTGGCGTTTCTCCGGTATTTTCAGAGATGTGTATCTGTATACGGTCCCTGCTGCACACGTACGTGATGTTCATGTCCGCACAGATCTGGACAAGTCCTATACCAACGGTACCTTACAACTAGATTTGAAACTGGAAGGAAAAGCGGTTGCTAGAGCACGTGTAGAGGCTGAACTTCGTGATCGGGAAGGCAATACAGTGAAAACGTTTGAATCCAAGGTTAACGATGGACAAGTTAGTCTTCGTGAAGACATTGGTACAGTGAACCTGTGGAGCGCAGAGATCCCATACTTGTACCGCCTCTATATTCGTGTATATGATGCTGCGGGTACACTGGTTGAGGTTGTTCCTCAAGCCGTTGGTTTCCGTACATTCGAAATGATTGACAAAGTCATGCACATTAATGGTAAACGTATCGTATTCAAAGGTGTGAATCGTCATGAGTTCAACCCGCGTCGTGGACGTGCGGTTACGAAGGAAGACATGTTGTGGGATGTTCGTACCATCAAACAAAATAATATGAATGCCGTACGTACGTCACACTATCCAAACCAAAGTCTGTGGTATGAGCTGTGCGATGAATATGGACTCTATGTTATTGACGAGATGAATCTGGAGACACACGGATCTTGGCAGAAGCTTGGCGCCGTTGAGCCTTCTTGGGTTATTCCAGGGGACAAACCGGAATGGCATGATATCGTTATGGATCGCGCTGTATCCATGGTCGAGCGTGACAAAAACCATCCGTCTATTCTGATCTGGTCTTGTGGTAATGAATCCCATGGCGGTGAAGTCATCTACAAAGTATCCCAATACTTCAAATCAGCTGATCCAACCCGTCTGGTACATTATGAAGGTGTATTCCATGATCGCCGTTTCGATGAGACAAGTGATATGGAGACCCGCATGTATGCCAAACCGGCGGACATTGAAGAGTTCCTGAATGCCAACCCGACTAAACCTTATATTAGCTGTGAGTACATGCACGCCATGGGTAACTCTATTGGAGGTATGCACAAATATACGGAGTTGGAAGACAAATACCCGATGTATCAAGGTGGATTCATCTGGGATTACATCGACCAATCCATTTATAAAAAAGATCGTTATGGCAAAGAGTTCCTCGCCTATGGTGGAGATTTCGGTGATCGTCCATCAGACTATTCGTTCTGTGGCAACGGTATCGTTCATGCCGATCGAAAAGTAACTGCTAAAATGCAGGAGGTCAAATTCCTGTATCAGAACATCAAGCTGTTCCCGGATCGTGAAGGCGTCAAAATCGTGAATGGTAACCTGTTCGCAGATACATCTTCGCTGGAACTGGTATACAGCCTGGAGCGCGAGGGACATGAAGTGCTGCGTGGAACGATGCAAGTGAACGTGGATGCACAAAGCGAGACGGTAGTGAAACTTCCGCTGGGTGCAGAAGCTCTGGCGAGCGGCGAGTACGCTGTGAACACCGCATTTGTGTTAAAAGAAGCTACACTGTGGGCTGACAAAGGTGAAGAAGTGGCATTTGGACAGTTTATTTTCACACAGGATCAGGTAAATGATGCAGCCCAGACGGACCTGAACCTTGTAAGTGATGTACAAGTGGTTGAAGGTGACGTTAACATCGGTGTTCGTGCTGGCAAAACGCATGCGTTGTTCTCCAAACAGTTTGGCACACTGGTTTCCCTAAAATTGTCCGGTCGTGAGACCATTGCTGTACCACCTGCACCGCTCTTCTGGCGTGCAATGACGGATAATGACAAAGGAATGGCGATGGGCTTCGAACTGGGTGCCTGGTATGCAGCGAGCTTGATGCCACGTTCTGTGGATTGGAAAGCAGAACAGAGACCGGATCAATACCGGATCGAGTTCACGTACAAGCTCAACATTTCGGAGGATGTACAAGTGAAAGTGGTGTATACCGTTCATGCAGATGGAAGTGTACGTGTGCATAATACGTACAAAGGTACAGCCGGATTGCCGAACCTGCCCATTTATGCATTGTCCTTCAGAACATCACCTGACTTCGAAAACGTGGAATGGCTCGCGATGGGACCCGAAGAAAACTATGCAGACCGCGCATTTGGCGCACGTCTAGGCATCAATGGCAGCAAGGTAGCTGATACTGTAGCTCCATATCTGGTACCACAGGAGTCGGGCAACCGTACTGGCGTTCGTTGGGCCAAATTGACAGACAACGCGGGACGTGGCTTCAAAATTGAGGCATCCGGAACTCCGGTTGAACTGAATGTTTCACCATATACGGCATTTGAGCTGGAGAACGCACAACATGCGTACGAATTGCCACCTGTGCACTATACGGTCGTGACTGTAGCGGGTAAACAAATGGGTGTCGGCGGTGATGACAGCTGGGGTGCTCCGGTTCATCCGGAATACCTGATCCCTTCGGACGGCGAACTGACATTTGAATTCGTCATTCGTGCACTGTAAGCACAAGAATCGTACAGAAAAATAATGTATTAAATAAAGAACAGAGGTCTTCGCTCGTCGGAGGCCTCTGTTCTGTTATGTCAACGAACAGCTTGAGAGGTGTTGTATGAAACCGTTCTCGTTCCGATCTCGTAATGTACGAGACAGGAAACATAAGAGGGGGTTTAAGATGAGTAGAAAAGCAAAGACAGGTATATGGGTGACGGTGTTGGTCTTTCTGGGCATCATTGTTGGATGTTTCATATGGTATTTCAATACGGCTTCGGGTGAACGTGCACTCAAAACGATGAGGTCCAATAACTCGGGCGGTCTGGAGAGGGTCGTTAAGGTGTACAGCAATAATGGTGAATTGATTCAGACCTATATTGGCAAAATCGATGTGGAAGATACGGAATACGGCAATAAAGTATTATTCGATCTTAATGGGAAACGGGTTGTGATCTACAATGCAACGATTGTAGTAGAAGAGAAGTAAACCTGCATTGGCCAATCTCAAAGGAGCACGGATTCGAAAACTGGAATGACACCATCTTTCTTATATGGTAAAATTAAGGTGATGACTTAGAGGTGTGGTGATTTTTATGATGGATATGTACCTGATAATTCTTGTTGCCATATTGGGCATGATCTCGTTCTATGGTTTAATCGCTTATTTCTTGGTTCGCTTTATTTCAAAAAAAGCATTCAAGCTTACGTTAAGCAAATATGAAATGATGGAGATTATGACCTGGCTTGCGGTGCTGTTCATTACCTTCATGATGATTAAGGCACATTCAATGAATCTTCTCTTGCCGGTTGTAGTACTTATCATTCCATTGATCAATTTGCGGCGGTCCAATCGGAAACAAAGAGAGCTGAATTAGTATAGCTTGCTAAGTTGGCTAATCCACAAGAAGAATGAATTATAGGGAAGGTTGCCGGAGATTACATCACAGGTCAACCTTTTTTTAGTTGGAATAGGCATGAGGATTAAAAATGTGAAATGAGCGAAGGGGAGCTTAATCATGATCTTGGGCAAATCAACGGACACGTCAGGGTTAACGCAAGTTGCCAATCTCTCGGATGAGCTGCAGCCTGTTTTTGATAAAGCAGCAACCAAATATCAAGTCGTTGATATAGAACTCTTCTTTGTTTTCAGGTGCCTTCCTGCAGAATACGACAGAAGATCAACGGTTAGGCATGTGAAGAAGGATAATGTCATCTATTTTGATCTGGTGGTCAGCGAAGATCGTTATAAGACATTAAGTAAGAGCAAGCAACGGTATGTGTTAAGCCATGAGTTTTATGCTTTTTGGAGTGAAAAAATCCAGAAATACAAGATTGAACATCTAAACGCCAAGCAATTTATAGCAGATATGGGCATGTGGCTAAGGGAGATTGGATGGCTGCAGACCGAAGAGGAAGCAGAAATAAGTGAATTTGAAGAAAAGTATAACTAACATAATAAGTTAAAATAAAAACAACAAAAAGAAGCCCTCTTTCGAGAGCTTCTTTTTCATGGGAGAGGAGAAACCGGACGAAGAGCTTATGGGGAAACGTAAGTCTTCTCCGCGGTTGTCTACGACACTTGTGATGTCGATAATTATAGAATCGCCCGATTGTTTCCTTTTTATACATATGCGTCAACAATTCGGCAACAATTTTCCAAGAGGAATGAAGACCGCGCATTTTTCAAACCGAACCCGAATGTGGTACGATAGCCTTATCAATAAACTTACATAGAGAAAAGGTGACTCGTCAGTGAGAGTGGTATCTGGGAGTGCGAAAGGCAGGCCGCTGAAGGCTGTTCCTGGCACGGGTACGCGACCGACCACCGACAAGGTGAAGGAAGCGTTATTTAGCATGGTTGGTCCTTATTTTGAGGGCGGCACAGCATTGGATCTGTTTGCAGGCAGTGGGGGTCTCGGTATTGAGGCGCTGAGCCGCGGCATGGACAAGGCTGTTTTTGTTGATTTGGAATCAAAAAGTATTGAAGTCATCCGCATGAATCTGAAGGCGACCAAGCTGGAAGACCAGGCGGCTGTATACCGTAATGATGCAGGTCGTGCACTGAAGGCACTCGCCAAGCGAGGCACAACGTTCGATCTGGTATTTCTCGACCCGCCATATCGCATGAAGAACGGGCACGAGTTGATGCTGACCATGCACGAACTGGAACTTCTGGAACCCGAAGCAACCATTGTGCTTGAATATGAATCCAAACATGATTACCCTGAGCAATTCGGCCCGTTTGAACAAACGCGCAAGGCTTTGTATGGGGAGACGGCAGTATCCATCTATTATTATGCGCCTGAAGCATTGGAAGATGGAGAATCCATTACACCGAAAGAGGAGGCTCCTCATGACTGAAATGATACATCGACAGGAACGGATCGCCGTATATCCTGGAAGTTTTGATCCCGTAACGATGGGGCATCTGGATATTATCGCCAGAGCGTCGAAGCAATTTGATCGCGTCATTGTGGCTGTGTTGAACAATATGAGCAAAAATCCGCTGTTTACGGTGGAGGAACGCAAAGAACTAATCACGGAAGTAACCCGCCATCTATCCAATGTGGAGGTGGACAGTTTCCTCGATCTGACAGCCAATTATGTCCGGCAAAAGGAAGCGCAGGTCATCGTTCGTGGTATACGCTCGGTAACTGATTTTGAATACGAGTTGCAGTTGGCATCGACCAACAGCAAGTTGAATCCGGATGCGGAAACGATATTTATGATGACCAATCCGAAATATTCCTATTTAAGTTCCAGCATCGTCAAAGAAATCGCTCATTATCATGGAGATGTTACAGATCTTGTATCACCTGAGGTGGAAGCAGCGCTCCGTCAGAAAATCAGCGAGAAAACCGGCGGTTAAACCAGAAGGTAAGACCTGATAGACTAATCATGACTGCAAGAAGTAACGCAAGACCCATGCATGCAGCAGGGAAGACGCTCCAAATGGTGTTGATCGTATATGTGTTACCTGGACTATGTATGAATAGCCAACCGAATGGTGTCGAGAGGTCCTGCTCTGCATTCGTCTGTAATGTAGTCCAGACCTCTGTGCTGTAACGGCTGAATGGCATCCACAGGAACATACTGATGAAAAAGGCGATTAATCCATGAGTCAGACGAACTCCAGCAAAGTACAGCATCGATTTGCTGCTTGGACCAGTGGTTTTTAGGACAGCAGAGACTTGCAGATGGGAGCATAAACCACCCCATCCCAGAATGGCTGCAAGTAGAGATATGAGCAGCGCGGGTGTAAGTGAAGTCTGACTCAAATGGTAGGTACCCAGGTGAAGCTCAAAGAAGGCTGGCCACAGCGCAGCAGAGGACCCGGGAGTCAGATACAGGGAGACCAACCGGATAAACACGGCAAAACCGATCATGTATCCTCCAGTCATCATCAAGGTCTGCACAGCTTGGGATACGGTGTCACCGAGCAGTTTGCCAAACCCTCTTCCATCACGACTATGGGCTTCCCTCGCTGCAATCATCATATCAGACCATATACTGCGTCGTTTGTATGTAGAGTGGTGGGGTGCAGATGAGCGACTTATGGAACTTGCAGGACTTGCAGGCTGAGAATCAAGAGAGCTGTTATCTGCTTGCACAGCTGTCAAGCCAACCCGGTTTTTCTGGTTACCCGGTGCAGGCAGGAGACGCGTGGCAAGAATGGCAGCGATCCAGCCGCTGATCCAGTGGACCGCGAGTAGAAAATATCCGGCCGCTGGCTGGTGAAGAAAAGCAGTACCAACGACCAGTATGATCATCATTGGATTCGCAAAATGAGACGCCGCCGCAAGTACAACCGCCTGCTTGGCGGTAATTTGTCTATCCTGAAATAAACGGGACACCGCATCTGCTCCTGCGGGGAATCCGCCGCACATGCCAACGGCAATCGCCAAACCTGCGTTGCCTGGAAGTCTGAACCATCGTTGCATTAACGGTCCGAGCAAGGCGCCGATCGCATGGGTGAAGCCAAACGCAGTGAGCATTTGGGATAACATGAGGAACGGGAGCATGGCAGGGAAAATGATTTTCCACCATATATCCAGACCTTGAATAGAGGCATCAAACGCTTCTTTGGGGGAGGCAACTACCGCAATGACCAACATTAAAGCGCCGGTACTTAGGATTATCGTTCGTAATGGGCCAGAATCTCTAACCTCGCTCTGTAATGTCATCGTTTCACCTCATATCAGATAACGCCGCTTCGGCATCTGAATCGTTATGGACGGCCGAATGACGCCCAAAGGGCGGTTCGGCCTTGACCGGACAAGCTATTGTATACAGCGGCCTATCCGGCCTGTACCATTGTATGCACAGGGACCAGAGTGTTAGACTTGAAAAAAATGATGAAACAAGATGAGCTGAATATCTGCATTACACAGAGCGAGTATCTAACCGGAGAATGGCAGTATTCACAAGGTGGAATTACGATCGCTGATTAGTGTAGAGTTTAGCTTGTATAGAGATACAAAGAACGGAGGCTCATGCGATGAATCGGATTCGGAAATCTGGCGGATTCAGAGCTTCGATCTTTGTGATCGTGGTGGCTCTGGTCGTCTATGTTGCCGTGTACATGCCAACGCCGTATATCATATATATGCCTGGCAGTGCAGATGAAGTAAAACCAATGGTAACGGTTAAAGGTGGGGACCAGGAAGAACGCGGTGTGTTCATGATGACGACCGTGTCGGCAACATATGCCAATGTGTTTTTGCTAGGAACCTCTCTGTTCAATCAAAATGCTCAAGTGGATAAAAAGGAGGACCGACTGCGCGGTAAAAGCGAAGCGGAATACTCTGCCGAACAGGTGTGGTTCATGAGTGACTCACAATCCTCTGCAATGGAGGCTGCATATGAGCAGGCTGGTGTGGCTTACTCTATTGTGCCTGAACATATCTTTGTATTTGGACTGTCCGAAGATCCAAAACCCGATGGAGACATTGCTCCGGGCGATATTATTCTGGGAGTGAACGGAACAGCTACGCCGGATAATACGGTGCTTTCTGCCCAGTTAAAAAATAAAAAGGTTGGGGATACCGTCGAAATGCAACTGGAACGTGGCGGAGAGACCATTAGCCGGGACGTGAAACTGATTCAGGTAAAAGACAATAAAACGGGAGAAACCCGCCCGGGACTCGGCGTGATGATTGGTGCAGTTCAGAAGGTGAAAGCTGAAGATCCGGACAAACAGATTTCCTTCACAGATACTCAGGTTGGTGGTCCGTCTGCCGGCTTGATGTTTACGTTGGAGATCTATAACCAGTTAACACCTGGAGATCTGACCAAGGGGCATCGAATTGCGGGTACAGGTACCATTACCAAGGACGGTGTGGTGGGTGCCATTGGTGGCGTAGTGCACAAGATTGTAGCCGCTGACCGGAAAGAAGCGGAGATCTTCTTTGTGCCGAAGGATAACTATAAGGAAGCAGCAGCCAAGGCTGAACAGATCGGCACCAAAATGAAACTTGTGCCTGTGAGCACAGTGGATGATGCGCTGGCGTATCTGAAAACCTTATCCGTGAAATCATAGGATTATGATCGGGCGTGAAGAGATAGAGTCGAGTTGAAATGGATAGATAATGTACGGATGAAATCGGAAAGAATGGATTGCAGCGAATGAAGTGTGATCATGAGAAATGAGAGTTTCAGCAGATTCAAAGGGTTAAATGAGAGAATCCCCTTGTTGCGATGTGCCTGAGC
>Ga0209437_100502_pt1 | contig 28056 bp, 22 predicted proteins | sample AraplaL_Cvi_mTSA_FD_184266 | JGI IMG/M metagenome (GOLD analysis project Ga0209437, IMG submission 184266) | Arabidopsis root microbial communities from the University of North Carolina, USA - plate scrape CL_Cvi_mTSA (SPAdes) (version 2) | ecosystem: Host-associated > Plants > Roots > Endosphere...
TACTCAGGACGGATACGGTTTTTGGTGAATTTACGAGTTAGCGCCGCTCCGCCAACCATAATAGGTACATCAATACCTGCTGTTCGTAAATCCTGAGCGGTAAGAATCATCTGCTGGGCTGATTTTACCAATAACCCCGAGAGGCCGATTGCATCGACTTTCTCTTCTCGGTAAGCCTCAATGATACGTTCTGGTGGTACTTTTATACCCAAATTAATGATCCGGTAACCGTTATTGGACAGGATGATCTCTACCAGGTTCTTCCCGATGTCATGCACATCGCCCTTAACTGTAGCCAGAATGATCTTGCCTTTAACCGAAGTCTCATTCTTCTCCATGAATTGCTCCAGATATGCTACAGAAGCCTTCATAACCTCCGCACTCTGCAACACCTCAGCTACAATCAACTCATTGTTGTTAAAGAGACGACCTACTTCCTCCATCCCCCGCATAAGTGGACCGTTAATCACTTGAAGTGCTGTGTATTTGGCAAGGGCCTGTTCGAGATCTGGTAGCAATCCTTCTTTGCTTCCTTCAACAACATATGAAGCGAGACGCTCTTCTAATGAAAGGTTCGAGATTTTTTCCTTCTTCTCCACCTTCTTGTTACGGAATGCCGCTACGAACGCCGCCAGTGTGTCATCATTCGTGTTATATAAAAGCTCTTCCGAGAGCCTGCGTTCTTCTTCAGGAATGGACGCATAACGCTCCAGTTTCTCTGTGTTCACGATGGCATAATCGAGACCTGCTTTGGTACATTCATACAAGAATACAGAGTTCAGCACTTCACGGCCTGCTTCAGGCAGTCCGAATGAAATGTTACTGATCCCGAGTATCGTATGACATTCAGGCATCGCTTCCTTGATCACTCTTATACCTTCAATGGTTTCTTTGGCTGAACCGATGTACTGTTCATCTCCTGTACCTACCGGGAACACCAACGTATCGAAAATGAGGTCTTCTGGTTTGAGTCCATATTTGTTCACCAGCAGATCATAAGAGCGCTTGGCTACGTCGAGCTTGTCCTCCCGACTAATCGCCTGCCCCCGTTCATCAATCGTTCCGACAACAACCGCCCCACCGTATTTATGAAGCAACGGCGTGATCAGCTCAAATTTCTCTTCGCCATCCTCAAGGTTAATGGAGTTAATTATCGCTTTACCTTGCGAGTACTGAAGGGCCAGATCAATGACTGAAGCGTCTGTCGTATCGATCATGAGCGGAACCTTTACCTTTTTTACAACCAGTTCAAGGAACTTCACCATGTCTTCGGACTCTTCACGGTCTGGGTCTTGTACACACACATCGACAATATGCGCCCCATTTTTCACTTGAGCACGAGCAATTTCCGAAGCTTCTTCATATTTGCCTTCTACAATGAGTCGTTTGAATTTCCGTGATCCCAGCACATTCGTACGTTCACCGACCATGTAGGGACGATTGTCCTGTTCGATATAGATTGGTTCTATACCAGACAATGCCGGTGGATGTGTTCCGTTCATTTCTCTTGGGGGGTACTGGGCAAGTGTATCGCGCATAGCCCGAATATGTGCAGGGGTTGTCCCGCAACATCCACCAGCAATATTCAACCAGCCCTGTTCGGCAAAAGCACCAATCTTCTGAGCAAGCGAGTCTGGTGACTCATGGTAATTACCGTTCTCATCCGGAAGACCTGCGTTCGGGTAACAACTAACGGCAACCGATGCCATTCCGGAAAGCGAACGAATGTGGTCACGCATGAACTCCGGACCCGTAGCGCAGTTTAGTCCTACCGAAATTGGGTTAAGGTGTTCTAAGGATATATAAAAGGATTCAATGTTCTGACCCGCAAGGGTCGTTCCCATCGGTTCGATCGTTCCTGATATCATCAGGGGCAGTGTAACGCCACTCTGTTCGAAGGCCTGCTGAATTCCAATGCTGCCTGCTTTTACATTGAGGGTATCCTGTGAGGTTTCAAGCAGTAGCGCATCAACGCCTCCCTCTATTAAAGCAAGCGCTTGCTCCAAATAACTGTCGATAAGTTCCTGGAACGTTACTCCCCCAGTTACAGACAGTGTTTTGGTTGTAGGTCCCATCGCACCTACCACATAACGTGGAGATTCAGGTGTAGAGAAACGATCAACCGCAGCTTTCGCAATTCTGGCTGCTTCCAGATTGATCTCGCGTGCCCGATCCTGAATATCGTATTCAGCAAGCACGACTGATGTCGCACCAAATGTATTGGTTTCAATTAAATCGGCGCCAGCCTCCAGATATTCTTCATGAATGCGCTGGATCAGTTCTGGACGAGTAAGCACTAACATTTCATTACATCCATCCAAATCTTCGCCGCCAAAATCTTCGCCAGTCAGATCAACTTGTTGAATCATGGTCCCCATTGCACCGTCGAGGATTAATATTCGTTGTTTTAATGCATCGTGTAGACTAATCTTATCCAATATCTTCACCCCCGCAAAACGTTAAATCTTAGTTTAACAGAAACTAACTTAATGTGAAAGATCGGGTTTGCTCCCGAAAGATGGCGGGTTTGCACGAATATGAACGGAATTTGAGAATCGACAAAAACAGAGCAATCCGATATACTTCAATTAAACCAAGTGGAAAAGAGGGAAAGAACATGGCTGAAATTGTTATCCGAAATACGAACGAACGCATCACTGGTGACGAAAATGTTCGAAATTTTTTGAACAAATACGAAGTATTATATGAGAAGTGGGACGCCTCCAAACTGAACACTGATCTGCAAAATAACTTTGGATTAACAGATGAACAGAAAACCGAGGTTTTGGAAACATACGATTATGAAATCAGAGATCTGGCTGCACGTCGCGGTTACCAAATCTGGGATGTCATCACGCTGTCCGAACAAACACCAGATATTGAAGAAAAGCTGGCCAAGTTCGAAGAGATCCACACCCACGCTGAAGATGAGATCCGTGCGATTGTCGCTGGTAAAGGAATCTTTGTTATCAAAGCTACGGATGATGTAGGTTACTTTAATGTAGAATTGTCTCCTGGAGACGTCATCTCTGTACCTGAGAATACACCGCACTTCTTCACCTTAATGGAGAACAAACAAATTATCGCTGTACGTCTGTTCATCGAAAAAGATGGCTGGATTGCAGATCCGTACCCTGATCCTACATTTATCAAACAAGCCTAACACTCTCGTGTTACAACTTGCTTAACCAAAACCCCTGTTCAATTGAACAGGGGTTTTCGCATATGCATATGGAGAGTATTATACAACATCGGTGCATTATATAAAATAATGCGGGTATTTCACTTTTATCGATTCCTGTTCAATCACAACCAGTCTAAGATGAGCTTCCATCACCTGAACAGCCTGTTCCGTTTTACGCTCTGTGATAAGCCGATATATATCTTTGTGTTGGGAGATAATGACCTCCAGATTGGAGTCCTCCGCTAGACGTAACAAACGCAACCGATTAAACGGAATATTCAGTTGTTGCAACATTTTCCATGTTCTCAGCTTACCCGTGCCCTGGAACAAAATCTGATGAAACTCTTCATCCAGCTCAAAAAGACGATAGAAATTGTTTTTTCCTATACAAACTTCCTGCATTGCAATGTTGGTTTCAAGTCGAAATCTGAACTCTTCAGGAAAAGAAACACAAGCCAACGTCACGATTTCCTTCTCCATCTTCTCCCGCATAAACCTGCCTTCTTCCACATGCTCCAGATTAATATGAGAGACGATCGTTCCACTCTGGGGAATAATGTCCAGCAGTTCTTCTTCAGCAAGCTTCATGAATGCTTCTCTCACGGGGGTTCTGCTCACCTGCAGTTCATCTGCAATCTCTTTCTCCGAAATCTTGGTACCTGGCTTAAGTTCCAGATGGAGAATTCGTTCTTTTAACAGGTTATATGAATATGCCCGGGTCGAGCCTCTAATTTTTTGATTAAGTGACATGCCTAGACCTCTTTCTATCAGCCGTATTCATTTATCTTAGCACAAATTACCGTTCCACTTATATATCGGAGTGAAACGGTAATCTGGCCAACATTAACTATGTTATTGCTTATTTTCTTTGTACGCTTTGTACGTGTCATTTGCCAGCTTCAGATAATTGGATAGACCCTGACTGTCAAGTTCTTTGGCAAAAGTATCGAATTCAGACAAGTTCCGTTCACCCAAGATAAATTTAAGTGTATTCTGATCAGAGTAGTCTTTCAATGGCGTACTCAGAAGAGTCACCCGTTCACGGTCCTCTGAAGAGTAAGGAATCGGTGGTTCTGCCGGGATCACTTCCTTGATATCCTTCATGTCTTGCTGGAATTTCAACTCTTCTTCACTAAACATCGATTGCAGCAGATCTGTGGTACCGCCGTAGGCAAATACACCGCCTGAGAAGCCAAAGTCAATACGCAGATCCTTCGTGCCTTTCGGATTCAAGCCATTGTAGTTCACGTCTTCTGCCAATTTACGTGTTCCGCCCTCTTTGGTAAATGTTTCGCCTTCAACACCCCATTTGGCAAACTCTTGACCCTCATCACTGTAGTATAACCAATCAATAAATTGCATAATGGCTTTGAAGTTTTCGCTTTTTTGAATTTTTCCGGATATCATGACACCGTTTTCAAGTCTGGAGCCTGACATTAATTGGCCTTTTGGTCCACCAGGAACTGTAATCTTCTCAACTGAGAATTTGCCCTCTCCCAACGTTTTGTTCATATCATTTCGGTGCAGCACCAGCGTTTGGGAATTGCCGTTAATCATAAAAGATTTGCCGGATACAAATTTCTGTATTGCCTGATCGTCATCCTGTGTAAAACTTTCTTTGTCCAGCAATCCTTCAGATACCAACTTGTTAAAGTAGGTCAACAGCTCTTTGTATTCTGGTGTTGTAGCCGTGTATACGAATTCATCCTGATCTTCTTTATACGTCAATCCATTACCAAAACCCCATCCAGCCTTGGTACCAAAACCGGTAGCAGCGATGTTCAATGTACTATTGAATTTAAATCCATCCGAAAATGGAATGGAATCCGGGTAGATTTCTTTCAGCTTTTTGGCTGCATCATACAATTCGTCCCATGTCGTCGGGATGGCGATGTTATTTTCTTCAAAAACATCCGTTCTTACCAGTAATGTATAATCCGGCCATACTTCTTCATGCAGACCCGGGAGCACATAGTACTTTCCATCTTCTTGCCGAAGTCCTTCCAGTTCATCTTCCAAACCCCATTTTTCCACTTTATCCTTGAAGTTCGGCATCAAATCAATGTAATCACTAATGGGCAAGACCGCACCGGAAGATACAAATGCAGATTCTTCACCAGGATAGGTTTTGGGAATAATCAGCGGTGCATCGCCTGAACTGATTAGAAGGGATCTCTTCTGAGAGTAGTCACTCATGGGAACAATCGTTGGCTCAAGCGTAACACCCGTCAGTTCGGTAATTTTATCGAAAAGTAACCAGTCTTTTTTATAAGGATAAATAGGATGATCACTGTATAGTATGGATAGATTAAACGGCTCAGTTGCCTTGAATGTGTCACCTATATTGTACGTTTCCATCGCTGCCTTGGTTTGAACTTCCGTGACGTCACCTCCAGCTCCAGTACCGCTGCTACATGCTGCCAGAACAACGCTCATCATTGTTGCCAACACCATTTTACCAACAAACTTACGTGGCTTTTGATTCATTTAGGTTATCCCCCTGAGTTTGGTTTATGTTGACCTTGCCTTAAAATTAAACAACCTCGAAAAGTTAATCATGTGAATCACTCTATATAAATTGAACTATTCATTTACACAAAACGGAGAGGACAGAAAAAACCTGAAAAAGCGAAGCGCTCGCCTTTATCACCGGATTTTTCCTTTTAAAAAGGGAATCGAAAAAATCTGGGGATAACAGCGATTGAAAGGTTATTCTGTCATCGGAGTGTTCCGTGTAAATCCATCTTTAATTCAATTTATATGTTGCTGCGCATTACTGTTTAACAGACCCTAACATGATACCGGTTACAAAGTACCTTTGAACAAATGGATAGATAGTGAGTATCGGCAAGATGGTGAGTACCATCGTTACTGACTTAATATTGGCAGCAATCTGTGTCAGGTTATCAGCTGAGGTTGCACCGGCAGTAGCCCCGCTTGTCGCTCCTGCAATCATATTGCGCAGATAAATGGTGACCGGGAACAGTTCTTTTTTGTCCAAATACAGAAAGGCTGGGAACCAGGAATTCCAATGGCCCACTGCGTAGAACAGTACCATCGTTGCCATAACAGCTTTACTCAGCGGCAAAATAATGCGTAACAAGATTCCGTAGGTGTTCAAACCATCAATGGAGGCAGCTTCCTCCAGTTCTTCAGGCATATTTTCAAAAAATGATTTCATGATCAGCATGTTGTATATGCTAATTGCGCCAGGAACAACGAGTGCCCACATGGTGTTGTTGAACCCAAGGGAATTAATCAACACATAGTTTGGAATCAATCCACCACTGAAGAACATGGTGAATACGGCGAACATTGTCAGAAACTTGCGACCCATTAATCTCTTTTTGGACAGGGCATATGCGAAAATAGTCGTCATGAACATGGAGATTAACGTACCTACCACGGTGTAGATAATCGTATTTTTATAATTCGTCCAGAACATGCTGTCACGCGAGATGGTCTTATACGTCTCCACATTGAATCCTCTTGGGAACAGACTAACCTTGCCCGAATTAATATAGGACTCACTACTGAAGGATTGTGCCACGACATTTAAGAATGGATAGAGCGTTATAAATACCACGAACAGCAGAAAGATAACATTGAATACTTTAAATACCTTGTAAGATCTGGATTCCTGCATGATGCTCCTCCTTTACCATAAGCTTCTTTGTGTCAGTCTGCGTGAGATGGCATTAACGGAGAACACCAGAATCAGACCGATCAGCGATTCGAACAAGCCAATTGCGGTAGCATAACTGAAGTTACTGGATTCCAGTCCGACCCGATACAGGTAAGTGGAGATCACATCAGACGTCTCATAGATCAGCGGGTTGTACAAGAGTAAGATCTTTTCAAATCCAACAGCCAAGAAATTACCCATGTTCAAAATTAATAATGTCACAATCGTTGGCAAGATCCCTGGTATCGTTACATGAATCGTTTGCTTCCAGCGATTGGCACCATCAATACGCGCAGCCTCATACAAAGAATCATCAATAGTAGTGAGTGCAGCCAGATACAGAATCGCTCCCCAACCCATACCCTGCCATACCTCGGAAGTAATATAGATTGTTCTGAACCACTCCGCCCGCTGCATAAAAGGAATATTGTCTCCGGTGAAGAATGCCACAAGTCCATTAATGGAACCATTCACTGCTGTCAGCTGCAGGATCATACCCGCTACGATAACGATGGACAGAAAATGAGGCAGATAAGACGCAGTTTGTACAAACTTTTTGAATCGTTTACTCTTCACTTCGTTAAGCATCAAGGCAAAAATGATTGGAACCGGGAATGTAAAGAGCAACGCGAGTCCGCCCAACATCAGCGTGTTACCGAATACTCTCCAGAAGGTAGGGTCCTCAATGAACATTTTGAAGTATCTTAATCCAACCCACGTTTCTCCAAATATACTTCCCCCGGGAACAAAGCGTCTGAACGCAATCACATTACCGATCATCGGCCCATATTTAAAAATAAGGAGATAGATGATGGGAAGGATTAATAGTGAATACAACTGCCAGTCTTTGCGGAACAAGGTTGCTGCCGTTCGTAATCTGCTTTCTTTACGTAAAGATGTCATGGTTAATGTTGTTTTAGCGGTTTCCGACTCCATGTGTTTTCACTCCAATCCAGAACTTGATAGATATAGACTGTTTCATGGGCAATTCCCATCGCTTCTTTTTGTAGAAGACAACCAATCCTTCAACTTCACCCCCACTACGAAATAGATAACAGCCTAATGTAAGCGATATCATTTTAATGTGTTATGTAGAATCACACAATCCAAGGTGCTTCACATCATGAATTAGCACTTAATAATTGGTGTGATGTCCAAATCGAAAGAAGGTCTCCGAAGTGTATAAAGCGCTTACAATAAACCAAAAATAATTAGCAACAACTCCTGCTTCCATTCAAATGAATTAAGTTAAAAGAAATTGCTTAGGACAATCTAAATACTAGTCATACTAGTATGTTAGTTATATTCTAATCCAGCTTCCCCCTAATTTCAATAACTTTTAGCAAAATAAATGGAAATCTCATTTAACAAGGTTATTTAGTCAATATGCTCAAATAAAAAAACATTGGTAACTTCAAGAACGATATCATCGTTCATTGAAGCATCCAATGTTTCAGGGTGCTGAGGAAAGATGTTATAGCTTATCTGCTCAGAACTTAGCAATAAGCTGATCTAATTCCGATAAATGCGTTATTTCATGGTCAGGCGCATACGTTTCATTGTTGGTCTTATGCTCACGGTTAATCCATACGGCTTGGATGCCTGATGAAAGAGCACCACGAATATCAGTAGTCAACTTGTCCCCAACCATCATGCTCTCTTCGGGTTTAACACCCAGTTTACTCAAAGCATGCTCAAATATGGAGGGATCTGGTTTTCCTTTTCCAAAGTTACCCGAGATAATAATCTCATCAAAGAAAGGAGTCAATTCAGGTACACCATCCAACTTCTCTTGTTGCAAAGCAGGACAACCGTTCGTTAACAGCAACAGTTTGTATTTCCCTTGTAACTGACGCAAGGTATCCATCGTTTCTTCGTACACATGAGGTCTGGATCTCCGCTCTACTCCAAACTGCGCGGCCAGTTGTTCAGCAAGGTCTTCCCGATCTATACCCAACTTCAACAAGCCACGACGCCAGGATTCTTTACGGTAAACTGGAGCTAGTTGTTCCAACTGACGGAACTCAGCTTGGTCCCCACCAGTAAAGTTGGCCCAAAGGCCTTCAAACGGATTGATTCCAATCATTTTGGTAAAAGGAAAGGTCTCATAAGATTCATACAGTGCACGTGCCTCGTTACGAACAGCTTCTTCAAGATCTTCCGGTTTGACCCCAGTCTCCTGTGCTGCAATTAGACAAGTCTCATGAAATGCTTCTCGAACACTGCGCTCATCCCACAATAAAGTATCATCCAGGTCGAACAAAATCGCTTTTAACGCCATTCCGATCATCTACCCCTTTATGCAATAATTACTTTTCGACGGTTTCCACGGTGATCTGGTGTGCTTTTGCAAACTTCAGCAAACGTTCTGCAATCGCATCTGTATCGTAACGGTTCAATAACTTGGTGAACACCCATCTTTTCCCGCGACTTTTATGTTCGATAACAACTGTGCCTGGTTCAATTCTGAATTTGACAATATCCTCAACCCCGATTGAACGTTCACGATTACCCTTCGTCGTTATAATCCGATTACTGCTAATCTTGATATATGGACGACGAAGCATGAAGATGACTGCCAAAAATACGTAAAGCAACATCGTCACCCAGTCCCAGGTTGTCATCGGAGCTTGCACAAGGAACGTGCTCATAAACAGATACAAAAAGGCGAGACCGATCAAAAATATAGGGAACAAAAGGCTACGTCCCTTAAAGACTTCTTCACCTGGTGTACCTGTGATTGGTTGACCACTTTTTTTGCGTTGCTGATTTAACTGCTTGGAATTTTTCTTAACCGTTCTCTCGAACGAACGCGACATGAGAATCCCCCTTATGTGTCTTTGTATCGGCTTACATAACTGTAAACCAACATTTCCCCCTATAAATTGCACACTCAAAATAACAGGAAGAAACCTAAATATCATAATGATATCATTAGGTTTCGTTAGTGTTTGAGTTTGCCTTGGTGGCCTTTGTCATTCTCATCATCAACAATCTCAATGGTATCCAGTTGTTGTCTGAAATTACTACGAATATTACTCAAATAAATCTCTCTTAACTCAGCACGTTCAGCAAGTTCTTCCTCCGACAATCCAGTGGACTTTTGCTTACGAGCCAATTCGTTAATGCGTGCTACCAGACTATCTATATCCAAGCTTGTCCCCTCCAAAAATACAAAGTCATATTAACTTTGCCATGATAAAGGCAGCTTGTCAAGCTGACACGCGTTAACACTCATTGATGTGCTTTTATTCTGCAAATTGCGGTAGAGTTAGTACTTGCCCCACTTGGATGGAAGTCGCTTGAAGTTGATTCACTTTCTTAATTGCTTCTATATATATACGTGTATCCATATTCGTCGGTTTATGTTCCAAAGAAATACTCCATAATGTTTCTCCTTGTGAAACAGCTATCTTTCCTCCAGGCAGAACATCGTTCTCATTGCCAGCAAATACAGTTAAAACAGTGCTGCATCCAATAAATATAATCAATGAGGTAATGGCTAACTTTAACATCCATGAAGAAATCTTGAAACGCGCTAAAACCTTCTTGTAGTTCCCTATGTTAGACTTCACCAGTTCCGAATTCATCGGTTCATAAATACTTTGATAAGTTGAATATCTCATTAAATACCCGCCTCCAAACGTTTGTTCCTATCTGTTGAAATCAATATAACACGAACACTTGTTTTGTTCAATAGATTTTTAGAACAATTGTTCGCTTGTTTTTCGAAGGAGAAATATCTTAATTCAAGCCCTTTTGCAAAGCATTTGCAGTATTATGCTCTGACTTTTGGACAATTTCTGTTCTATAAGTTAAAAAACACTGATTTAATGCTATTTTATTTAGAACTTATGTTTGTACGAACGGAGGTTCTATGTTATAATTTTCCCAAACGTTACTAAAATGGGGTTGATACGGTATGTCGAAGATATCCAGCAGGCAGCAGGCTATTCTGGAGTTTATACGAAATGAAGTCCGGTTGAAGGGGTATCCTCCTTCCGTACGGGAAATTGGTGAAGCGGTTGGACTGGCTTCCAGCTCAACAGTACATGGACATTTGGATCGTTTGGAGAAAAAAGGTTTGATCCGACGCGACCCTACCAAGCCAAGAGCCATTGAGCTTCTGAGCCAGGAAGAATCTGAGCATTCTCATCAATTTGCTCATAGCGTTGCACGTATTCCTGTCGTTGGTAAGGTTACAGCTGGGGTTCCAATCACTGCAACCGAGAACATTGAAGACTACTTCCCTCTTCCTACACATTATGTAGGCGAACAGAAAGTATTTATGCTTTCAGTAGTGGGAGATAGTATGGTGGAAGCTGGAATCGTTAATGGAGATTACGTTATTGTCCGTCAACAGCAAACTGCTGATAACGGTGATATCGTCGTTGCAATGACTGAAGACGATGAAGCTACAGTGAAAACGTTCTATAAAGAGAAAGATCATATTCGCCTTCAACCGGAGAATGCGACCTTCGAACCTTTACGTTTGAAACACGTTAGTATTCTGGGTAAAGTCATTGGCCTTTTCCGAGATATTCATTAATATCTAACCTGAGTAACAAAACTAGATGCAATGCACTGAAATACAAAAAGAGGTTGCCCTGATGAACAGGACAACCTCTTTTTATTTTTATATTGTTTTATCGGCTAATTATTCACTGCGTTTCAAAACACTTTTGTGGTGTGAGAACACATCAAAGCTCTGTTGTCCGTGATATGAGCCCATACCGCTCTCTCCTACACCACCAAACGGAAGATAATGCGACGTCATATGAGAAAGTGTGTCATTAATACATCCCCCACCGAAGGATACTTGATTCAGCACCTGATCCTGCAGTTGCTCATCCTGTGTGAAGAGATATAGCGCCAATGGTTTTGGTCGGCGAACAATCTCATCCAGCATGGGGTTCAAGTCACTGTACGTAAATACAGGAAGAATCGGACCGAAGATCTCTTCTTGCATGACAGGTGATTCCCAGTTCACATCTCCAAGTACAGTCGGCTCAATCAGCAACTGCTCACGCACAGAACGTCCACCTATCAGCGTTTTGCCATCTTCGAGAAATTTCGACAACCGATCAAAGTTACGCGCGTTGACAATATGCGGGAAATCAGCGTTCTGTAACACATCATCCCCAAATTTATCATTGATCTCTGCGCCAATCAGATTGATCAATTCATCATGAACTTGTTCATGTACAAGCAAATAATCCGGAGCAACGCAAGTTTGTCCTGCATTCAGGAACTTACCACGAACAATACGCTGGGCCACCAGCTTTAGATCTGCATCACTATGGACAATAGCAGGACTCTTACCACCCAACTCAAGAGTTATAGGAGTCAGGTGCTCCGCAGCTGCCTTCATAACAATGCGACCAACACCTGTGCTTCCTGTGAAGAAAATATAATCAAACTTCTCTTTCAACAATGCTGTGCTGGCTTCGACTTCCCCTTCCATAACGGCAATATACTCCTGAGGGAAGATCTCCTGAATTAGATCATACGTCAGACGAGATACGGCTGGTGTTAATTCAGAAGGCTTGATAACTGCACAGTTACCGGCTGCAATTGCTCCAATCAGTGGGCCAAAGGCCAGTTGGAAAGGATAGTTCCAAGGTGCAATAATAAGAGCCACTCCGTATGGTTCAGGGTAAATGGTGCTCACCCCATCCGGCATAGCCGAATTGGTTGGGACTTGTTTTGGTGCAGCCCATTCCTTCAGATGTTCTAAAGCAAAATCCAGTTCACCCAGAACAATGCGAATCTCGGAACCATAAGCTTCCGCCTCAGATTTGTTCAGATCAGCACGAAGTGCATCTTGTATCCGTTGCTGATACTTCTGAATTCCTTTTCTAAGCTGTTGAAGTGCATTAATCCGATACTCGATATTTTTAGTTTGTCCTGTATAAAAAAATGTACGTTGTTCTGTCACTAGTTGTTTTGCTTGATCCATATTAACATCTCCAATTAATTATTTAAAATTAAATTGTTCAAAATTCAATTAAAGTATACCTCTTCTATATGAAACTATCAACATAATATTGAAACATTGATTTGAAAGTATCTGAAAATTGTTAGGCGTTTTAATAGAGTGAATGCTAGTATTCACTTCTATTCTGTGACTATCAGAATTTCTAAGGGAACTTGATTTAAATATTTTTGCTTCCAATTTTCAATAATAGTTTACTCCTCTATTAGAAGGAGAATTGACTTCAACTTCCTCTTAATTAGGTGACAAGATAGGTGACAATGATATTGCGTAATAACAAACATTAATAAGATAGGTCTTGCTATTACTGCATGCATGCTGTTTGATGCTACTGCCGCTTTCCGCATCTGCTGCTGCCATAGAGCCTATCTCAGTCCCTTATATGTCGCTGTATGGAGTTGTTATAGGTATTCTGCTAATGGAGCTAATGGTTGTGGGTGCCAATGTGTTTGTACTTCGATCACTACTAAGCACTATGTAAGCAAAAAAATTCAGCATACACACTATTCTTTCTTTTAGCCGGTATTTCATTAGGTTAATTGTTGCGTGCCTGCAGTCTCAACTTTCTCTCGGGTACTTAGGTGAAGTAACAGGTAGATTTTTATACGCTGGGTCTCTACTTTTGGTACATCTAAAATTGAGTCAACAGATTTAGATTTTTCTATCCGTTGACTCCTTCTGCTAGTAAGCTTCTTTCTTGAGCATGTGCCCCTGTTCATGCTTGTCAGTAACATTCTCTTTAAAATAAATTTCATTCAACACATTAACTTTAACATTAATATGTTGTGTCAGTTTGGGGAACCATGTGGTTTTCCAGCCTTTCACCTGTTTTTCTGACAAGTAAGGCCGATAAATCATGCCCACGCTTAGAATATCTGATTCATACGATTGTATCTTTGTAGCGGTCTTATTAAATTGCTCTTCTAATTTCTCCTGCAGTTCTTTCTCTATAGTGGCATTTGATTTTCCTTCGGGACTCTCCGTAATGAAAACATTCAGTTTAATAAATGTATACAGTTTTGGACCCTGCTCACTCCAAGTAGCTTGATGTTTTATTTTGGCGTTGTCAATCAGAACACTGGTGTTTTGTGCAATCTCAATTGTGCCCCCAGTGTATTTCCCCTTAAATAAATTGAAAAGCAGCGTTTCTTCCGTGTTGAGTGTGCCTACTATGCGATCTTTTCTCATGATGGCCGTACCTTTAAAGGTAAACAAGGTTCTTTCTCCGTTTTTCAGCATCGGCAACGCCATATCTTCTGTATAAGAATTCAAGCTTTGAAATGCCTCCCAGATCCGTACAATCGATTGATTCGGTGTCCATCCTGCATCCTGACTGAAATAATCATAAGAAGATATTTCTGGGGTAGGTGAGATTTGATGATACATCGTTTTCTCAAAATCACCATCCACTACGGCAACCAGTCCTTTGATGGAAATGTCATTTGCTCTCACGGCGAAGTTAATGAGATTCTCAATGCCTTGTTGAGCTATTTTTTTATCAATGAGTAACAACCTCAAGTGCACTAATTCAATGCTTTTCTCCGCATCCGTACGAATTAAATCAATTGCTTTACTGATAGATTGAGCTTGTTTGTCCAATATTTGAGTTTTTCCCGATGCATCGGGAATCTGTAGAATAATACGATATTTTTCTGCGTTTCCCTTCCCGATTCCCATAACGACAGGCAAATACTGTTTATTGATATCCCTAGTATCCCAGCAGCCCGCAAGCATTACACTAATTAGCATGAACAAAATGGACACACTTATCATATTGGATTTCATTGGTTAGGCCACTTCCTTAGCCTTCTGGAGAACAAGAACAATATCATTGGAAAAACGATAACACTGTACACACAGAAGGCAGAGTTTAAGTACAGATAAAAATCAAGAGCCTGTATATCGGGTATCAACAATGAAATGACATATAAACCGAGACAGATCGCCGATAATATCCATACCTTGCCTAATCTCGGGATATATAATTGATGAAGAATGGCAACCAGCATCCATAACAAAACAGACACTTTTAATACAGCAAGTGCACTGGAAGCAACAACATAGAAGCTTGGGAGCCAATCAAACACAACCCACTCCAGATCGATTGTATCCGATGCCATCAGCATGGGGTACTGAAAATTAACGGCTGTTTCTTGTCCAAAGACCAGTAACGGCACATAAACAGATCCGATAGCCATCACAAATACAATACCTAGTGTTAGAGCGGTATGACTGAATTTTAGTTGCTGCTTCGAGGGTGACATACCAAGAAATAGAAACCCGGCAAAGATAACGATACATACATAAAAATCAGGCTGGGTCCAGAAACTCCAATCACTAACCCAAAGCGGAAAAACATAGCTTAATCTAAAGTTTTTGAAGCTGATGAGCATAGAAAATATGATAAACGGCATTAACAGAATACTTAGCGCAATGCTTCCACGAATCATAACCGTTAAGCCTTTCCAAGCGGCATAAAAACAGAGTGTTATAAATAGGAGAAGTGTTGCCGCTGCAGGTGTTCTCTGAAGGAGTACTGCCTTAATTTCCACCTCCTGAAAATACATGAGTAGCAGCAGCTCAATGCTCAGGAAAATGATGATCGGGAGAATAACAATTCGGCTACCCCATACGCCGATCGAGGATGTACAGATATCTATTATACTCATCCCAGGAAAAGGTTTTAAAGATCGCAGGTAGATCCAAAGAATCATCAGTTCCATCAAGAAAAGAATCAGAATAGCTATCCAATGCCCTTCAGATGTTGAAGAGATGATACGTTCAGGAAGAATCGCAAAAATAGAAGCTAAGTGGAGTAACGTGAAAAGAGTAAGCACTTTAACCCTACTCATCCCTCATGTTCCCTTTCACACTGAAGCTCATATATGGGAAACCTGATGTTTTAAGTGAAGAAAGATACAGAACGATCCAAATCATGGCAACCTCAAGGCCCCATATGCCAAAGAAACTACTGATTAACATAACAATGTATTTATACATTCGAATCCCAGTCGTATTCATGTATCCAACAAGTGCGAAATTCGCAATAGCTGAAGCAACAAGAATAATAATCAACAGATTACTGACCAGTTTTGCTTGAACAATGGCTTGTCCAAGGAGAATTCCGCCAATCATGGTGATGGTCGGACCAATATTTTTGGGAAGGCGAATGGTTGCTTCAATTATCATTTCCAATAAGAGCATGACGAGTAGCATTTCAATTAAAGAGGGATAAGGTACACCTTCTCGGCTTTTTGCAACGGTAATTGCTAATTGTATGCGTAACAATTCTGGATTAACAGAATTCAGGACAACATACAGACCTGGTAGAGTAACTGCAAGCAAAGCGGCGATAGCTCGTACTGTCCGTAAAAATACCTGAAACAAATACGGATAGTTGACATCCAACGTGGTAGACCACAAATCGGTAATAATAGCGGGAAAGGCAAAAGCAAATGAGAATTGATCCATCAGTATTACAACACGCCCATTTAACAAATTTTGAATCATTTCTCCAGGCAGTTCTGATGAGATATATGTAGGTGTAATTGCAAGTCTCGGGTGTCCAAGTGAACGGACCAAATTCCGAACAGTTGTCACATCCCTCTCTTTATTTTCTTCCAGCTTTCCACGAATTGAATCTATAACTTCAGCCGGAGCTACTTCTTTAACATAAATAATGGCGATCTTTTTCATTGTGTTTTTCCCAAGAGTACGAGTTTCTATGGTTAAGGTTTCACTGTTCATTTTTTTGCGAATCAGACCCATGTTTACATCAATATCCTCAGTAAAAGCATCATACGCAGATTGAAGAGGATTCTCGCTTTCTGGAGCACTCACGGCTCTTGATATATTGGATTTTTTGAGGGTATCAAATAAGAATACGCCATCCTTGCTGGTTAATATTAATTTGCCCTGCAGAATTTCATGGGAAATCTGATCAGACGCAGAATCCGCTTGAGAAAAGTCCAGTCTATATACATAAGAATCCTTATGACCTCGAAGTATATCATAGTTTATTTGTTCTATAGCTGTTTCATAATTGACCAACGTGTTAAAGAAAAATATTTCAAATGTTGTCTCACCTATTTCCAATTCTTTCTGGACAAAATCTGAATTCAATCTAAAACGTCGAGACAAATCATTTTTAATTTTGTCTATCTGCAATTTTTACCACCTCCTGAGAAGTAGTATGTGAACAAACTTCAATTTTATTCAGAATGAATTTAAGATACTTTAATCAAATGAAACAAAAAAAATCTGCGCTGAGTTCTGCGCAGATCTTTTTATAAGTACGGAAAGGAAACCTCACACATCACACGATATATTATAGGAAATGAGTCCACAGCATATGATTGCCTCTGTAACATTCATATGACTATATAAATGTAATAATTTTATTTTTAATCATCATAAGGTATGTTTTTCCTTGCGTAAACATTCATTTCTATCTATTCAATAAACAAAAAAATCCATAATAACATCCAAAAACCCAACATTTTACAACTTTATTATTTACAAATAACAATCTTATATGGTATATTTAACCATGGTTGGCCAACCTAATTATGTGAGATCTACTCGATATCTTAAATTTCAAATAACAACTTAAAACAGAATCTTACTCTATTGGTTCTAGTATATTTGGGAGGTTTGAATATGAAAAAATTAAGAAAATTCTCTATTTCTGTTATGGCAACTGCTTGTCTATTAGCATTCGGTTCCAGCTCTGCATTCGCTAAAACAGGGTGGGCTGATTCATTTGAGACAGCAGAAGTGATGTACTCAAGTGTAAACCAGTCTTCTGGATTCAGCGCAACACAGTATTTAGATAGCATGAGCGATAACGATTTTTATGTAGTCGACAACACAAACGGTTCATCCGAAATCACATATTCTGTTATAGCCACTCCGCCAGCTAACTTCGACATTGTTATGGGTGTTATTAAAATGAATGCAAGCGGTGCGATCCTGTCCATTCAAATGGATAACTGGAATGGACGGGGATACCCTGAGGCAATTAGTTGGAATGCTAAACCTGGTGAGAAGGTTTACTTCAGAATTATGGACAACGGTATCAACAACTATAACGAGCCTTATACAATTCAATTCACAAAAACCAGCTAAATAATATTTTAGTAGATATTCAATGGCTCCCCGCTATATAAATGGGTGGGCCATTTTTATTTGTTATACATTATCGACAAGGATGAGTACAACGATAAATTCATTTTCCGTTTTCGAGAGAGAATACCCTTTAATTGGTTGAAATGTGTAGCTGAAAAGAGAATGTTTCATTGAGTATATATTGCTTATTCAAATTGAAGAGGGATTTTTTACTCATGGTCAGGAATCAAAATTATATAGAATATTTTAAGGTTCGTTATTGAATATAAAGTTATCAGAATCTTACAACATTGTGATCTTACCTCCCTTTCCGTTCACTATCTCATACCTGCGTGGTTTTTTTACTTGAGTGCGGGGAAGAATCGAAATTCACTGAAGAAATTTTCGAATAGAAAAATATTTTGTGGGCATTTTGTGGGCACTTTGTTTTTTCTTTAAATATATAGGTACTTGCCCACAAAAAGAAAAAACCCTCAGCGCTAGAGCGCCAAGGGATTGAGCTATTAGTACAAAGTGATATATTGATCGCGTTCCCATTGGTGGACTTGTGTTCTATACATATCCCACTCAATTTCTTTCAGCTCATAGAAGTGAGCCAAGGCATGGTCACCGAGAGCATCACAGATGACTTCGCTGCGGATCAATTCGTTCAATGCTTCTTTCAGGTCAGCTGGCAAGCTTGGAATACCTTCTTCCACACGCTCTTCTTCTGACATGATGTAGATGTTACGGTCAATTGGAGCTGGTAAGGAAAGCTCACGTTTGATTCCGTCCAGACCTGCTTTCAACAAAACAGCCAAAGCCAGGTAAGGGTTAGCAGCCGGATCCGGGTTACGAACTTCAACACGTGTGCTCAAACCACGGGAAGCTGGAATACGGATCATTGGGCTACGGTTACTCGCAGACCATGCTACATAGCAAGGCGCTTCATAACCTGGTACAAGACGTTTGTATGAGTTCACAGTGGGGTTAGTAATTGCTGCAAACGCACGCGCGTGCTTCAAAGTTCCAGCCATGAAGTGACGTGCAGTTTTGCTCAGTCCCAGCTCGTCCGACTCGTCAACGAATGCATTCTCATTGCCTTTGAACAAGGATTGGTTGCAGTGCATACCGGATCCGTTCATACCAAACAATGGTTTCGGCATGAATGTAGCATGTAAACCATGCTGACGTGCAATCGTTTTAACAACGAGTTTGAACGTTTGGATCTGGTCAGCCGCTTTCAGCGCATCAGCATATTTAAAGTCGATCTCATGCTGACCTGGAGCTACCTCATGGTGGGAAGCTTCGATCTCAAAGCCCATTTCTTCAAGTGTGATAACGATGTCACGGCGACAGTTTTCACCAAGATCCGTAGGCGCCAAGTCGAAATATCCACCTTGGTCATTCAGTTCGTTAGTTGGGTTTCCTTTTTCGTCTGTTTTGAACAAGAAGAACTCAGGTTCAGGACCAACGTTGAAGGAAGTGAATCCCATATCTTGGGCTTCTTTTAGGTTTCGTTTCAAGATGCCACGTGGATCTCCTGGGAACGGATTACCATCCGGAAGATATACGTCACAGATCAGGCGTGCAACACGGTTCTCTGCTACCCATGGGAAAATAAGCCAAGAATCTAGATCTGGATAGAGGTACATGTCGGACTCTTCAATACGTACATAACCTTCAATGGAAGATCCATCGAACATCATTTTGTTATCCAGAGCCTTAGTCAACTGGCTCACAGGAATCTCAACGTTTTTGATAGCTCCAAGCAAATCGGTAAATTGCAATCGAATGAATCGTACGTTTTCTTCTTTCGAAATGCGGAGAATGTCTTCTTTTGTATAACTCACTATAACCTCTCCCTTTCTTATCTGCGTATTTGGCTTGCCTGTTATATTTGTACATTAGAAAGTTCCACGGGTCAAGGAGTCTCACACCAAAAGTGCATGTTTTCCCCTCACTCGCCAAGTTATGCGAATTTACTTTTTATTAAAGAATCGGGAAAGCTCTCCCTGAATGAGAGATACTTGTCCAGGTCTCTTACCTGATACGAGCTGCTGCTTCAACAAGCGGTGCAACTGCGTATCGGACAGCTCTCTGCGTTTAACTTCAGTATCTGGCGTGATAACTGTAGCTTCCTCGGATTCTTTCGAAACAGGATTCATCACTTGTTTGATCCCGGCGATGTTAACTCCTTTTTCAATCAAAGCCTTGATCTCTAGCAATCTCTCTACGTCATTAAAAGAGAATAACCGCTGATTACCTGACGTTCTCGCAGGAACGATCAAGCTGTGCTGCTCATAATAACGAATCTGACGTGCAGAGAGATCCGTAAGTTTCATTACAATACCAATCGGGAATAAGGCCATATTTCTGCGAATTTCATCACCCATGTTCATCAACCTTCCAGTCATCTATTCTTCACCCTATTGTACATTTAGTTATTACCAAGTGTCAATGACGTGTTAGATAAACTCACAATAATTTACGATCTTTCAAGGTCTGTAATGCCATCAAAACGCCATATTTGACATGAGAGTACGTTAATCCGCCCTGCATATAACCGATATACGGCTCCCGAATAGGCGCGTCGGCTGATAATTCCAGACTTCCACCCTGAATAAACGTACCTGCCGCCATAATGACAGGATGCTCATAACCAGGCATATCCCACGGTTCAGGAACCACATGACTATCCACCGCTGCTGCGCGCTGAATCCCCTGCACGAAGGCAATTAAATGCTCGGCAGAGCTGAACTGAACAGCCTGGATCAGATCAGTGCGAGTTTCATTCCAAGCGGGTTTGGTTACAAATCCGGATTCAGCAAACATTGCAGCAGCAAACGTACTACCTTTGATAGCTTGTCCTACAATTGTCGGTGCCATGTAAAGTCCTTGGTAGATGCCTCGTGTTGTCCCCAGCATTGCTCCAACCTCTCCCCCAATTCCAGGGGCTGTCAGGCGATAAGCTGCCAACTGTACGTACTGTTCCTTCCCACATATGTATCCACCGGTTTCCGCAATACCTCCACCAGGATTCTTAATAAGTGATCCGGCCATCAGATCAACTCCGACTTCTGTCGGTTCACGCTCCTCTGTGAATTCACCGTAACAATTATCCACGAATACGATGACGTCCTCCTTAAGCCCTTTAACACGTGTAACCATCTCAGCAATTTCAGCAACACAAAAGGATGAGCGCCAGTCATAACCACGTGAACGTTGAATCCCAATGACTTTTGTAGCCGGTGTAATGCTTTTCTCGACTGCTGCCCAATCCACGCTACCTTCAGCAGTTAAAGCCGTCTCACGGTAGCCGATACCAAAATCGCGTAACGAACCTGTACCATCACCGGGTTTGCCAATCACTTTATGCAATGTGTCATAAGGCTTACCCGTGATGTACAATAGTTCGTCACCTGGGCGCAACACGCCAAAGAGAGCTGTACTAATGGTATGAGTACCCGAAGCGAAATGAGGACGTACCAACGCGGCTTCCGCGCCGAACACATCAGCATATACTTCATCAAGCACTTCACGCCCACGGTCGTTATACGCATAACCTGTTGAACCTGCAAAGTGAAAATCACTTACTTTTCGCTGTTGAAAAGCATTAATCACCTTCCATTGATTGTGATCTGTGATCCGATCAATCTGTTGAAGTTGTCCTTCAATCTGACGCTCCACTTGATGTTGAAGTTCAGATATTTCTGAATCAAAGCTTACCATCTTACTTCATTCCCCTTCATAGCACGAATCTGACGTTGAATAGCCATTATCGTGTAACTTATCACATCAATATGTCATGAGTATTACGATTCAATAAAATTTTCGAGCATATAACCAAATTTCTCATATTCACCTTTTTGCAATTCCACTTCATAAATGACATCATTCTCTTCAAAGCTGGTATCCACTACATCACCAATTTTGTAGAGTACCGATGTAAGATCACCACGTTCTGCCGGAATACGGAAGCGTTTCGTGTCACCTGTCAGCTCGGTCTGAATTAATTCACGGATTTTAAGCAGATCCTCTGAGTCTAATGCGCTTACTTTAATATGATCTTTATCCAGTGGAAGCATCTCAAGCTGCTGTGGTGTGCACGCATCTTTTTTGTTATACAGGACTAACTGCGGCTTATCCCCTGCACCAAGTTCTTGCAAGATCGTGTTAACCGTCCGCATCTGATCTTCACGCATAGCTGATGAGGCGTCGACAACATGCAGGATAAGATCGGCTTCATTTACTTCCTCCAGCGTTGCTCGGAAAGCTGCAATCAGATCATGCGGGAGATTTTGAATAAATCCAACCGTGTCGGTAAGTACGATTTCTTTACCACTTGGAAGTTCCATCGTGCGTGAAGTTGGGTCCAAGGTAGCAAATAGCTGATCTTGAATATACACATCTGCCGCAGTCAACTGCTTGAGCAAGGTTGATTTGCCGGCATTGGTATAACCAACAAGGGCCACCTGAACAATACCTGTCTTCTTCCGGCGTTCACGGTGCAACTTACGATGACGAGTCAATTCTTCCAGATGACGCTTCAGATCATCAATGCGGCCACGGATGTGACGACGGTCTGTCTCCAGCTTGCTTTCGCCCGGGCCTCTTGTTCCGATGCCCCCACCGAGTCTGGACAGATTCTTGCCATGACCCGACAACCGTGGTAACAAGTAGCTATGTTGAGCCAATTCCACTTGAATGATACCTTCTCTAGTGTTGGCACGCTGTGCAAAAATGTCCAAAATCAATTGGGTACGATCAATAATCTTAAGATCCAGAGTTTCTTCCAGATTCCGGACCTGTGCTCCTGACAATTCCTGATCAAAAATAGCTGTAGTTGCTCCCAGTTCCTCTGCAATTGCACGAAGTTCTTCTACCTTACCTTTACCAATGAACCATTTGGTATCCCGTTTCTCCCTGTTCTGAGAAAGTACACTCAGCACTTCCACTCCAGCTGTCTCGGCAAGCTTCACCAATTCCTCTAAAGAATACTCAGGATTGATACCTGTACGTTTTACATCATCCGTAACAAGACTCACCAAGACGGCGCGATCTTTTTTGACCATATCTGTATCATGCGTGCCATTTGTCATATATATGTTCACTCCCTCTAATTACTAATCCGTTAATATTCATTACCACAAATATGCCATGGCATGCCTTAAGCCGAACCGGTTGGCCCGGCCGGCTAGTGTAAAAACTATATTATCGCTTACTTTCGCTCAAAGTTCAAATCTTCTGTACGGATTGTCATCAGCTCCAGTTTCCCTGGACTGCCTTCTGAGTATTGTTCCAACAAACGAACCGCCTGATGCCGGATCGAACGCTCAATGGCATTACGAACGTATCTGGCGTTACTGAACGCATGCAGCGAATCATTTTTTTCCTGCAGCAAATGCTGCTTTAGTTTGAGTATGGTCTGAGGCATTAGAATATAATCACGCTCTTTGGCCATAATCTCAGAGATTTGAATCAACTGATCAATGCTGTAGTCTGGAAACTCCACTTGAATGGGAAAGCGGGAAGGTAATCCGGGATTCGTCTGCAGAAAAAAATCAATCTCTTCCGAGTACCCGGCAAGAATCAGTATAAACTGATTTTTGTTATCTTCCATGGACTTAACAAGCGTATCAATGGCTTCCTTGCCAAAATCCTTCTCTCCGCCGCGGGCCAAACTGTAAGCTTCATCAATGAACAATATCCCACCGAGTGCCTTCTTGACCAGATCTCTTGTTTTCTGCGCCGTGTGACCGATATATTCCCCAACCAGATCCGCACGCTCAACTTCAATAAGATGACCTTTACTCAACACACCCATTTTCTGAAAAAGTTTGGCAACAATCCTCGCCACGGTTGTTTTACCAGTTCCCGGATTGCCTTTGAAGATCATATGATACACGTGCGCACCACTAAGTAAGCCTGCTTCGGTACGCATCTGAGCGATCTGTAGGAAAGCATAGATTTCGAATACCAAGTCTTTGATATTTTCAAGTCCAACCAGTTGCTCCAACTCACCCTGTATCTCCTGGAAGTGCGCATGTTTGGTTATACTCTTGGCTGCCTGTACTGCCGCCGCTTCATCTTTGACCAACATCTGAGGTTCCTGGTTACGCAACACAATATTAATTTGTCTGGATGGTCTGCCTCCTGGTTGCTCTCCTGCAGCCATGACCCGTCCGTTCATTCGCCATCACCTCTATTTTATCGGGCTGAACTCTCCTGATTATTAATGTATTCTATCAGGCGCTCCAATATTAGAAGGATCATGAAGAATTCTACGGTTAGGGTACATGTTTCAAATTTGGATGTTTTTTCGAAACTCTCCGTTCTCAAACAAACTTTGCCTGTGCTTCAGCGATAACTGAAAGTACGGGAATACATGTGCATCAATGGCATGCAGCAGTTCTTTTGCCGTCTTGTTAGCCAAGTCATAATCACCTGTCGTAATATGCTTCCGTGACAATGCATCTTCAAGCTCATCTTCATCCAGCAAAAATACTTCTCCATCTTTCAGCACAACGACATCCAGATACAGGTCATCAAACCAAGGAACCCCCTGATCGGTTATACCTTGACTACGGCTTGTATCAATATACCATTCCACAATCCGTTCCTGATCGTCAAACATCGCTGTAACCACGAAATGCTCTCCCTTCGGGTAGTATTGCAGCCAGGAATACCCTTTATCTGCGATACAGAAGGTACTGCCTCCATATGTTTTCCACAGAGGTTCTTTCAAATCCTGTATGGTGTACAACGTAATATAACCTGTAAAAATTTTGGATTGAACGAACCGGCATGTGAATTGTCGGTTCGTAATCCGGCGCCAGTTCGCGCGGTCCCCGAATTTCCGTTTCATACGAACCCCTCTTTGCCGACTACAGGTCCGTGACCTGCTCTGATGTTATTGGTGAACAAGGTAATACCGTCCGTATGATGAATTCCAGCGCTCTGGGCCCATCTTACACAACGTATTACGAATAGTTACAGCTTACCATATTTAAGGTATACACTCAAAATCAAGCTTTGTCCCACCTATTCATCAAATCACCTTCTTTTTTGATAACAAAAAAACTGCTTCACCGAAATTCCGGGAAGCAGTTTAATGAATGCAGCTATTTAGTTATTCATTGGCTTAGCCGCCGGTTCCAGCTTGAGAATCTGCAGGTGCATCTGTTCCTCCAGTATCACCACTCGTTCCGCTGTCCGGAGTTACAACCTCGCCCGGCGTCGTTACGGCCCCATCATTGGAACCTTCACCGGTACCGCCTGGCTCTGTTGTCCCCTGACCAGGTGGGGTCGTGTTTCCTCCCCCAGGTTGACCGTTTCCTTGGCCGGCTCCACCGTTATTACCATTGTTGCCGTTATTACCATTACCATTTCCATTGTTGCCATTTCCGTTGTTGCCATTTTCATTCCCGTTACCATTATTACCGTTCGAGTTGCCATTATCCGGTGAACCATTGTCCGGATTCTCCGTACCCGGCTGCTCAGGATCTATCTCTGTTCCAGGGTCTATACCAGGATCAGGTTCCTCCGGTGGCATTTCCTGCGCTTCAATCATCAGGGAAATGGTGTTTGAAGGATCTGTCTCCAGTCCTGATGCCGAGTCGTAGGCTGTCACATAGTACTCATAGGTCAGGCCAGGCAACGCGCTTAAATCTTGCGCACTGGTCGATCCTACTGAATCAATGAGATGCGTGAACTGGGCTTCGGAAGTTTCTTTACGATACACCCGATATTGCGTGCTCGCGTCACCTGTTCCAGTCCAACTCAGTGAGACGGTTTGAGCATTTGGATCGTATGCTCCACTCAGGCCACTAACGGACAGAGTCGGTTGTTCTGGTTCTTCTACTGGCGGAGGTGCTTGCCCTCCAGCCGGTGCTTTGAATTGCTTCACTGGAACGCCTTTTAACGCATCTCCCATGACTTTAGCGAAGAAAGCTGCGGACAGCTTACTGCTGTTCTTAAGCATATGATTGGCATCTGGATTGTCATAGCCCATCCAGACTGCGGCAGTCCATTCCGGTGTGTATCCAACGAACCATACATCACGGTTGGCACTGTTGCCAGAGATACCACTTTGAACAGTTCCTGTTTTACCCGCTACCGGACGATCCAGACGAGCCGAACGTCCCGTACCATCATTAACAACATTCTGCAGCATCTGTGTAAGCTGATACGCATTTTGCTCGCTCATGACACGCGTTGTGTCCGAGTTATCGTGTTTATATGTGGTTTTGCCTGCGCTATCCTTTATTTCCTTAATCGAATAGGCTTGTCGGTATTCTCCGAGGTTGGCAAATGCACTATAGGCTTGCGCCATTTCGAGTGTATTTGTACCTTTACTCAGACCACCGAGGGCAATCGCCAAGTTTTTGTCTTCATCTGTCAGCTGTATACCTACACTCTTGGCAAAATTAATACCTGTGTTAACGCCTATTTTATCAAGTAACCAAACCGCAGGAATATTTTCCGACTTCGTAATGGCATCTGTCATACTGATCGTCGAAGAATATCCATGCAAGTTACCCGGACAGTAGTTACCAAAACATTGCTTCGCATTACTCAGCGCCGAGTTGGCACTGTAGTTTCCTGTTTCAAGAGCCGGTGCATAAGATACAATTGGTTTAAAAGCAGAACCCGGTTGTCTTCGACTCTGCGTTACACGACTATAACCCTTGGTCTGATAATCACGTCCACCCAGGAGGGCAACGAGACTGCCATTCTCGTGGTTCATGATTACCATGGAACCTTGAACCTGTTGATCGTCTTTGCTTGCCTCGAACAGACTATCATCTGTGAAGGCAGTTTCCATGGCTGTTTGAGCCTGAGCATCCATGGTTGTATAGATTTTGTATCCGCCGATATTCAGATCATCTTCCGTTTTACCTGTTACTCGTTCAGCTTCACGGAGTACATAATCAATAAAGGCTTGATACTTCATGTCTTTCTCTGGTCGCTTGTAGTTATAGTTAATCTCTTTTGCTTCATCCATCTCCGCCTTGGTGATGTAGCCTTGTTCATACATCAGCTGCAATACCACACCACGTCGTGCTTTGGAGTCGTTTGGATTGCTTACCGGGTTATAAGCAGAAGGCCCTTTCGGCATAGCTGCCAATGTAGCAATTTGCCACAACTTCAACTTCTTGAGATCGGTAACTCCAAAATAAAATTCAGATGCCGCTTTAATCCCGTAACGCTGATGACCGAAGAAAATCCGGTTCAGATACATCGTCAGGATTTCGTCTTTTGTGTACTTGCGCTCCAATGCCATGGCAATCGATACTTCCGTTGCTTTACGGAAGAACGTTTTGTCACGGGACAAGAACATGTTCTTGGCAAGCTGCTGGGTTAGTGTACTACCACCTTCCACCATGGAACGAGCCATGACGTCCTTAACCGCCGCACGCCCGATGGACCAGATATCCACGCCCTGATGATCGTAGAATCGCTTATCCTCTGTTGCAACAAAGGCTTGCTTCACCAGCTCAGGAATATCATCTTCTTTGACGGGTTCCAGCTTCTGAATGGATAGCTCCCCCATTAATTGGCCATTGCGATCATATACTTTTGAAGTTTCATTAATTGTAGTTTTGTCCTTGTTGGCTTTGAGCAGATTTTCACCACTCACCATAATAAATAAATATCCGCCTAGTGCACAGAATATGGCGATTGCCATTGTGAAAAACAATGTCCATCCAACGCGTTTACCCGTAATTTTTTTCTTTTTAGAGGTCTTTGGCTTCGCTTTTTTGGGTGACTTGTTATTGTTGTTGCGATTGTTAGACCTCGACAACGGATCGTTTGGCATGTTACCTCCTGACTCCCTTTCAGTTGCATAATTTCTATTCGTCTGTTGGCTCAAGCATATATTAAACATATTTTGCCCGGAATGAAAAGAACAACCCTTTATTCAGGTTGCTCTGTTTCAATACCTATACTTGTAGACGAAATGGTTGGTGAAAAGGTTTCGTAATTTTTTTAAGCTTCGCCGCTATTATCTTGCTGCATCAGCGATACGCTGCGTTGCGGCGTGAACGTGGAGATGGCATGCTTGTAGACCATTTGCTGGCG
>Ga0209437_100503_pt1 | contig 27963 bp, 28 predicted proteins | sample AraplaL_Cvi_mTSA_FD_184266 | JGI IMG/M metagenome (GOLD analysis project Ga0209437, IMG submission 184266) | Arabidopsis root microbial communities from the University of North Carolina, USA - plate scrape CL_Cvi_mTSA (SPAdes) (version 2) | ecosystem: Host-associated > Plants > Roots > Endosphere...
ATATTGACGCTGGCTACAATAATCAAAGAAAAGATAATGGCAATATTGGCCAGGACTTTATAAGGATATCGGATGATTCGTTTCCAACCTAGTGGATACTGTAGCTGATAGTTACGGAAATGCTGACATACGAGCCATCCCATTCCCGCAAACATCACCCACGCGATTTCAATCCAGAGTGGAATCTGAGTGAAAGAATCGAGAATCCCCATCGAAATGATGTTGACACCCAGAAAAACAAGAATGCGACGTGTTGTGGTCACGAGTCGAAGCGCAGCTTCAAGCATCACCCATGCACACAGGGAGAACCAGATGTACGGCGTCATGTGTAATATGAATTGCTCCGCTCGGTCCGTTAAAGAGCCATAAGGGATGTATACCGTATAATCAATCAGCGTTTTATGCAAAATGTAACCAACAACGACCGCCTTGATGATCGCCCGATACATTGTTTTGAAGGGCAGAATAACCTCCAGCACACTGACCGCTGCAAGTGTCCATAACACCAGAGAAGTTGTCTCCGTGTACCACGTTTCCTGCGTAAATGAAATCCACTGCATTCCAATCAGGAAAATCCAGAGCAATGACGCTGCATGATACCAGGATCGTTTGCCTGCAACACTTTCATTTCCTTTTGTACTCATACAGAACCTCCCCCCATCACCGTTGGAAGCTCCTGCAAATGAGAAACAGTGAATGACCTCGTGCCTCTTCCACGCAACATGGCATTCCACTCAGCACTCCTGCGGGATTCACTGGTATCCATCAAAATATGACATGGCGTCATGCCCCGCGTATCGGCCCAGCGCAACAGTTCCAATATTTTTTCATCCTTCTGGGGAGAAATCACAACAAAGTAAGCTCCCTGAGGCAATTGACGTGCGATTTTTTCCACGCCAGGCAGCAGATGAGTATCCTGACCGTTGTATTGAATGTCTACCAGATGATGCATCATCTTCTGTCGTTCCAGCTGACTTTCACTGGGGGCCATGTAGGAGGTCTCGTCTGACAATGTCAACAATCCCATTCCCATTCGTTCCCTGGCACCATACTCTAGCAGAGAAGCAGCCGTGGACACGGCAATTTCGAATGCATCCCCATGTTCATAACTTGATGCCAGCGCATCCAGAACCAGAATGGTTTTGGGCACAGACTCATGTTCAAACTCCTTGGACTTCCAGTTCCCTGTCTTTGCCGTTGCATTCCAGTGAATGCGGGAAAGTCGATCTCCGTAAACGTAGTCACGGACACCATTGATCTGAGTGGTCTCTCTTCGTGAACGGGTTAACGCCGTCTGAGGACCGGATAACCGTGATTTGCGGTCGTAGAGCTGCCAATATGGAATAAATACCGTTCTTGGCAGTACGCGAAACTCACCTTTGGCCTTAAACTTTCCTCGATGTTCAATCAGTCCAAATATGTCCTCACTGGCACATTCCGTTTCTGAAAAAACATACTTCCCCCGCTCAAGAGGCGGTGTCTGAAATGACAACTCGCCATTGCCTCGCATATTGGGAATCAAACTTTCCTTGAACGACCACGATTCTCCATTATGCCGATGCAGCATTTCACGTACAACCACATAGGGAAGCGGGAGGAATCCCGGAATGGTCAGACTCAACTGTACTTGAACCTGATCCCCTGCATGAAGCAGTTCTTCATGGTCCGGACCAGAAGATAGCCTACGCACTCCCTGAGCACGTCGTACTCCGCTGAATCCAGCGATAGCAAGATACACACAGAGCAGGGTCACCATCGAAAGTAACATAAGTGATGTCTTCCCGCCCTGAAACAAAACATAAGCCAGGCAGCACATCCACACCATTGCGATGCTCCATACGCGTGGGTGGCGCAGCCCTTTATTGACTGTACTCAAAAGCGGCTTCATGAACTATTGCCCCATGGAGACGGGCACGCGCACTTGCTGCAGTACGGCATTCAGAACAGCTTCGGAACTCATACTGTCCAGTCTCGATTCGGGACGAAGCACAATACGATGAGAGATCACATAAGGGGCCATCGTCTTCACATCATCCGGGAGCACATAATCACGTTCCTGTAAGAAAGCAAAGGCTTTTACCGCCATCATGAAGGATATGGCTGCCCGTGGGCTGGCACCCAGCAATACAGATGGGTGGGAGCGGGTTTGGCGAACAACATCCAGCAGATAGTCCATGACCGGATCACCGATAAAGACTTCCTTGATCTCCTGCTGGATTGCCGAGATCTGGTCCATATGGGTTACGGATTCGAGACGATCCACAGGTTGACCCGACTGATGCGTTTTCAGCAAGGTTTTCTCAATCTCTTTATCCGGATAACCAAGGCTTATTTTCAACATAAATCGGTCTAATTGTGCTTCCGGCAATGTGTATGTGCCTTCAAAATCAATCGGATTCTGAGTTGCACAGAGCATGAACGGATGTGGCAGATCATACGTATCGCCATCCACGGTTACACTGCGCTCCTCCATGACTTCAAGCAACGCCGACTGAGTTTTCGTTGTGGCCCGGTTAATCTCATCAGCCAGCAAGATGTTGGTCATCACGGGACCTGGACGGAAATAAAAACGTTCATCCTTCGGGTGGAACACGGATACGCCCGTAATATCACTGGGTAAAATATCAGGATTACATTGAATGCGTCGGTACTCTCCGCGCATGGATTTCGATAATGCCTTGATCAACTGCGTTTTGCCAGTTCCCGGTACGTCTTCAATCAGAACGTGCCCGCCTGCAAGCAAAGCTGTAAGTAAAAGTTGAATTTCAAAGGATTTCCCCATAATACAGGATTCCAGATTCGAACGAACTGCGGATATGATTTGGATCGACTCTTTGCGCACAGGCATGTGGTCTAACCTCCTAAAAAAGCATACAGATTTCCTTTTATTGTACATGATCCAAGGGCGTGAGTACACTCGAAGGAACTCACAATTTGTTTCCAACCCGTCAGATTCACCGCAGTTCACGCATGAATACGACAAAAAAGGCCCGGATAGAAGTAATCCGAAGCCTTTGGTGAATCAAAATTATGTTCAAATGAATTTGCCATATGATGTTAGCCTTTTGGACGAACCACCAATGCCGCCAGAAAAGAAAAGATGATCGCTGACGATATTCCCGCCGCTGTCAGATCAAAGATCCCGGTTATAACTCCAATCCATCCCTCTTTCTCAAGTTCAGTCAATGCTCCATGCACCAAAGAGTTACCGAAACTTGTGATGGGCACGGAAGCACCTGCACCTGCAAACTTGACCAATGGATCATAGAGACCGAGTGCATCCGCAACCGCCCCTGCCACAACAAGTGTACTCATGGTATGTGCCGGTGTAAGCTTGACACCATCCATTAGAAGCTGTCCTACAACACAGATCAAACCACCAACGATAAATGCCCACAAGAACTGCATTTCATTTATCCCTCCTTTTCTATAGCTACGGCATGTGCGATACAGGGAATAGTTTCACCCTGCTGGTACGAGAGCGGAGACAAGAGCGCTCCAGTAGCAACCACGAGCACCCGTTTGAGTTCACCCTTCTGCATCCGATTCAAAATGTGACCGTAGGTTACCGTGGCAGAACACCCGCAGCCACTTCCCCCGGCAACAACATAAGGCTGTTTCTCCCGATCATAGATCATCAGGCCACAATCATTGAATACCGTCTGTTCCATGGGAAGGCCTTCTTTTTGCAGAAGTTCTTTCGTAATTGGCAGACCGACAGAAGCCAGATCCCCGGTCACAATGAGATCATAATATCCAGGCTCCAGCCCCGTATCCCTGAAATGAGAGATCAGGGTGTCGGCTGCTGCCGGTGCCATCGCTGAACCCATGTTGAAGGGATCTTTGATTCCCAAATCCATGATTCGTCCAATGGTGGCCTTGGTAACTACTGGACCATCACCCGTACGGGACACCACACTACACCCTGAACCCGTAACGGTATATTGCGCATAAGGTGGCTTCTGAGAGCCATATTCAGTCGGATAACGAAATTGTTTCTCAACCGTGCAGTTGTGACTTACCGTACCTGCAAGGACATAATCGCCAGCTCCCGAGTCTACAATCATGGACGCCAGCGCCAACGTTTCCATAGAAGTTGAACAAGCTCCAAAGACACCAAGGTAAGGCACACCCAATTTTCTCGCGGAAAAGGAACTGCTGATAATCTGATTCATCAGATCTCCACCCACAAAAAAGTGAAGTTCTTCCTTGGTGATATTTGCATTAATCAAAGCTAGCTGGGAGGCCTGTTCGAGAAGTTTGCGTTCTGCCTTCTCCCACGTCTTCTCGCCGATCTCAAGGTTGTCATAGATGTAATCAAAATCAGATGACAAGGGACCCTTGCCTTCATCAGGTCCTACTACTGCCGCCCTGCCGATAATTCGCGGACGATTCTCAAATTGCCACGTTTGGCGACCCAATCGCTTCACAGGTGCCCACCTCCAAATCCCAAAAAGGCGTACACGATGCCTACAATAAAGGCTGCCACGACACCGAATACGATAACGGAACCAGCAAGTTTAAACATGTTGGCCCCAACACCAAGTACCAGCCCTTCAGCACGATGTTCAAGTGCAGCAGAGCACATGGAATTGGCAAATCCGGTTACCGGCACAGCCGTTCCTGCTCCTGCCCATTGAGCCATTTTATCGTATACACCAAGGCAAGTCAGAATAACCGATATGAGAATCAAGACCGCCACCGTAGGATTAGAAGCTTCCTTCGATGTCATGTCGAAACCGGCCATGAAAGCCTCTTGAATGGCCTGTCCAATCAAGCAGACGGTACCTCCTACCAAAAATGCCTTGAGGCAGTTTTTCAGGATTGGACGAGGCGGCTCATGTTTTTTTGCAACTTTTTTGTACTCCTTTTCATCCATGGACAGGGACGACGATTTCTTTTCGCTTCCGGATGCAGATTGAGCTGGCAAGATACAAGACCTCCTCTATGTCAAAATGGTTCAAAGCTACGGCTGAATGCCAATGTGTGTAATCCTATATTCATTGTTTGTTAATCATCGGAAGGTTATGTATCCGGCGACGAACAGCATATGTTTCCAACAAGCTCATACGGTGGAAACAGGTTGGGAATACGCCGGATCTGCGGGCTCATAGATACGTTCTATAAATAAAGAAGAACAATCACGAGCAAGATAAAAAGAACGATGAAAAGTACTTTTTCCGTGCCCTCTTCTGGAGGCTTCATTTGATATTTAGCTCCTTCCTGTGTGAAGACAAGGAAATATGGAGTACAAAAAACGTCATAAAATGATGACATTCCCTCTGTATATTCATATTCATTGAAGTAGCATCGGGACTGCGGCTACAGCGGATAAAGTCATGGAACATGGATAAGGCAAGCGTCCAAAACATGCCTTAAATACGTGACATAAACATGGACAATCACTTGCGCAAGGTTCATACTGTAATGTGACCAGTGGTTAAATAACAAGTCCTCAACATATTAATGTGCGTGTTCAAAAAATCTGGTTTTCAGTACCGAGAAGTTGAGATGAAGATAGTCGACTTTTTGAACTACATCTAAAAGGACAACAGGCAGGTAGCCGTTCTACTGTGACCTGAAATACATACCAACAGAGGAGTTGTTGACACATGAATGAAAAAACGATGGAAATGTTTCGCACTTTGACGGAGTTTCCCTCCGCATCCGGTTTTGAACGTGAGCTTCGCGGCTGGATGAAAGAGCAGCTTTCCGCTTATACGGATGAGTTCGTCCAGGATCGCCTGGGGAGTCTATTTGGTGTTTTACGGGGAGAGGAATCCGGTCCTAAAGTTATGGTAGCCGGACACTTTGACGAAGTTGGTTTTATGACTACGGGCATTACCGAAACAGGTATGGTCAAATTTCGTCCACTGGGTGGATGGTGGAGTCAGGCTGTACTTTCTCAACGATTGGAAATCATCACACCTGATCGTCGGATTACCGGAGTTGTTGGTTCTACACCTACACACTTGCTGGAAGAGTCCCAGCGAAACAAACCTGTTGATCTGAATTCCATGTATCTCGATATTGGAGCAGACAACCGTGCCGAAGCAGAATCCTGGGGCATTCATCCAGGGATGCAGATTGTGCCAATCTGTGAATTCACGCCGATGGCGAACCCGAAAAAAATCATGGCCAAAGCGTGGGATAATCGTTACGGCGTAGGTCTTGCACTTGAACTGGTTGAAGCGTTACACAAGGAAAAGCTGCCAAACACACTTTATGCTGGTGCAACGGTTCAGGAAGAACTAGGGCTTCGCGGTGCACGTACGGCGGCCAATCTGATTCAGCCTGATATCTTCTTCGCACTTGACTGTAGCGCGGCGAATGATATGACAGGTGACAAACAGTCATTTGGACATATCGGAGAAGGAGCATTACTACGTATTTTTGACCCGGGTATGTTCACTCATCGCGGAATGGTGGAATATGTTCAAGATACGGCTTCATCCAATCAGATCAAAATGCAGTATTTCATCTCACCAGGTGGTACTGATGCAGGTCAAGTTCACCTGAGCGGTATCGGTGTACCATCAACAGTTATTGGTATCTGTGCACGTTATATCCACACCTCTTCTTCCATCATTCATACGGATGACTACGATGCGGCCAAAGAACTGATTGTTAAACTGGTTAAAGGTCTTGATCGGACAACGATGAATACCATTATTGATAACGCGTAGTTTGGTTAAATGGAAAGTCCTTAAATATTTATGCCTGAAAGAGATGTCCCGTTAGACCGGGATGTCTCTTTTTTTGGTTCAATCAACTAGATTAATAGGTCGAACATTATGGCGAACGCCACATAAGATATAGGATAATGGAAGATCAATAACCAAACACCAACTAGTGGGGGATCTGTTATGGCAGTGGGAAGGAACGGAAAATCAAATAAAGGTTCTAACAAAAAACCAAACGCTGCTAATACCCTCCTTAACGGAAGCCTCAAAGGGAAAAATCTCGAACTGATTGTAGCAGCGCTATTGGTGAGCGGAAAGTTGAGAGTGGATGCTGTCACGTTGTTTCGCGAGGCTACATTGGTAGTAGAATTGGTTGGTCAATATAAAACACTTCAAAAGGTCACACCCTCCAATTCAGACAAACTGGTACAATTCCTGAATGAAACTGGCGGCGATATGACGCTAAATGATGTTATACAGGCATTTCAACAGAGAATCAATTCTTAATCGCCAAGAAATGAGGTGGACATCATGTCCGAGTTTGACGGAGCCGGGTTTGCGGAACTGTTAATTGTTCTTATTCTTGTTGTTTTATTTGTGTTTGGTTCCTCAGATATTGAAAGTTTATCCAGCACTCCAAACAGCAACTTGATTCCGTAACTCTTTTCTCTTCTCATGGCTCAAAGGTAAAAACAAAAAAAGATAAAGAGGATGCCCAATACGTCATGAATATGACGGGGGGCATCCTCATTTAGTGTTATTTTGTTTTAATGAACCTGACACACGCTAATCGCCCCATCTGCCAAGATCTGAGATCTAACGAATCACAGAGACATTATTTCGTCGATTCACTGGATTTTTTAGGTGTTGAAGCCCTTTATGACGAAATAGCGTTACTGAGGTTCGTTACATCTTGCAACATTTGAAGATCTGCCTTTTAAGGTGCGGTAGGTTCGTTAGCGCTTGGAACAAAGCGGAATTCCTTTTGAGACAGCCCCTTTGATCATTACAGAAATAACGGTGAGAATGCAATCCAGGCCAAAATAAGGGTAAGCACAATGCAGACATTCTCTACGACAGCCCCACGCTTGGTTCCTGTACTCATCAGATTCACCCGTATACGCCATTTGAGCGGTGGTAACGGACGAATGCCCCGATTGGTTAATGAATCGGCCAACAGGTGCATCGCATACGCTGTGCCTCCCGCTACCCAGATCTCCGGTCCCTGCTGCTGGGTCGTACTGTAGAGTAAACCAGCCCATATCGCAGTGCCGTATAGGGTATGCGTTAATCCCCTATGCGTTAGCGTGGTGCACAGCATAAGCAGGCTGCCTGCAATCAGATTCCAGGGGGCAAATGCGTGACCGTAGAACACCAGACCGAGTCCAATGGCGAACATCAACACTTTGCGAAGCGAACGCGAAGGCAGGAATGACACGAGCGCAATGAGGATCGCAAGCAACAGGTTCCATGGTTTGGCATGAACATAGAAATACACGAAGACAGCTGTAGGCAACAGAATCGTCTGTAACAACCTGATCAGACTGTTAGGCAAGGCTTTCGATACCAGCAGCGAATTCGGCTCATCGATGTCAGGCAATAATGAACCAATCAGAGCAACCGTAACTGCCGGTGCAGTCACCGGCATACCAGCCAACTGCAGCACAGATAGCGATACGCCTGTCCCGATAATAAGGTGGGATCTTCCCATCATGATGCAAAAACGTCCTTTCGAAGAGATAGGGAACATACATAGCCCACTTTTGATAGTACAACGAAACCAAAACAAGAACAATAGTTCGTATTTCTTATTTGTTTGAAAATAAAAATAAAATTCTGTGATGGGGCTCACACCAAAGAATTTATGACTGAACTATCTTTATTAGTGAATTAAATCACATAAACTATCGTTAACTACTTGTATAATTTCAAATATAAACCATTAAAATTTTGGGTACTGTACAGCGTCTAATCAAGGAGGCATACACACATGAACGGAAAAAAAGAGAACCTCATTATCATTGGTAACGGTATGGCAGGAATCAGTACCGTTGAACAAATTCTAAAATTAACTACGCGATTTGATATTACCGTTTTTGGCACAGAGCCCTATCCCAACTACAACCGCATTATGTTGTCTTACGTACTGGAAGGAAGCAAAACGCTCGACGACATCGTCCTGAACGACCTACACTGGTATGAAGATTACGGTATTACGCTGCACACAGGCACAACAGTTACACGAATCGATGCCGAGACACACGAAGTTGTGACTGAAGATGGCACTCGTGTTCCTTACGACAAAATTATCATTGCAACAGGCTCCAACTCCTTCATTCTCCCCGTACCGGGACATGACAAGCAAGGCGTAGTCGGTTTCCGCGACATCGCCGATTGTAATGTCATGCTGGACGCTGCCAAACAGTACAAAAGAGCGGCCGTGATCGGGGGCGGACTGCTTGGTCTTGAAGCTGCCAAAGGTCTGGTACAACTCGGCATGGAAGTTACCGTAGTGCATCTGATGCAGGATCTGATGGAGCGTCAGCTTGATCCGCAAGCTTCAGCCATGTTGAAGGCGGAACTTGAACGTCAGGGTATCCGCTTCAAAATGGGTGCACAGACTTCCGAACTGCTGGGCGGCGAACGGGTTGAAGGAATTCGTTTTGCCGATGATTCCGTACTGAATGTTGATTTTGTTGTCATGGCTGTCGGTATTAAACCCAATACGGCTGTAGCTCGCGAAAGCGGTATCGAAGTAAACCGGGGTATTGTCGTGGATGACTATATGCAGACTTCACTTGAGAATGTGTATTCGGTTGGTGAATGTACAGAGCACCGCGGTGTATGTTATGGCCTCGTTGCCCCATTGTTCGAGCAGGGCATGATTCTTGCCAAACATATCTGCGGTGTGGAGACCGCTCCTTATGAAGGTTCAGTAGTATCCACGAAATTGAAAATTTCGGGTGTGGACGTCTTTTCAACTGGTGAATTCATCGACAGTCCGGAACACACCGTCATTTCACACAAAGACGACTGGAGACGGACCTACAAAAAAATTCTGCTCCGCGATAATAAAATGGTCGGTGCCGTTCTATTCGGTGACATTACGGATTCTGCCGAATTGCAGAAACTGATCAAACAACAGACCGAAATGACCGAAGAATTGTATAGCTCACTCATGGGGACAGGCTGCGGCGGTCATAAGAAAACCACCTCTGTAGAAACGATGGCGGAAGACGAGATTGTCTGTGGTTGTAACGGTGTAACTAAAGGCACGATTGTCGATGTCATCACGAACCAAGGACTTACCAGCGTAGATGAAATCAAAGCCTGTACGGGTGCAACCCGCTCTTGCGGCGGATGTAAACCGGTTGTGGAACAGATTCTGCAATATGTACTTGGTGATAACTTCAGCAGTGGAGCCAAACAAGGCATATGCGGATGTACTTCCATGGGACGGGATGAGATTGTAGCCGAGATTCGTCAAAAAGGACTGCAAACGACCAAAGAAGTTATGAATGTACTGGGTTGGAGTCAGCCTGAGGGTTGCTCCAAATGTCGCCCGGCAATCAACTATTATCTTGGCATGATTGCACCAGACACACATGAAGATGAGAAGGAATCCCGTTTTGTTAACGAACGCATGAACGCAAATATTCAAAAAGATGGGACCTATACAGTTGTACCTCGGATGTATGGCGGGGTGACTACACCAGCGGACCTCAAACGCATTGCTGATGTTTCAGTCAAATATGATGTTAAAGCAGTTAAAGTTACCGGCGGTCAGCGCCTCGACTTGATTGGTGTCAAAAAAGAAGATCTGACCAAAGTCTGGGCAGAACTCGATATGCCTTCAGGTTATGCATACGCCAAATCGCTGCGTACGGTCAAAACATGTGTCGGCTCCCAATTCTGCCGATTCGGTACACAGGATTCCATGGCAATGGGCGCTCGCATCGAACGTAAATTTGAACGCCTCGATCTGCCAGCCAAGTTTAAATATGCCGTCAACGGTTGTCCACGGAACTGTGCAGAGGCATGTACCAAAGATATCGGTATTGTTGGTAACGACGGCGGCTGGGAAATCTTCATCGGTGGTAACGGCGGTATTAAAGCAAGACTGGCTGATTCCCTATGCAAAGTGAAAACGGATGAAGAGTTGATTGAACTGTGCGGAGCGATCATGCAATATTACCGCGAGACAGGTAACTACCTGGAACGGACTTCGGAGTGGGTGGAACGCATGGGTCTGGAGGATATTCGTTCGGTTGTCGTGGATAACCTTGAGGAACGCAAAGCATTGATGCAGCGGATTGAATTCGCACTTGAGCATGTTGAAGAACCTTGGCAAAAAGCGATTCGCAATGAGGAAGGCCAAAGTAAAATGTTCCATGGTATCGAAGTGTCGGCTCGTCCATAAGCAAGCTTGCAAGAATAACACTGGAGAATGTTAAATAGATAAGGAGTGGTTTAAGATGACGACAAAACAATCAGCCACCTACTTCCCTGCCGGAGTAGTTGAAGAATTCCTGCCACGAATCGGAAGAGTAGTTGAGATTCAGGACCGTCAGCTTGCTGTCTTTCGTGCATCGGATGGCACCATCTTCGCTGTGGATAATCACAATCCCCACCCCAAGGGTGGGCCGCTTGCAGAAGGCATCGTGTCAGGACATTATCTGTACGATCCGCTGTATGATTGGAAAATTGACCTCACTACCGGTGTTGTGCAAGCGCCGGACAATGGGCAAGTGCAGATGTATCCGGTGAAGGTAGAGAACGGCCAGGTCTGGATCGAAATATAGCTCCATTGAAACGTTCATAGATTGATGCAAATAATGGGGGAACCGTGATGTATACACCAAGTGTTGAGGGAATTATTGAAGCTGCGGTTAAAAAACGGGATCAGATGAACTCCAATCTTTCACGCTACATGGTTGCCGCCTTAATGGCGGGTGCCTATGTAGGACTTGGCATCGTGCTGATCTTCAGTATCGGTGCTCCGCTCCTTGCGGCACAGTCACCACTGCAAACCATGTTGATGGGCATGTCCTTCGGACTCGCCCTCACGCTGGTCATCTTTGCCGGCTCGGAACTATTTACAGGCAACAACATGTTTTTCACCATGAGCACGCTCGCAGGCCGGACCACAGTTAAAGATACACTGAAAAACTGGGGACTCGTCTTCCTCGGCAACTTGCTAGGGGCGATCCTGCTCAGTCTGCTTATTGTAGGCAGCGGCCTGTTCAAAACGGCTGCGCCTGAACATCTGTTATTCGTCGCTTCTGCCAAAAAGATGGCCGCTCCCGTATCGGAGTTGTTCTTTCGCGGCATTCTCTGTAACTGGCTCGTCTGTCTGGCGATCTGGATGGCTGCTCGCACGAAAGAGGATATCGCCAAAATTGCGCTCATCTGGTGGTGTCTGTACGCCTTTATTGCAAGTGGGTATGAGCACAGTGTTGCCAATATGACTTTGCTGTCCTTGTCTTGGCTGTTGCCAAACCACCCGGATACCATTACGCTGGCAGGCTGGTTTCATAACATGATCCCGGTGACGCTTGGTAATATCATCGGCGGTGCCCTCTTTGTCGGAATGGCTTACTGGTATACTTCACCGGTACGTAAAAAATCATAATTCTTCATTCAACAGCAACTATGTAGTGCTAGGTAACACAACATCTACACATTAAAGCCACGATGGATGCCGAACTTACGTTCAGTCATACATCGTGGCTTTTTATGTTGTCGATAAGCTGCGTACTCTCTCGTATGGTTCCCTTTCACCCTCTCATCCTTCTATAGAGAATTAAAATTCATTTTACCTTCGTCGCTATCCGCGTTAATCCACAGTTGACATAACTGGTGTATAGTCGATGGATACTCACACTTATACTCAATCAGCAAAGGATGATCGCTTATATGGGAATCCATACGTACTTCAGGTCACTGAATGATCTCGAACGTATTATTCGTACACCTGGAAAATTCAAATTCGAAGAACACAGCGTCTCCGCTCATTCCTGGAAAGTGGTACAGTACGCCAAAACGCTTGCAGATATTGAGGAGCAGCATGGAGTCACCGTGGATTGGAAGAAGTTATACGAAATTACGAGCAGTCATGATTACGGTGAAATCTTCATCGGTGATATCAAAACACCAGTCAAACATTATTCATTGGAACTACGATCGATGCTGCAAAAGGTGGAAGAAGGCATGGTTGAACATTTTATTAACGAAAATATTCCTGAGGAGTTCCAGTCTATCTTCCGCAGACAGCTGCGTGAAGGCAAAGACCAATCGGTCGAAGGACTGATTCTGGAAGTCGCAGACAAAATGGATCAGGTATACGAAGCCTTTGCCGAACTCCAACGTGGAAATACGGAGAAAGAATTTATTGTCATGTACCGTTATGCCTTGGTCAAAATCAAAAATATCGACCTCCACTGTGTGCAGTATTTCCTGGAACAGATTCTCCCCGACATGATTGAAGAAGGTATTCGTTCCCCGTTTGATATTCGCAAAATAACCGAAGAAGCTCTGGCCCAGTAATCAGCTCAAGTCAACATGGTTCTCATCATCCATGGACAGGGCTTTTTTGCGTTCCAGCAATTGCAGTCGGTACTCGCTAGGGTACATGCCCGTTTTGTTTTTGAAGATCCGGCTAAAATAGTGGGAATCACTATACCCTACAGCTCCACCAATCGTCTTGATATCCATATTCTCATGGGTGACGAGCATGCGTTTCGCTTCATTCATTCGCAGACCTGTCATATATTTCAGCGGAGTCTCCCCCGTTACTTTCTTAAAACACTTCCCTAGATAGTCCACACTAAAATGCATCTGTCCCGCCATGTCCTGGAGTGTTATCTCATGCATGTAATTCTGCTTCAAATACAGCTTAACAGCCTCTGCGATATCCTCCGGCTTCACCTGCTCATCCAGCACGGCACTGACATGGGCAAGCGAATCCACAGCGCTCCCAAGCTTCAATTCCATCGCATCCAGCAGTGTGCGAAGCTGTTCTTCCGATAATGGTTTGAGCAGATAATCCTCCACCTTGTAACTGATCGCCTGCCGTGCATATTCAAATTCATGATAACCACTCAGAATGACAATTTTCACATGCGGATAGGCAAAGTACAGATGTTTGGCGAGTTCCAATCCATTCATCACCGGCATCTGTATATCCGTTATAACCAGATCAGGTACGGAATGTTCAATGAGCTGTAACGCTTCCTGACCGTTCCTCGCTTCACCAATCACCTCGAACCGGGTGTCCAGCTCTCTGAATTTGCGCGAGACATTCCGGCGAATTAGGGCCTCATCTTCCACAATAATCGTTCTATATTTGATTGTCATGGGTTAGTCATGCTCCTTTCCAATGGAACCACCTATTGTAATCTGGACACCGCCGGAAGGCTTGTTCGTAATCTGCATGCGGGCTGCCGGGCCATACCATAATTTCAATCGGACCCATATATTTTTGAGACCCATCCCGTTAATTTCGAGGTCAGGCATACGCTCCCACTCCTGCGATTGTTCGATATAATGCATGATCTTGGCAAGTGCCTCGGGTTCCATGCCAGGCCCGTTGTCTTCCACATGGATCTGCCAGGTCTGCTGTACCGCATCCATATCTCCAGTAATATTCAGTTTCCACGGAGGGGTATCCCCCAGTCCATATTTCATGGCATTTTCAAGTAGTGGTTGTACCATCAACATCGGAACCTGGATATGCTGCATCTCTTCCGGAATATGAAACTCGTAGTGCAGATCATCTTCAAACCGAATCTTCATACACTCCAGATATCGCTCACAATAATCCAGTTCTTGAGACAGTGGAACCCCGTTTTTGCCGGGAGTAGAGATATAACGAAGCATGGACGCGATATGACCGCAGAACGCGACAATCTGCTCATTCATGCCTTCCTCCGCCATGATGCTGATATTCGTGATGTTGTTGTAGAGAAAATGCGGGTTCATCTGGGACTGCAGTGCGAGTAATCTCGCCTCTGTCTCCTGGGATTTCATCGCCAGTCTGTCCTGAAAAGATTGCACAAGCTGCTGATTCAGCCGAATAAACGTATCATTCAGCTCATCCATCTCCCGGATGGAACCCGGATGCTCCAACTTGAACAAATGCGCCGAATCCTGGCCTGATACCAGATCGTTCTCACCCGTTTTCTGAATAATGCGCTGCAAGCGATGCAGCGGCAAAGTGACCCTTTTGGAAATCAGATATGAGAGAACCAGAATCAGCATTAACGTAGCTAACGTGGCACCGATAAACATCACTGCCATCCGGTTGAGACTCGCGAAAAGGGACTGTTTGGACTGCATGACAACAACGGTCCACCCTGTCTCCTGTGACGTCATGTACGTCATCATCTGTTTGGAATGATTCAAAGGATCGGTGATCTCCTGCATCGCATCCGGTGGAAATGAAAGATTCTGAATCAAGTCCACATCATCGAAGTGGACTGCCTGAGAATTATCACCATCCGGTGAAAGTGGATACAGCCGTGTATTTTGCTCATCCATCACATAGATGCGAAGATTCTCGTTACTCGCCTGCAAATCATTCAAATGCTGGAACAGGGTTCCGGCATCCTGCAAAATTTCAACGACGCCCTGACTAACATAATTACCATCTTTGTATACCCGGGTAAGGGAAATGTAGGGTTGATCTGACTTCCCCTGACCTGTTGGCATGGGCAAAGCTCCCCCCTGTAACAACTGGATCACCCTCCAGCCACTCCGCTCCCAGGTTTCCTTGTACCACGGTCGCTGAGTCAGGTCTACCGATAGTTGACCGTTGAATGCCCCCGCTCCCAGCATCTTGCCGTTCACATCATAGATATTGGCCTGCTTGGCTGTATTGGAGCTGCTGATAATCGCCAGAATGACATCAATTAGTGTGGTTGTATCCTTATACAATGCCGGATCACTCGTCAGTGTCTGCTCACTCTCTTCCGCTGGTGCCAAGTAGTGACTGAAGTGTTCTTTTACCAGATTGGAATACACAATATTCATGGAAAAGTTGTTCATTTTTACGACTTCCTGATCCAGATTACTGACGATCGATACCCCCAGTTGTCTCTGCTGTTCTTCACTTCGATGACGAATGTCACTCGCAAGAAAAACATACAGAAGTCCTGCCACAATGAGGGAAAAGACAATAAATACCGCAGAGTAATAGGCAAACAGACTTTGCTGAAGCGTTCCAAATCGATACCGCAATCCCCACACACCTCGTCCTATGATGATATCTGTCACATCATTCGAAAATGTCCACCCAACAGAACGTTTTTGTCTATTGAGCGTATTCGCTGTTCACAGTAAAGTTATCCACATAAGAATACGCTTACATTAAGCGTTTCGGCAAGTGACAATTTTCTTTATATTTCGGGAGGTTCAATGATGAGAAAACGATTTATATTTTCGCTTGCAAGTGTGCTCCTGCTCTCCACTCTGCTGCTTGCCGGGTGCAACTCAGGTAAAAGTACGGAAGGTTCCGGTAAGGTTACACTTACGTTTGGAACTAGCCAATCCGGTATTCCACGTACAGGCATCATGCAGACGATGGCCAAGGAATATGAACAGGAGACCGGTGTCAAAATTGACTTTCAGGTCGTACCTGACGCACAGTGGCGTGACCTGATCAAGGTGAAGCTGGCCTCTGGCGAAGCACCTGACATTTTCAATGTCGATGTGGACCCACTGAGCATGCCGGCTAACGTAAGGCCGGAGGAAAATGCCATTGACCTGACCAATGAGGAATTCACAGGTCGGATGTCCGAAGAGATTTTGCCAACCGTCAGTCACAATGACAAGGTGTACGGGGTTTCTTTTGCGCCAACGAAAATCTGGTATGTGTACTATAACAAACGTATCTTCCAAGAGCTTGGTATAGAGCCTCCTACATCCTATGCCGAATTCAAGGCGATCAGCCAGAAAATTAAGGATAAAGACATTATTCCGTTCTATCAAGCACCCGCCAGCGGGTGGTATCAGGTTCTGCCTTTGTTCGAAACAGGGCCTAACTATGAGCAAACGGCAGCGGGAACCTACGAGAAACTAAACAACAATGAGATGAAAATCGCAGATATGACACAACTCAAGACGGTCATTGAACAGTTGAAAGAATTTGCGGATCTCGGCTATTTCGGCAAAGACTTCTTGTCCAATACGGTAGAAGCAGGAATTGAAGCGTTTGGTCAGGAGAAAGCAGCGATGTTGCTGCGGGTTCCAGGGACGGAAAAAGAAGTCTCTGAAGCGTACCCGGCAATGAAAGATAATATGGGGTTCTTCGTGATGCCGTGGGGAGATAATCAGACGATTGGTGTGAATCCGGGCGGTTCAGCTGCGATGTTCGGTAACAAAAACAGTAAACATCCCGAAGAAGTGCTGAAATTCTTCCGCTGGATTACCGAGCATGATCATCTGCAACGTGTGTTCGATGAAGGTGAAGGTAACCTGACCATTTGCTGGCCGGAAATCGAACCAAAGCTGACACAGGATTATATTGATTATGAGAAAAACCATGAAAAAGGTACGGTCATGCAGGCTGCTGTGAAATATATTGATCCACAATGGATGGATATTGGCAAAGACTTGTCGGGCATGTTCGCCGGAGCCATGACACCGGATCAGATTCTGCAAAACATTGATAAACGCCGTGCTGAACAAGCCAAAGTGCTGAAAGATGAGAAGTGGCAGTAACAGCGCATATTGCAGATAAACATAAACGCTGAACAGCGTTACATGCAGCGGGCATTTGCCCGCTCATGTATTTTGGCAGGAAGGAAAGGTGTTACCAGTTATGAATGCGAACAAAATCTATCCCTGGTATTTCTCATCTGGAGCAATAGTATTATATCTGCTGTTTATCGTCGCTCCCGCCCTGCTGGGCATCTATTATTCCTTCACCGACTGGAACAGTTATAGTTCGGAGAAGAACTTTATCGGTCTGGAGCATTTCCGTACCATTCTGGCGGGTGATCCTACATATCTTCTTTTTATCAAAAATACCGTTCTGTTCACCCTCGTTACGTCCATTGCCAAGACTATTCTGGGTTTGTTTCTGGCTCTGCTCCTGGTCAGCGGTGTAAAGGCCGCCAATCTGCATCGGATGATCATTTTTTCCCCGCAGGTGCTGTCGTTTCTCATTGTTGGCCTTGTGTTCAAAAGTCTGCTTGACCCCAACAACGGGTTCGTTAACGTGACCTTGCGTTCCATGGGACTGGACGTTCTGGCCCAGAACTGGCTGGGCTCCTTGACCTGGGCCATGCCATCCATCATGGCAGTGGATACCTGGAAAGGCATGGGGTACATCATGGTGCTGTTCATCGCCGGACTGCTCGCGATTCCCCGCGATTATTACGAGGCAGCTTCCATTGATGGCGCCGGCTTCGGGCAGAAGCTGTTCCGAATTACCATTCCGATGCTGATGCCTACGATTACCATCGCCACGGTGCTTAATATTACATATGGGCTGAGAGTATTCGATGCCGTATACGTGCTAACCAATGGTGGCCCCGGTAACGCGACAGATGTCATTAACACCGCGGTCTATTCCTCTTTTGCCAAAGGATATTGGGGACTGGGGAGTGCGCTATCTACCATTCTGTTTGTCATCATGGCGATCATCTCCTTCTTCATCATTCGTTTGATGAATCGAAAGGTGGAATACTAACATGCGATTGAGAAAAAGACTCGCTTCCATCGGATTAAATGTAATCGCCTGGCTGCTTAGCCTGGTGGTCTTGATTCCTTTTGTCGTCATTGTACTGAATTCATTCAAGTCGGACGCCGAGGCCAAAGTGCTTAAACTGACGCTGCCCGAGAAGTTTATCTTTGAAAATTACAAAATCGTCTATGAACAGGGACATTTGGGCGGTTCTTTTTTCAACAGTCTGCTGCACTCCGGGGCCTCTTCCCTGCTGCTGGTGTTTGTTGTGGCCTTCTCGGCCTTCACGTTATCCCGCAATCATTCGAGGCTCAGCAAGTTCCTGTACTTCTTCCTGATTCTTGGTATCACACTTCCGCTCAACTACATTCCGCTGATGGAAGTCATGAAGTCGATGGGCATGATCAATTCACATCTCGGCATGATTCTGCTGTATACGGCCATGGGCATTCCGATCTCGCTGTTCATTACGTATGCGTTTGTGTCCAACATCCCGAAGGAGCTGGATGAAGCCGCGATCATGGACGGATGTAACGGAATCAAGCTGTTCCTGAGAATTATTGTACCTCTGCTCACGTCCGTGCTGGTGACGGTATTTGTTCTTAATTTTCTGAGTATCTGGAACGAGTTCACCGCCCCACTCTATATGCTGAATACAGTCGAGATGTGGCCGATGACGCTTGCTGTATATAACTTCTTCGGACAATTCAGTGCCCAATGGAATCTGGTCAGCGCCGATATTGTGCTCACGTCATTGCCTGTGTTAATTGTGTTCCTGATTGGGCAAAAGTATATTGTAGGAGGACTAACTTCAGGGGCGGTGAAGGGGTAAAAGTTATAGTTGACAACAAATCCTTTTGTAACTATTATAGTTACAACGGTGGTGATCATCCCATGAGGCAAATCAGCAGTCGCTTTTCCATTGCGGTTCATACGCTGTCCCTGATCGCTGTTATGCCCAATGAATGTACCGGAGATGTAATCGCGCAGAGTGTGAATACAAATCCCGTGATTATTCGGCGGATCATGTCCAAGCTGAAACAGGCGGGTCTGATCGACGTCAGACCCGGTGTGGGCGGTGCTTCCCTGTTGAAAGATCCGGCACACATTACCCTGCTCGATGTATATCGAGCGCTTGAGGTCGTGGAGGATGGGGAATTGTTTAACTTTCACAAACATCCGAATCCGAAATGTCCGGTCGGCAACATGATTGAACACACCTTGCGTGCCGAACTCATTGAGGCTCAGACAGCCATGGAACAGCGCTTGAATCGTGTAACCATACAGCAGATGATGGATCAGATTCATGTCTCTGAATAAAAAAGCTCATTGTGAGCTTTTTTTAATCCTCTCGTTGTAATCACACCTGTTATAACATTTTTGATTACATCCATATGCAAGCAATAACCGTATACGACTATACGGCTTGAGTTAAGCAAGTTGTATCCAATCAACAACACATATCATAGGAGGAAAAGAAGATGAAAATTTTGGTTACTGGCGCAACAGGTCAATTGGGTTCACTGGTTGTAGAGGCATTGTTAAAAAACGATTCTGCCAAGGATTTGACTGTAAGTGTACGTAATCCAGAAAAAGCGGAAGCACTCCGCGCTCAAGGCGTTGACGTGCGTCAGGGTGATTTCGATCAACCGGAGACGTTGGAGAAAGCTTTTGCCGGTGTAGACCGTCTGTTGCTCATCTCCACCGATGGTGACAATGAAACGCGTATTCGCCAACATCAGGCTGCCGTGGACGCTGCCAAGAAAGCAGGCGTTGGATTCATCGCTTATACAAGCGTTGTGAATGCAGATCAAAACACCCTTTCCCTGGCGGAAGTTCACCGCGCTACAGAAAAAGCGATTCGTGAATCCGGCATTCCGTATTCCTTCCTGCGCAACAACTGGTACCTGGAAAATGAAGCAGGCAGTGTGCAAGCCGCTACGCAAGGCGCACCTTGGGTTCATGCCACCAATGACAGCCAAGTAGGCTGGGCTACCCGCAGTGACTATGCCCATGCTGCTGCAGCTGTACTCGCAGGCGAAGGACATGAGAACACCGTGTATGAATTGTCCGGCAAGCTGCGCACGCAAGCTGAACTGGCTGCCATTGTTGGTGAAGTGCTTGGACAGGAAATCAACGTGCAGAACGTGGACGATGCCGCTTACGCTGACATCATGAAAGGTGCAGGTCTACCAGATTTTGTCGTATCCATGCTCGTTGATATGCAAAGTGCTATCCGTGAAGGTGCTTTGGCAGTAGAGAGTGATACATTAGAGAAATTGCTTGGTCGTCCGGCTCAGCCACTTAGCGAAGGTATTAAAGTGATTGTAGGCAAGTAAGTTTTGGATATGAGAAAGGGACGCACCAACGAATGTTGGATGCGTCCCTTTTTGGTGTAGCTAACGATCAATACAATGATATACCCTTTGAACGAACGGATGACTGCACACTCAACCCATTCACTGCGACTGCAGCAATTCGATGTGGGTGTTTATCATGGCTTAAGAATATAACGTGCGGGAACATGATCGGCCAGCCAAATATTTTCGTTTCCATGATAAAAGAGGATTCCATCTATGAACGCTTGTGCAGCGTTGATTCTCAAAATGACAGGCTGATCATCACGTCTTCGACCCACCTGATTGGCCGTATCCATATCTGCAGACAGATGTACATATTGCCTTTGCCGCGGCTGTAAGCCATGTTCCATAATCGAATTCACAGCACGTGCGGGTGTCCCATGATAAAGGGTTTCCGGTGGCTCAGCTGCTATCTTGGATATCTTATGTGGCGTAGAATGTCCATACAATGCCCGGATGCGGCCAGAATGGATTTCATGTCTCTTTTTCTCCGAGGCTTGAATCATCTGCTCCAGATCGGCTTGCGTGACTTCCTTCCACTGCGGACTTTCATGTAATGCCACCAGCAATTGCGAGATTTCCACCCAACCCTCTTCGTCCAGTTCCAGCTCATACTCCCATGGTGCATGTCGCAGAGCGTATGAGAGTTCCTTGCTTAATTTCATCAGATCCAATGCAATCATCTCCCACATCTTATAAAACCGTCTAATTTTGCGATTGAACCGCGGTTAAAATCTCCTGAATGTTACGTTCCAATCCTTCGTCGTCTTCCTGATTGAATTGGCGGTGTCCATCAATCCCACGTTGGATAATCGTATTCATCACCGGATGAACCTCACGATCAGAAGCCACCCGAATCAGATCATCGGCAAAATCAACCGCCTGCTGTTCACTGTAATTAAACGGTTTAATCAGCATCCGAATGCTCAAGGCATGGGCCTGCGGTTCCGCCAGCTGATCCCGATGGGTGATGCCATACACCGCACCAAAACCAAACGCAGCCATCACCTGACGCTCCAGTTCTGTCGTCTGTTCCAAAGGGGTGCCAATCAGCTCACACATTTTGTCCACCATCTGCTCCAGTTCGCTTGCCGCCGCACCGAGAATTACATCATTAATATCATCAGCGTTAATAAATTCAGTCATATTGGTTTTCTCCATTTCTGCACCGTATTTGATCCATTCTCTTAGACTCTATGAAAACATTGTATCGGAGTTGGGGTATTCGTTTCAAATTCTCTTCTGGCTGCTCTTGCCAAAACAAAGCATCTTAATAATTAACATCACTTCCCGTGTCATGTTCTTAGAAAAGCGTTAACTTCACTAATTCCATTTTATTAAACTCCCATTTTACATCTGTGAAAGAACATCAAATTTTAGCTTCCTATTTATTAGTAATTTTTAACTATTCTAACTTTATTAAAGGTGTTACTATTATCCTACAAAAAAATATTAGGAGTGATTTTATGGCTAAAAAAGCTATTTCTTTTTTTGCAATTATTTCGTTATTAATTTTAACAACCGTGAGCCATGTAGCTGCTGCCCCTCTTACTTATTCTATCTTTTTTAATCAAGTTAAGCTTGATGTCATCCCTATTAACCACAAAGGGAAACTCTATTTCGATGCGAAACAGGTTTTTAAATCTGCCCAATATAAGTATTATTTTGATACTAAAGAAAAAACATATATTATAGATAAAGCTTACAATACAGGTCAAAAAACAATTCGTTTCAAAACTGGAGAAAAAAAATATACTTTAAACTCTGAAAAACACACAACAACAGAACCTCCTATTTACATTAATAATAAGACACTAATTACTCCTCTTTTCTTTTCTGAAGTTACAGAAGAAAAACTTTCAATTACTGAATCCAAGAAAATTATCAATTTCGGGAATTATGATATGGCCAGCGTCGGGAATATAAAAGGTGTTCTTACTTGGCAGTACAATAAATACATAGGAACTAAGCCCGATGTAAATGCTAAAATTGTTCTGATTCCAAGAGACATACCAAAATACTCTAGAATTCACGACACAATTTTCGGAATTACGTTCTCTTCAAAAGGTACTAATGGAATCTTCACCGCTAAAGCTGACGGTTATGGTTCTTATAACATTGATAATGTTCCTGCTGGAAGGTATTTTTTATTATTTTCATCTAAGAACACCAACAGTGATATGACAATTGGAGAGTATGATCAAAAAAGACTCGAGCCTTTGTTTGGAGTTCCAACATGGGAAAATATAGTTTTAAATCTGAAATTGAACAAATATGAACTCAGAGAGATTGAAATTTTGAAAGATCACACCCTAACGGAAAGTCACGATTTTGGATACACCAATTTTTAACGGGGCACCTCTCTGAAAATATATAAGAAAACAAGCCGGTTCGCCCCATATAAGAGGGTAAGAACTGGCTTGTTTATGTTTTACACCTATTTAACGGCTATGCTCTCATTGATGCGTCTCTACTTTATGAACATAGGTGATGACTGCTTACGCCGTTTCATGTTGCTTTTTCGACTCCACTTCATAGACCTGCGTATGTTCATTCTCGGCTAAAGACCATTCCACTGTACCTGGCTTGCGCACTTTCCACACCCAGGCTTGAACTCGCAGCGAGCTTCTGACCCAGGCCAGGGAAGCACAGCGTTTCTCGGAACGAACCGTCAGCCCCCAATGAATAACACGAGCGAGCCAAGGATTCACATACTCATTATGTGAGCGAACAGATGGCAATTCATCCTGGAACAACCGCTGTTTCACGTCCATAGGGGGTTGCCCGCAAGTCCAATAATGGAGCAGAGCCGCCAAACTATAGATGTCCGACATTGGTCCCTGACTGGACTTCTCCGAATAGAACTCCAGCGGAGAATAACCTGCCGATGTAAATATCACCTGTTTCTCTCCGGATTGCATAGGCCAACGGGTAGCTGAGCCGAAGTCCAGAAGCTTGGGTGTACCGTCCTCCATGACCATAATGTTGGAAGGTTTCACATCACGGTGAAGAATGCCTTGCTTATGTATGTAATCCAATGTATCCACCAGTGGAAGCAGCGTCTCCGTTATGAAGGCGGCATCAAGCGCATGATTGTGTTCATTCAAATACTCGGTCAATGTGATCCCCGTGCAATATTCCATAACCAGATACCCTGTATCATTCGCTTCAAAATGGTCCAAATACGAAACAATATGGGGGTGATCCAGTTTCGATAACAATTCACCTTCGAGCAGAAATGCAGCCAGTAACTCCTGATATTGCCCACCGTATCCTCGTGAAGAGCAGAACACCTTACGCTTGTCTGCCTGACGTTCAGCCAGTCTCTGTGGGAAAAACTCCTTAATGGCTACCTTGGCCCCCGTGTTACGATCCCGCCCTGCATATACAATAGCCAACTCACTGCTGGCCAATACCTGTCTTACCTGATATGTATCATTTATAATCACATTGCGTTGCAATGCCATTTTGCAATTGTCTTTTCTCATAACAGACCTCTTTTCAACCTTGTCGATCGGAAGGACTTTCCGCGTAAATGCATCATTTGGTTCAACCAGTCAGCCATTCATCGCCAACCATATATATAAACCAAATGATGCAATTTGAAACACCTTAACGCGAAATATTTAAATATAAATGATATCAAGCCTTCTACGATCTACTGCTAATCCTTATTTACCCTATTCTATAGAAGATAAAGATTCTCGTATATACAGTATCGACAAATGGTTGTAATTACTTTATTAAACTAGAGAAAAACATTTCTCAGCCTTCTATTGCAGCTTTATTTAATAATTTTTCTGTAAAAAACGCCCGATTTCCTCGTTCATCTGCACCAATACGTCCTGTGAAGGAAAATGTCCTGTATCATATTTGATGGCTTGCACATTCGCGATAATCTTTTGAGCACGTTCAATGCACTTATCCGCAGGGAAAAAGACATCCTTCTCCCCCACCAATAACAGGGTTGGAGACGTATAGTTCACCAGTTCTTCTCGCTCCGTGAGCTTCGGCAGATCCTGATCGATACTGACATATTTGAAAAGTTTGCCGATAATGTTTTTATCCATTTCTTTCATGCAGTTGCACGACATGGTGTCCGTAATTTTTTGCAAAGAAGATGGTGAAGACGTCATACGATACTTGACGAGCGGCAGCGTGATATCCTGAGCTGTTTTGATTTTGGAGTTGACCGCAAGACCCGCAGGAGCAACCAATACGGCGCATGAGATGCGTTCCGGGATATAGGTAGCCAGTCTGAGAATGATGCCTCCTCCAAACGATGGGCCGATAAACGCACTCTTTTCAATCTCATAGTGGTCAAGCAGATCCGATACCCATAATGCCAAACTATCAAATCGTGTCGAGATGCTCGCTTCTTCACTATAACCGGGATGACCAATCGTATCAGGAGCAATAATCCGGTATTCTTTAAATAAAGAAGAGAACCATGACAATGTCATCGGATTTACACAATTACCGCCCTGGAGAATAAATAACGGCTTGCCATCCAGAGGACCGGTCAGTAGAACATGCGTCTTTCCAAAACGCGTCTCTACATACTCCCGAGTAAATTCCTCACCCAACTCGTTCAAATAAATCTCATACTCTTCAAGTATGCTGCTCTTGCCTTCTTCACTTCTATAAATGGAACTCATGTCTGCCTCCTGCAATATATACTCAAAATAACTGATTCTAGCAAATGGACTTGCTAACCAATGGACCAAAAAGATAAAGAGGGCCTGCAGATGACAGGCTCCTCCATATGTTTAACTAATCATATTCAGATGATTATAGAGCGGAAACTGGAAATTGTAAATAACGATTCTAATAGACCAGAAATAAAGGAGGCATCCTTTGTATAAATCAATTTCATAACTCTCTAAAAATGGATTTCTGTAACTAGATATAGACAATTTGAACCGCAATGATCTATATCTAGCCTGGATTGAAGCAGCTAAAGGTAATATGAGATTGATACGGACAAATCGTTATTTCCGGCCATAATCGGCCTTGATTTCGCCCCACTGCTTCGTCTGCCATTTCAATACTTTATTGCTGTACGTATTCGTCTGTAGCCAGTGCTCCGCACGGTCAATCATCAGCCAGATCTCTTCCGTGGAGTTGTCTCTTGGTAACGTCGTGGCTACTTTTTTCTGCTTCAGCCATTTCATGGCATTGACCGAGTCGGTATACACCGTTTTGGTACTACCTTCTTTTTTCAGATGGGCAAGGGCATGTACAATGGCCAAGAATTCGCCCAGGTTGTTCGTGCCTTTGGAGATCGGTCCAACAGAGAAAATAATCTCACCGGTGCGGGTGTCTACCCCTTTGTATTCTACAGGTCCGGGGTTACCGCGTGTACCCACATCAACAGAGATACTGTCATAATCCACTTCTTCCGACGTTTCCATGCCTGCGCTTCTTCCGCTACCCGTTGACTTCTTCTTCGACGCTCCGCCGGCACTTGAACCCCAGTTGCCTTTCCATCCAGCACGATATGCTTCTTCTGCGGCCGTTTTCGATTCATACGATTTATATTTAGCTCCGGTATACCGATCCGTCTGCGCTTTGCATTCTGCCCATGTACTGTACACGCCTGGCTTCTTGCCTTCCCAGACAACATAGTATTTCTGTTTTGCCACGTTGACCCGCTCCTTTGTTTACTTCATCAATACCCTATTGTAAACGATCGGGAGGGGTGAATGAAAGTTAAGTTGTTCGTCCAAGCTAAGCAATACGATACATGAACTGGTACAGAAAGGAATACAACCAATGGACTGGATATGGAAATCCATCTTGCTTGTACTGATTGGCATGATTCTGCTACGGATAGCCGGACGTAAATCCATCTCGCAAATGAGTGTAGCCACGACGGTCATTATTATCTCGATAGGAACAACGATCGTGCAGCCAATTGCGAATCATGAGTTAGGCAAAGCAATCGGGTCAGCGGCGGTATTTATCCTCATGCTTCTGATCGTTGAACAATTACAGTTGAAGTTTAATTGGTTTGAAACATTGATGAGCGGAAAATCCAAGGTTGTCGTGGAAGATGGGAAGTTGAATCTATCGAATTTGAAACATATGCGCTTTTCCGTGGACCAATTGGAGATGCAGTTGCGGGAAAAAGGGATTACAAGTATTACCGATCTGGAAACAGCGACGATGGAACCAAACGGGCAACTCGGTTATGTGCTCAAACGGCACGCACGCCCAGTAACCATAGGCGATTTGGAAGCACTCCTGAAGCAAGGTACGTGGCCCACGGAATCCAAAGGACTGTTCCAGGAGGTCATCCAGGATGGACACTCTCGTCCGCTGGACTCCAAACTTGAATAACTACCACCTGTCCCTCGTGACAAAAGAAAAAGAAAAGGCTGTCTCAAAAGGAATTCCGCCTCGTTCCAATGGCTAACGAACCTACCGCACCAGATCTGGGCAAATGGGAGCGAATAGCGTGTGTCAGGTTCATTAAAACAACATAACACAGCAAAGAGGATGTCCCCCGACATATTCATGACTTATGGGACATCCTCTTCCTTTTTCAGCTTCTGCGTGAATTAATCTCCTCCCTCATACCACAGCTCCAGTGGCAGACCGACCAGAGACTTGCCAATCCACTCTCTGGCGATGTTGTTGGAGGGACCCATGGCGATGCCTGCACGCGCGTCACGGAAGAGTCGTTCAAACACGCCTTTTTTATAACCATAACCTCCGGTAACATCCAGCGCTGCTTTGGTCGCTTTATTCGCGACTTCGGCAGCATGAATTTTGAATTCAACCAGCGGCAGGAACAGCTCAACTTGCGGTCTCCCCTGTGCCTGAAGTTCGTCCAGCTGCCGCGCAAGAGATAACTGCCAAGGCTTCAGGCTGGAGATTAGTATCTTCACTTCAGCCAACTGCTGGCGGATAATCTGGTAATCGGCTAAACGCTTGTTAAAATCCCGATGAACCATGCCCTTCACATATTCAGATGCAGCCTCAAGTGCCGCCTCCGCAACTCCAAGCCAGGTCGAGCCCAGGCCGATCAGATATACGGGAGATACACCACTCTCCAGAATTTCGCGACCCTGCCCTTCGGTTCCGAGCTTATCTTGAGCTGCAATTCGGACGCCTTCATATTTAATGGGTCCGCTGTGATTACCACGAACACCGAGCGCATCCCACACGCCGGAAGTAATGCCTTCCAGTTGACCATCGACAAGGAAGAAGCTCACATCTGTCGGGGTTT
>Ga0209437_100504_pt1 | contig 27880 bp, 24 predicted proteins | sample AraplaL_Cvi_mTSA_FD_184266 | JGI IMG/M metagenome (GOLD analysis project Ga0209437, IMG submission 184266) | Arabidopsis root microbial communities from the University of North Carolina, USA - plate scrape CL_Cvi_mTSA (SPAdes) (version 2) | ecosystem: Host-associated > Plants > Roots > Endosphere...
CGATTCAGCAATGCTCATTCCAGCGAAACAACAGCGCTCGCGGCAGCCATTGCCTGTGAACGATTAATGAAGAATGCGAAAGTATGGCCGACCTGGCGTGATCCGGCAACCCGGATCATGGATCGTCTGGAATCTGAACTTGTGTTACTCGGATTAACAGATCAATTGGAAGTGAAAGGGACGTATGCAAGCTTCTGCATTCAATCCCTGGCCGAGGATAACTTTCAAACGGACCCTTTCCGCGAGTTCATGGTGAAGAGAATGGCTCACTTCGGCATCTTCACCAAAGGTTACTTGATTTTCTCGGATGCCCATACACGGGAAGAATTGCTGTGGGTCGAGGAAGCTCTGTTACAGATCCTGTCAGACTGGAAAGAGATTCAGAAGCAGGAACATCTTCATTTGATGCAATTTTCGAAAACGTTTGAGGTTTAATCCATAAATTAGAAATCATAATCGACTAGGAGGAATATTCAATGAAAGCACTCGTATATCAGGATCTCAAACAGGTGACTTATCAGGAGATTGAGGAGCCAACCATTCAAAAACCAAACCAGGTGAAAATCAAAATCTATGGTTCAGGTATCTGTGGTACAGATCTGAATATTGTCAAAGGCAAAGTACCTGCCAATAAAGGGACGATCATTGGTCATGAAGGCGTGGGGACCGTCGTTGAGGTGGGCGATGAAGTTCGTGGTTTCAAGATCGGCGATCGGGTATTGGTTGATCCCACACAATCTTGCGGTACCTGTTCCTATTGCCGTGAAGGTCTCTTCATCTACTGCGAGAATTTTGATGACTATCAAGTAGGGATGACGACACACGGAACCTTTGCTGAATATTTTGTTGGGGACGAAAAGTATATCTATGCCATCCCGGATTCCATGAGTTGGGAAACGGCCATGATGATCGAACCACTGGGATGTGTGCTTCAGACGTTCATGAAAGCAGGGACTAAGCCAAGTGACGCTGTACTGGTCCTCGGTTCAGGTGCAATCGGTTCCCTGTGTCAGCTTGTGAGCAAACGATTGGCAAGGCTTACTGTAGGCACAGAAGTTGATCCATACCGCAAAGAGTTCGCTTCAGGGATCGCAGATCATGTGTTCTATCCTCAGGATCTGACACTGGATAAAGTATACGAGATCAATAATAACAAGAAGTTTGATATTGTGGTGGACGCGGTTGGTAACCAGCTTCATGTGGGATTTGAGATGATTGCTAAAGGTGGCAAAATTATTCCTATGGGATATGACGACAGCTATGAGGTGACATTCAAATCAACAGCTGTGATTAATGATGGCATTAGTATCATCGGTGCAGTTGCCAACCACTCGATGATCAGTACTGCACTGAAATTTGCCCAAAGCATTCCAGAACTGGAACAGATGGTGACAGCGAAGGAACTGCTGAGTGATTATGAACAGGCCTTTAATGGAACGATCGGTTATGACATGCATACCGGAGAGAAATTGCCGATGAATTCAGTCAAAACAGCTCTTATCCTATAAGCATATAGACATTAGCGGGTTTGCCGCTGCGAGAAGTTGGAGTTCGCAGCGGTGAAAACCGCAGAAGGAAGGGATATCGATTGAAATTGCTTCAAGATTTGCCGAAGAATCCACGCTACTCCATTTTACTCGAACCGGTATGGGCCATTCCGGGCACGATCGTTCTCTTCTACGCTCCTTTATATATGAAGGAAGCCGGACTTTCGGACATTGAAATCGGTTTAATCAATTCGGTGAATCTTTATTTTGCCTTTATCTTTCAATTGTTTGCGGGTTCCATTACCAATAAGCTGGGGCGTAAACGAACAACGCTGATCTTCGATCTGCTTGCCTGGAGTGTTCCCATGTTCATCTGGGCTTTCTCCCAGAACTTCTGGCTGTTTCTGATCGCCTACTTGCTGAACGCAACATCGAAGTTTGTAACGGTTGCCTTTAACTGTCTGATCATAGAGGATGTCGAGGAACACAAACGATCCAAGGTATTTGCTATTCTCAACATGATTATTACAGGAGCCGGGGTACTTACGCCAATTGCAGGGGTTGTTATAGCTGATTTTGGGATTGTACCTACACTGGCGAGCATTTACTTTGTCGGGGGCATCCTCATGACCGCCATGTTCTTCATTCGGAACCGGTACACGGATGAGACTGAGGTCGGCAAGGAACTTATGGGATTGCATAGTAAAACCCGCGTACTTCAGAGCTTGGGTGCCAGTCTGCGCCTGTTCGGCAAATCGTTCTACAAACGGAGACTGTTCCCGATCATTCTGATTACGGTGTTGTCGAATCTGATTTTGCAGTTGAATTTCTTTCAGGTCATTTTCTTCAAGGAACAGTTGAAATTCGATGACCGTGTCATATCGTTTATTCCAGTGGTGACTGCGGTCACTGTCATGCTGCTCTATCTGGTCATCATTCCGCGACTGAAACGGCGTTCGGAAGAGAAGTATGTTGGTTTTTCCATTGTGCTTAGTACAGCCGGGGCCATTCTCTTTCTGTTGATTCCAGTGGGGAATATAGGCATGTTGTTTCTCACGCTAATCGTGCTCGCTGCCGGTAATTTCATTTTGCAGACGTATCGGGATTCCCTGCTGATGAACCGATTGGGAACGCATGAAAAAGCCGACATGTTCTCAGCCGTGCAGACGGTTATGACGTTAACAGCCATTCCATCGGGTTACCTGACAGGCTTGCTCTACCATCACAATCCAACGCTGTTGTTCAGTGTCATTCTTGGTCTATATATCGTACTCATGGTCATCATGTTCTTCCTGCCCGATCCACAAAAGCACTCCCAAGTGCTGGAACCTTACAAAAATATGTAGAAGAAGGGGTTTTCTGTATATCAATCGAATATGTAGTACAGAAAAAACTAAAAATAACTTAACTTGGGAGGATACGGAATGATGAACATAATGACAACAGAAGCACGGAATCAGTGGAGCTGGATGAACGAGCCCGAGAGCTGGTCCTATACGGATCAGGGAGGTGTGATGGTGGAAGCGAAAGCGGATACTGACTTTTTCCAGGACCCTGCGGGCAAGCATATTCGTGCAACTGCACCCTTCCTGTCCATGCCTGTACCTGGCGACTTCGAAATCACAACCCAGTTAACCGTAGATATGAAAAATCAATACGATTCCGGATGCCTGATGGTGATGGCGGATGATCTTAACTGGTGCAAAATTTGTTTTGAGTATGATGGAAAAGCACCTACCATCGTGTCGGTGGTCACACGTGATGGTTCATCCGATGATTGCAATTCGGTTGAAGTCTCCGTATCTAATCCCTATCTGCGTATACGTAAAGTAGAGGACTGCATATCATTCTTTTATTCACCTGATGGGGAAGAGTGGAAACTAATTCGATATTTTGGCATGCCGATACAAGGGGAACTTCGAGCTGGATTAGTTGCACAATCGCCGACTGGAACGGGCTGTACGTGTCACTTTTTGTCTGTGAACGTTACTCATCCGGACTTGACCGCACGCTTCTAATCTGCTCCCCCGGCCGATCATTGGAGGGAGAACAGGTTCATGGTAAAAGCATTCATATTTGATTTTGATGGACTCATTGTCGATACAGAGACACCTTGGTACTATGCGTTTCGCGATATCTATGAAGAGCACGGGGTTGAACTTGGTCTGGACCTGTGGTCGAAAAATGTGGGGACATCCTTTGAGGAATTTCATCCTTTTCTGTATCTGGAGCAGGCGCTTCAAAGAAAAATTGATCATGATCATATCAAACTGCTGTCTGAACAGAAATACGAAACCTATTTGGGACAGGCGGCTATTCTTCCTGGGGTGTATGAATTACTTCAGTCTGCGAGGGAAAAAGGCATTCAGCTTGCCGTTGCTTCCAGCTCCACACGGGACTGGGTTCATGGTTACTTGCAGAAATTAGGCATTTTTGATTATTTCACAGTTGTTCATACATCGGAAGATGTGAAGAGAGTCAAACCTGATCCTGAACTATACCTTCTTGCTCTCCAGAGTCTGGGAATCAAGGCTTCGGAAGCGATTGTGTTCGAAGACTCACCTAACGGACTGAAGGCAGCCAATGCCGCAGGTATTCGTTGCATCATCGTGCCTAACGAGGTAACGCGTGGTCTGGAATTCGCCATGCATGAACTGCGGTTATCCTCGCTGGCCGAGATTGATATGGAGGTTCTCTAATCCAGATATTGCTTGCGTAGCTCGATAGGGGAAATCCCTTCATATTTTTTGAACACCGATCCAAAGTAACTGGCACTGTTAAAACCAACGGCTTTGGCTATTTCATGAGCCGTAGTTGCATCATTTTCAATGAGCATTTCCTTGGCTTTCAACAACCGATATCGCATCAGATACTCCAGTGGAGTCATTTGAAATTCTTTTTTGAATATCCGATTCAGGTGTTGTTCGGTTACGTCCATCTGCTCAGCCAACATGGGGAGAGAGATATCCTGATGATAATTTTGTTTGATAAAAGTAATGAGTTCATCCAATCTTAATCGGGCATCAGAACGTTCGTAAGCACTATAGCGTTTACCTTCAATGGTTAATCTGACCAAAAGCATGTACAGTAATGCAGATACGTGCCAGATCTGATCCTTGTGCCGGGACTGCAGCGCCAACGTAATTTCATGCAACAGGATATGAAGCATTCCATCCGGCTTGAAGGCGCGCAGCTCCCCGATCTGCAAGGTATGCAAGAATCGTGGTAATAAATAGCCATTGAAAGACAGACAATCAAATCGTAATGAATCACTCAGATTGTGGTAACGGTATGTTACCTCCGGGAACAAAATGAGAGCTGTGCCTTTTTTGATCGAAAATTCATGATTCTTAGCTGCGATTCGCCCTGTTCCTCCGATGCACTGTACAATGCTGTAATCCCGTGAATGGTCGCTCCAATTCATCAATTCATCAACGGTCAACTGGTTTTGCCCTGTAATCATGAGCGGCATATCGGTATCCAGCGGATTCCCCATGCTAGGTTTCGGCATCGTCGTGTTATTCCTCTTTTCGTTAAAGGATCATGTGCGTAAGTGGCGTGGTTACAGAGTTAAAAGAAACCTAGAATGAATTATATTACATAAATGGAATAATTTTAATTGAATGGCGAGCAATAATAAAACGTTTTCAAAGAAATGATTCAACCATTCTATATTGGATGGACGAGCATGAACCGCAGTCAGATCAGTCTCTATTTCTGGACCTGAAAGTACGCCTGCCTTGCCAACAGAATGCGAAACAGTATACGCTATAATGGATGAGTGATTAAGGAAAGGGATGCAAACATGAAGAAAGTCATCGTAGTTGGATCGGGTATTCTGGGGGCATCAACAGCCTATCAATTAGCCAAACGGGGCGCAGAAGTTATCATTATAGACCGAAAAGATATAGGACAGGCAACGGATGCAGCTGCCGGTATCATCTGTCCATGGCTGTCACAGCGACGCAACCAGGACTGGTATCAGCTCGCCAAGGGTGGCGCGCGATTCTACCCTGGCATCATAGCGGAGCTTGAGGATGAAGGAGAAACGGAAACCGGATATGCTCAAGTGGGCGCGCTCAGCATTCACACGGATGAGGATAAAATCAACAAGATGGAAGAACGGGCATACCTTCGCAAAGCAGATGCACCGGAGATTGGTGAGATTACACCTCTTGATGCCAAAGGAACTCGTGATCGTTTTCCTCTACTGGATGAACGTTATCAATCAGTACATATTAGCGGGGCTGCGCGTATAGATGGGAGGGCGTTGCGCGATGCCTTGATCCGGTCTGCACAGCGGAATGGAGCGGAAGTGATCCATGGAGACGCCACGCTTCAATTCGAAGCGGATCGGGTCATTGGTGTTAGTGTTAATGATCAAAGCTTTCTCGCAGATGAAGTCGTTGTATGTGCAGGTGCATGGGCCAATACACTGCTGAAGCCTCTCGGCATACACTTTAAAGTACACTATCAAAAGGCACAGATTATGCATTTACATGTCACGGATGAGGAGAATACAGGCCGCTGGCCTGTGATTATGCCCCCGTCTGACCAATATCTCCTGGCCTTTGATCAACAGAAGATTGTCATTGGCGCCACTCATGAAAATGATGTGGAAGGTTATGATACAAGAGTAACTGCAGGAGGTATGCAGGAGGTTTTAAATAAGGGCCTGGAACTGGCACCGGGTCTCGCAAACAGTACATTCCAGGAAGTACGAGTGGGTTTCCGTCCGTTCACACCTGGATTTCTGCCTGTAATGGGAGCTGTGCCAGGGTGGCGGGGGCTGATTACCGCGAATGGACTTGGTGCCTCTGGCTTGACCATGGGTCCATTTATCGGGAGTCAATTGGCCAAATTGGCTCTTGGAATGGAACTGGATATCGATATTGAGCCGTATAATGTTGGCAAAGCAATGGATGAAATGGAAAGAGGTGAGTCATGACATATTCACAACGTTTATCCGATGGAGTGAACTCGTCCGACATCATATATCTGGAGCATCAGATCGGTACGACAAAAGAAGAACTGCGAATCGCTTTGGAGAAACAAGAAACATACGAACGCGAATTGTCCGAATTGAAATCATCACCAATCGGTAATGCATCGATAGACGGTTCGGACGAACAAGTCTTAATGGAGAAGGCAAACCAAACACAGAACTTGATTGAAACCCTTTCTGCACAGCTGGGTCAGCTAGAGGAAGCATTGGCGAAATTAGGGGATTGATCGGCTCATATCTCGTGTATTCTGAAACCCTGAAAATTAAATATACGCTGTGTATACAAGAAAACCCCTTATTTAAGGGGTTTTTGTGATTTAGTTCAAATGGTTTATACCAATTAATGAACGAGTGGTATAAAATGGATGTAGGTGCTGAACTGTCAATTCAGGTACCCATGTAACCAATCATGAAACTATTCTGAGAGGTGGCTTCCTAATGTATAAAGAAGTGATACGTGTTGAGGACATCACAGGGTTCCAGACCAGATCTGAGGAGTTTTTTCCACTTCACTGGTTTCAAAAAATGTTGTCCGAGCATCCTGTGTACTATCACGAAGATACAGATACCTGGAATGTGTTCAGATACGATGATGTGAAGCAGGTCCTGAGCAATCATGAGTATTTTTCAGCTGAAGGAACTCGAACGACCATTGCGGTCGGAGCGAAGAATAACGAAGGCACACCTCCGGACAAATTAAACATTTCAAGTATCGATCCGCCCCGTCATCAAAAAAGTCGTTCGTTGTTATCCGCTGCTTTTACACCACGTAGTCTGAAAAACTGGGAGCCACGAATTCGCAACATTGCACAGCAGCTCGTAGCAGATATTAAGCCGGATACGACCATTGATATTGTTCAGGCGCTGGCTGCTCCCCTGCCTTCGATGGTTATGGCCGATCTGCTCGGCATCCCTCTTACAGACAGCCATCGCTTTAAGAACTGGGTAGATATTCTGTTTCAACCCACCGATCCGAAGACTGCTGAGGAGAGTGAACTAAAAAAACAGACGGCGGCTCAAGAGTATTATCAATTCCTCTATCCTATAGTGGTTCATAAACGGACCCATCCTGGTGAGGATATCATTACGGATCTGTTGAGTGTTGATGTTGAAGGAGAGAAGTTCACGGAAGATGAGGTTGTTCGCACGACCATGCTTTTGCTTGGAGCTGGTATTGAGACAACGAGCCATATGGTTTCCAATACATTCTATTCCTTCCTGTACGATGACCCGAGTCTGTATGAAGAACTTAGACAGAATCCGGAGTTGGTACCGCTAGCAGTGGAAGAAATGCTTCGTTATCGGTTTCATAATGCCAAGCGGCATCGAACAGTGAAGCAGGATAACCAACTGCTTGGAGTGGACTTGAAAAAGGGTGATGTTGTCATCTCCTGGATGAGTGCAGCCAATATGGATGAGCAGATGTTTGAAAACCCGTTTGAGTTAAATATTCATCGTCATAATAATAAAAGACATCTTACCTTTGGCAATGGTCCACACTTTTGTCTGGGTGCTCCGCTGGCACGAATGGAATTAAGTATTGCCTTGACTGCATTTGTAGAGAAGATTGCTCGAATTGAACCCGTGGAGTCCTTTGATCTGGAGAATAATCTAGCCACTTCAGCTCCGGGACAGTCATTGACCCATCTGCCAGTGAAGATCATTGGGTAGAGAACGGGTTCCACGTATAACAATCTAAAAAGCGGCAGATCAGACGTGAACGTCTTGATCTGCCGCTTTGTTGTGCAAGTATGAGGCTGGATAACTTAATTTGAATTCATGGAAACTTTTTGTCTTACAACCTGTTTGATTTCTTCCTCTTTGGCTTGTTTGGTACGTTTAATAAAGAAGGAAAGAATCAATCCCACGACAGCGATACCGATGATAACGACATACGCATCATTGATACCCTGTATCATGGATTCTGTAGCCAACTGCTTTTGACTGAGGCCATTGGCTGCACCAGTTGCCATCATATCCTGTACGTGTGCCGTTGTACGGGAGGTCATGACACTTACGAGCAATGAAGTACCTACAGCGCCAGCAACTTGTCTGACGGTATTGGAGATGGCTGTACCGTGTGCACCCAGTCTTGGTGGCAGTTGGTTAAGCCCCGCAGTTTGAATCGGCATCATGAGCAAAGCCATACCAATTCGGCGGCCGGTCGACATTAACACCAGGTAACCATAACTGGTTGAATCCGTTAAGTCGATGAAACCAATGGTCGTCACGATCGTGATGACCATGCCGATAACAGCCAGCCATTTCGCTCCAAACCGGTCAAACAATTTTCCGGCTACAGGCATCAGGAAGCCCATAACAAGGGCACCCGGAAGGAGTAATAATCCGGACTCCAGTGCAGTGTAACCACGTGCATTCTGGAGGTACAAGGGAAGCAACATCATGTCAGCATACATGATCATCGTAATCGCGATACTAATGACCGTGGTCAGGGAGAACATGTTGTACTTGAAAGCCCGCAAATCGAGCAATGGATCTTCCGAAACGAGCTGACGCCAAGTGAACAGCGCAAGTGCAACAAGTCCAGCAGCAATACAGATAAGTACTTCTGCACTTGACCATCCCAGACTTCCTGCTCTGCTGAAGCCATACAGCAATGCGCCGAATCCGATGGTGGACAGCACGACACTGATCGTGTCGAACTTGGTGTTGACCCGTTCGGATACATTCTTCAGGTATACAAACGCAAAGGCAATGACAATAAGTGTTAATGGAATCATGCCATAGAACATCGTTTGCCAAGAGTAGTTCTCCAGAATATAACCGGCAAGTGTAGGCCCGATGGCAGGAGCGAAAATGATCGCAAAACCAACCATACCCATGGCTGATCCTCGTTTTTCAGGAGCAAACAAGGTTAAAATAACGTGCATCAAGAGCGGCATGATAATACCTGCACCCGCTGCCTGAATCATACGTCCTGTCAGCAATGTGCCGAAGTTGGTTGCAAGAGCGGATACGATGGTACCGATCAGGAAAATAAACATCGAAGCTTGGAATAATTGCTTGGTTGAAAAGCGTTGCATGAAGTAGGCCGTAATGGGGATCAGCACCCCGTTCACCAGCATGTAACCTGTCGTTAACCATTGTGCGGTTGCGGCGGAGATGTTAAAATCGCCCATCAGTTCCGGTGTAGCGACACTCATGATCGTTTGATTCAACGTTGCAAGGAAGGCTCCCAAAATCATGATAAACAGGATGGGACCTTTCTTTACGGATAATTCATCTTGTACTCTAGCCTGACTCAATCCTTTTCATCCTTTCAATCCACACGTGACTAAATTTACAACGTGTTGTATAGTTTACATTGTATTTATTGAATTATATACATATTCGGACAGATTACAATTTACGTTTTGGATGGTTTTCGTTGTTTATTTTACAAAAAAATAAAAAGTGTAGTCTGTCTTACTAATAAACGACTGATTATTTAAAATTGTAATTTTAAAATTTTGAAAGGAGAGATGGGAATGAAAGAAGAAAAGAAATCAACCGTGGACCCAAGAATATTGCGAACACGTCAGTTAATTCGAGGTGCATTTGTTGAATTGCTGCAGGAAATGGATATTGAAAAATTGTCAGTGAACAAAATTGCCGAACGAGCGACGATTAATCGGGTAACCTTCTACCTGCACTATCGTGATATTACGGATATGATGGAAAAGATGGCTGATGAGATGATTGAGCATATTGAACGGATCGTGGATGAATATGCCCCTCATTTTGAGAAGCAAAGAACAGAAGAGGCATGGCCTGTTCTGGTCAAGTTACTGGAGCATTTTGCGGAGAACGCTTCGTTCTATCAGGTGGTACTTGCCTCGAAGCGCACACCCATTTTCACAGAACGACTGCTCAAATTGTTGAGTACGCTGGTCAAAGCCAAAATTGATCGGGTGGAAATGGAGGATGAACTCGAAGAATCCGGCATTCACAAGGAGATCGCCATCTGGTATGGTTCGTCTGCCCTGATTGGTACCATTGTTGCCTGGCTGCGTAACGATATGCCTTATTCCCCGCATTTTCTGGCGAAACAATTCTCGTTGATTCGCTCGTACTCTTATAATGACCTGATATAATCAAACTACAATCCACTGACCAATGACAGCAAACGAGGGGATATGACAGGGAAAATGCAGGCCATTGCACCTAACGTTAATAGAGGAGGAATAATGTAATGAAATACAGCGCAGAACGTATCTATGTGAGATTTTGGAATGTGGAAGATGCTTCATTGCTTCTGGATCTGCAAGTTCGAAATCGTGCGGAAATCGAGAAAATCTCAGCGAGTAATCGGGAGGAGTCTTTCTACAGCTTGGAGGGGCAAAGGTCACTCATTGAGAGCTGGAACAAGAAGAGAGAAGACGGAAATCGCTATTCATTTGGTATTTTTCTACATACAACGGATGAACTCGTCGGTGAGATTTCTTTGTTCGAGATCATAATGGATTCTACCCCAAAATGGATCGTTGGTTATGTGACGGATATTTTACATCAAGGAAAAGGGTATATGAGCGAAGCCCTGCAATGTGTGCTGGAGTTTGCCAAACATGAAACTGAAATTACTCGAATCGAAGCGGGTGCTGTATCAGAAAACACCGGCTCCATCCGTGTCCTTCAAAAGGCAGGATTCAAGGAGAATGGGTCACGGCCTATTCCAATCCAGGGAACATTGAAAGAACATACGATGTTTGCTGTAAATATACTATAAGCAGGATGTTTTATTAGATCGTAAACAGGAAAAGGAGAAATCTATGGCTACTATACTCGTTGCGGACGACGATCCGAACATTCGCGAACTCGTCTGTCTATTTCTCAAAAATGATGGATTCACAACAGTGGAAGCTGCGGACGGTAAGGAAGCTCTCACCTTGTATGGCGAAACGCCAGTGGATCTGGTCGTGCTTGATATTATGATGCCTGTTATGGACGGTTGGGCATTGTGCAAGGAACTCCGAAGAGCCAATCCCGACCTCCCGTTACTCATGTTGACGGCGAGAGGAGAGACTTGGGAGAAGGTGAAAGGATTCGAATTGGGTACAGATGACTATTTGACCAAACCGTTTGATCCATTGGAACTGACTGCGCGTGTCCGAGCATTGCTGAAACGATATAAAATTGGCTCCACACACACAATCCAGTTTGGCAACGTCATTTTGGATCGTCAGACGTATAAGGTGATGAGAGGTACGGAGTCGCTTACGTTACCCCTTAAGGAGTTCGAATTACTGTATAAGCTTGCTGGAACACCAGGCCAAGTCTATACACGTGAGCAGTTGATTGATCAGATATGGGGTATTGATTACGCCGGAGATGATCGAACGATAGACGTACATATTAAGCGCCTACGCGAACGATTCGCGACGACACCTGATTTTCGGATTGAAACGGTGCGTGGGCTGGGATACAGACTTGAGGTCCATGAATGATCAGATCATTATACATTCGTGTGGTGCTCACCTTTCTGATCTCTGTCATCGCGGGTACAGTTATTTCTTTTTTTATGTCAACCTGGATATTCGAAGATAAATTGAACGAAAATGCCCGAATAAACATACGCAACTTTGGCCAAGACGTAGTGCAGATATATAAGACGATGCCTCTGGATGAAGCAGAATTATTCGTTAGCAGAATGAAACAGCTTGATTCATATCATATTCGAATTTATGATGCAACGGGCAAACTCCAGACTTATGGGAAGCTTAATGGACATAAATCAGCTGCTGTATCGATGGAGCAACTCAAAAAAGTGTTAAATGGAGGGGTTGTTCAAGACACACCCAAGGGGATCGCTACCGTTCTTTTGGGGCTACCGATCAAGACGGAAATGGGCACAAAAGCGATGTTTTTGGAAACACTCGCACCGCCCTCCGCCTCTTTTGTAGTCCAATTTGGCTTAATCTTTGCAAGCTGTTCGTTGATTGCAGGAAGTCTGCTGATTCTAATTGCTTCTGTATACCTGGTGAGACCAATCAAGAAATTGACCAAAGCGACCAAACGGATTGCAGCTGGAGATTTCAATGTCAAGCTGAACATCACGCAAAAGACTGAAATAGGTACGTTGGCTCGCAGTTTTGAAGAGATGATGCACGATCTGCAGCAGTTGGAGCAGATGCGCAGGGAATTCGTTACCAATGTTTCACACGAGGTTCAGTCTCCGCTCACCTCGATATCCGGTTACGCTTCAGCACTGAAGCAAGTAAACCTCTCAGAACACGAGCGGAACCGTTATCTGGATATTATTATTGCTGAAGCCAAGCGAATGTCCAAAATGAGCGACAGCCTGCTCAAGCTGAGTTTGCTTGAATCGCAGTCACAGCAACTTCGGCTCAATACCTTAGGTCTTGATGAACAGATCCGGCGGGTTATTGTGGCGCTCCAACCACAATGGTCTGCGCGCAATATTCATTTCGAGCTTGATTTGGAGAACGTGAAGGTAACGGCTGATCACGATCAGTTAAATCAGGTATGGACCAATATCATCGGAAATAGCATCAAGTTTTCCAATGATGGTGGTATGATTAAAGTCCGTATCGAAGAGGATATCAACAATGTAACTATCCGAATGTCCGACACGGGCATTGGTATTCCTCTTGAAGACCAGAAGCGCATATTCGAGCGCTTTTTCAAGGCAGATCGTTCCCACAGTCGTAAATATGACGGGAGTGGTATGGGACTTGCTATCGTTAAACAGATCGTGTCCCTTCATCAGGGTGACATCCGGGTGGAAAGCGAACCTGGTCAAGGTACGACCTTTATCATTACGTTGCCTATCCATCCATCAACAGACAGTTAGTTTATTCGGATAAGCCAAGGTACAGAATATTCTTCCAAGTATCAAAACCCAATTTTCATACCATGTGTAATATGCAAGTTTCCTTGCATGATTACATATGGTATTTTTTTGCTTGTTCATAATCCGTTCATACTCCGGTCACGGGGAGTACATCTTTGTTGGTTAGGCTTGCATTAGCAACCTGTTAGCCCAATATACAGATGAGGATAGGAGCAGATGAACGTGAAACATCAAGGAGACAAAGGAGTACAGAGTCAGAGTCAAAGTAAGAGCAAAACAAAAAAAGTGTTAAGCATCTTGCTTAAAGTGCTTGCCACAATCGTTATAGCAATCATACTTTTTGTAGCTATCGTATATACCGTCAATAAAATCAGTAGTTATTCGGAGCAAAAAAGAATGGAGCCTTATGGTCAACATGTATCCGTAGATGGGAAAAATATGAATGTGTTCATTCAAGGTGAAGGCGAGGAAACGATTGTGCTTCTGCCGGGTTTTGGAACAGCGTCACCTGCACTAGATTTTAAGCCACTTATCTCGGAGCTAGCCCCATATTATAAAGTCGTCGTGGTTGAACCTTTTGGTTATGGATTAAGTGATCAGACCGAAAAGGAACGCAGTACGGCAAATATCGTCAGTGAAATCCACGAAGTGTTACAGCGTCTACATATTGATCGTTACATCTTGATGGGTCATTCCATCTCGGGCATCTATAGTCTGAATTATGTGAACAAATATGCAGATGAAGTAAGTGCATACGTTGGGCTGGACACCAGTGTTCCAGCGATTAGTGAACAGAAGGTTGAAGCATCAGAAATCGTACCGATTCAATGGTACCGTAACTTGGGTTTCCCACGTTTGCAATTGAAATTGAGTGATGATCCATATGCTGGGCTACCGTATGATGAACAAACCAAAGAGCAATTGAACATTTTGATACAAAAGAACATGTTTAATTCAACTCAATTAAACGAGATTGTAAGCATGTATTCCAATTTTAAAGCAGCTGAACAGTTAACGTTCCCAGTTGATCTCCCGGTTCTTTTCTTTGTTCAAAAGAATCATCCTGCAGTGGACAATTGGGTTCCCGAACACGAGAAGTTAATAGAGAACTCTGCGCGTGGTGAAATGGTGCTGCTGGAAGCAAATCATTATTTATACCGTTCCCATGCCAAAGAAATCGCTGAAAAATTCATGGGTTTTATGGCGCAACGGTAAATATTAATTAGTTTGTTCATATTCAGTTCATATTGACGTCACGGAGAGTACATTTTCATTGGATAAGATTTCATTAGCACCAAACAAGACAACCGAACAAACAGTTCAGGACAGGAGAAGATTAGCGTGACACAACCAGAAGGCAAGAAAGCCAAGAATAGAACCAGGGTCAAGAAGGTACGAAATATTATACTTAAAATACTAGGAGCAATCTTAATTGCCATTGTTCTGTTTCTAGGTATTGTTTATATCACAAATGTAATCAGCAGTAATTCTGAGGCGAAAAAGATTGAGTCTTACGGTCAGCATGTATCTGTAGACGGGAAAAATATGAATGTGCTCATTCAAGGTGAAGGCAAGGAAACGATTGTGCTTCTGCCCGGTTATGGAACAGCAACACCAGTGCTTGATTTCAAGTTGCTTATTGATGAATTATCTCCATATTACAAAGTGGTTGCTGTTGAGCCATTCGGTTATGGATTAAGTGATGAAACTGAAAAAGAAAGAACGACAGAGAATATCGTAAGTGAAATTCATGAAGTTCTGCAACAACTTGATATTCAGCAGTACATGCTCATGGGTCACTCCATTGCAGGCATTTACGGCATTGATTATGTGAACAAATATCCGGATGAGGTAACTGCTTTTGTCGGTATTGATAGCAGTGTATCCACCCAACCAAGTATTACAGATGCGAAGTTTCCATTAAAAACGTTTGCTCTTCTTAGAAATACAGGTTTCTTAAGATTAATGATGAAACTGGGTGCAGACCCCTATGAGGGACTTGCGTTCGATGAACAGACGGTTGAGCAGATGAAAATGATCTCGAATAAAAACATGTATAATCCCACGTCATTAAACGAGATGGAACATATTTATTCCAATTTTAAAGGTGCTCAAGGTTTAACCTTCCCTAAAGACCTTCCACTTCTTCTCTTTGTACAAGCGAATAATGAAGGTGTAGAGGGATGGATACCGCTGCATGAAGGTCAGATTAAAGATTCGGTCCATGGGAAAGTAGTTACAATGGATGGTTCACATTATTTACATCACACTCAATTTAAAAAAATTGCTGAAGACGTTAGAGCTTTTATGAACGAAGCGAAGTAAATATGTGTAGACGTGCACTCTTTAACTTAACAGGTGTGCATGAACGAATAGGAGAAACCGTCCTGCGGGGCGGCTTTTCCATAATATATCTAATTCGGACGATGTCCGTGATGAAAGAGAGAGGCATTCAAAATGAGATTATTTGAGATACTTTTAGTTCTATCCTGTTTCGCTTTACTCGTAGACCTACTATTTATTAAAAGAAGTGCAAAGAAAACAGGCTTGGGTGTGGGTATAGGAAGCAGCGTCATACTCGTAGCTCATTTATTGGTTGAGGGATACAGATGGCAGTTGCTTTTGGTATATATCATGACGGCTCTATTCATAATCATCGTTCTATTCAGGCATTCCGAAAAAATGGTGAATCTAAAAATAGGAAAGGTGTTGAGATATAGTTTATCTTCCTTAATCGTCATTCTGCTTGTTGCTTCTACCCTCTTGTCCGTATACTTACCTGTCTTTAACTTGCCGAAGCCGGATGGTCCAGAGAAAGTGGGTACTCAAACCTTTCATTTTACAGATCAGAACAGAGATGAAGTCTTGACTGAAGATCAAAGTGATAAGAGGGAGCTAATGGTTCAAGTATGGTACCCAACTGAAAATATTAATAACAACAAGCGTGACACGCTGTTTCCAAATAATAAAGAAATGTTCAAAACGTATATTAAGAGCTTCTCTGCTTCTTTGAAACTGCCTGAATTTGTGCTCGACTACTGGAAGTATAGTCATAGCAACTCTTATGAAAATGTAGAAATATTACCTTCTGCAAGTCCTTATCCTGTGGTGCTGCTATCACATGGTATGGGAACCAGTAGAGTTTTACAAGCATCACAGGCGGAGAATCTGGCCAGTCATGGGTTTATCGTAGTGACAATCGATCATACGTACAGCACGTTTGCTACCCTTTTTCCTGATGGCCGTGTAACGGGTTATACAACAAAGATGACAACCATAGATGACCGCAGAGAAGTTGGGGATATATGGACAAAAGACGTGGAGTTTGTAATTGATCAAATCGAAAAGCTGAATTCAGGTGCAATTGAAAGTCAGTTTAAAGGGAAAATGGATCTAAATAACATAGGCTCGATGGGGCATTCTTTTGGGGGTGCAACGGCGTTTAATGCAACGTATTTAGATCATCGAATCAAGGCCGGGGTTAATATGGATGGGTCACTGAATGAAGTAGAAGATAGAGATGATATAAACAAGCCGTTTATGTTTATCAGATCGGGAAATTTTGAAGAGTGGTTAGCCACTTTTGAAAAGGATAGAAATTCGAATGACGAAGTAACTAAGTTTCTTTCAGATGAGCTGCACATTATGAAAAATGTTATTGAACATGGGGGAAATGTGATTTATATAGAAGGAACCCAGCACTTCAATTTCACGGATCTTCAGTTCTATTCGGAACTGGTTAAACTGTCCGGGATCACAGGAGACATCAATGGTAAAAGAGGATCAAACATCGTAAATCAATATGTACTCGATTTCTTTAACAAACAATTGAAAGGAACGGGTGGAAACCTGATACAGGGGCCGAGCGACATCTACCCAGAGGTGAAATTTGTAGATCCGAAAGAACTCTAATTGAAACTCAGGAGATGATGTGAATGGGACGACAAACGGGAAAACGAACTTCAATCACCGCCTTAACTCTGGTGTTAATGATGTTAGCTCCAATGTCAGTCATGGCCGCACCAGCTACGAGTAACAACAGTGATCTGAAGTATGAACCAACCAAGAAAATAGTAGCGGAGAAAGCGAAGATCCTTACTGAGACGTACGGTACGACCAGTGTGCAATATGCATTAATCGATGCTGGAGAGATTGTGGTGTCCGGACAAACGGGCAAGAACGATATAAATAACAAGGTGCCTCTTACTTCGAACACGATCTATGGCATTGGTTCAACCAGTAAAATGGTACTTACCACTGCTGTAATGAAGCTAGTTGACGAAGGCAAGATTGATTTGGATAAGCCTGTTGTGAACTATATCCCTGACTTTAAAATGAAAGATAACCGATACAAACAAATTACAACACGCATGTTGTTGAATCATTCCTCCGGTCTGCTGGGCAGCTCCGGCAGCAATGCTACATTGTACGGGGATAATGACACGTATTCACATGACACTTTTCTGGATCAATTGGCGCTACAGAATCTGAAAGCAGATCCAGGAGAATACTCCGTATATTGTAATGATGGTTTTACATTAGCGGAGATTCTGGTCGAAAGAGTTAGTGGCATGGGCTTTACTGCATTTATACACAAATATATTACAGAGCCCCTGGACATGAAACATACCAAAACACCGCAGGACGTGGTTGATCCGGCAGCAATGGCGGGAATCTATTCTCCTTTGGTTGAAGGGCAGCTTCCTCAAGAGAATTATAATATCATCGCTACGGGAGGCATTTATTCCACCGCTGAAGATCTTGTGAAATTCTCACAAATTTTCACGGGAGAGGTCGAAGGCATTCTTTCCAGTAAGTCGGTAGAGGCCATAGCGCAAGAAGAATACAAAAGAGGCATGTGGCCGGAGGATAGCGATACGTCTATATCTTACGGGTTAGGGTGGGATAGTGTGAACTTGTACCCATTCAGTGAATATGGCATCAAGGCTGTTACCAAAGGTGGGGATACCATATCGTATCACTCCTCATTAATCGTACTTCCGGAATACAATCTGGCTGCAGCCGTTACCTCCTCAGGTGGGACAAGTGCCAAAGATCAGTTCATTGCTAGTGAATTATTACTCAGCGCACTTGAAGAAAAGGGTATTATTACAGAACGAAAGCCGGAAAAATCGTTTGGCGTGCCAGTGAAGTCAGATATACCTAAAGAAATCTCCACGTATGCAGGTATATATGGCGGCAATAATTCGGTTAAAAAGATTGAAATGAATCATGCTGGACAAATGACTGTGTCCACACTCACAGCTCCGAGTAATCCGGCTCAAGAATACACATATACAACAGATGGTACTTTTGTTAACGATGAAGGTACAGAAAAGTTGAAATTTGTTACGGAGAAGAATGGACGTACTTATCTGTGGTCTCGATCTTATATATCCTTGCCAGGACTTGGGCAGTTGGCTTTCTCCGAATATACAGCGGAGAAGCTGGAAGCCAATGAATTATCCCAGGATGTTATCGCCTCGTGGGAACAGCGTGAAGGTAAAAGATATTACGTGGTGAATCAGAAGTATACATCAACAGTTTATCTCCATTCGTCATCAATTCTTCCTATTTATACGAGTAAGGAGACTCCGGGGTATGTGTCCAATAACAAGATTATTGGAGCAAACGAAGCAGTCACTGAGCTTCAGATCCCTGGTATGGCTGGACGTGATACCAAGGAGATTTATTTCGCCGAAAAGAACGGAGTGGAGTACATCACAGCTGTAGGTAGCATATACGCCAGTGAGGAACTTGTACAACCACTCTATTCGGGCAAACAATCTGTAACAACGATTCAAGCAGACGGTTACGCCAAATGGTTTTCTATACCATCAACGGTGAATGGAAAAGTCATGAACGTTAAACTGCCTTCAAATGGTGCCTTTGCCGTATATGATCAAAAGGGCATTTGTATTAATCACACCGTGGTCAGCGGTAAGAATGAGGTTGTTTTACCAGAGAACGGCCGCATTGTATTTGCAGGTGATGTTGGTTCCACATTTGAAATTTCATTGAAATAGATGAATTCTGGTAAGGTAGCATGTTTACCGAAACTAAGAAGGCAGCCGATCAAAGTAATCGGCTGCTTTTGTTCAATTGAAGAAGATATATTTATATTCTTTTTTAGGAGAGTGGAAACGATGCCTACGATATTAGTTGCTGACGACGATGCGAACATTCGCAAACTCGTCTGTTTATTTTTGCGCAACGACGGATTTACAACCATCAACGCCGTAGACGGAAAGGAAGCCCTGGCTATCTATACCTCCACGCCAGTCGATTTGGTTATTCTTGATATTATGATGCCAGTCATGGACGGTTGGGCATTATGCGAGGAACTTCGAAGAGCCAATCCGGATCTTCCGTTACTAATGTTGACGGCAAGAAACGAGACCTGGGAGAAAGTACAAGCATTTCAGCTCGGGACAGATGACTATATGACGAAGCCATTCGATCCGCTTGAGTTGATGGCTCGCGTCAAGGCACTGTTGAAACGATACCGTATAGGTTTAACGCAGACCATCCAATTAGGAAACGTTATTCTGAACCGGCAGACTTATAAGGTCCTGAGGGGTACAGAGTCGTTCATCTTGCCGCTTAAAGAGTTCGAATTATTGTATAAACTTGCTGGATTACCGGGACAAGTCTATACGCGGGAGCAATTAATCGATCAAGTTTGGGGAATTAATTATACTGGCGATGATCGAACGATAGACGTGCATATTAAACGTCTACGCGAACGTTTTGCCGATATCTCCGATTTTCGTATCGAAACGGTGCGGGGACTTGGCTACCGGCTAGAGGTGCAGGAGTGACCGGCTCCCTTTATACACGTGTAGTCCTGACCTTTCTGGTCTCCGTGATCGGGGGCACAATCCTTTCTTTTCTTGCTACAACCTGGATATTTCAAGATAAATTAAACGAAAACTTACAAGGCTCCTTGCTTGACTTTGGCCAGGATATCGTCCGCATCTACGAGACATTGCCTCTACGCGAAGCAGAAATGTTTATAAGTGAAATGAAACAACTCAACTCCTACCACATTCGAATCTATAAAGCAACGGGTCAGTTTCAATCCTATGGAGAACTTAAAGGACAACATCCTTTCCTAGTGACTACAGAACAAGTGAAGAAAGTGCTGGATGGGGAAAGGGTCCAAGTTAATGGAATCGATACGATCTTCTTGGGATTGCCGATAAAAACTGAAATGGGAAGCATAGCAATGTTTGTAGAGCCCCTCACGTCCTCTTCCACCTCATTTCTTATCAAGTTTGTTGTAACCTTTTTGATTTGTTCCTTGTTAGCAGGGAGCCTATTGATACTAATTGCGGCTATTTTTCTGGTAAGACCAATCAAAAAATTGACAGAAGCGACCCGGCTTATAGCTGCTGGAGATTTCAACGTCAAGCTTAATATTAAACAAAAAGGTGAGATAGGTACTTTGGCTCGCAGCTTTGAAGAAATGATGCACGATCTAAAGCAGCTTGAGCAGATGCGCAGGGAATTCGTAGCAAACGTGTCCCATGAAGTTCAGTCTCCGCTCACTTCCATTTCCGGTTTTGCTATAGCGCTCAAGCAGGTAGACCTCCCGGATGACGAAAGAAGCGATTATCTCGACATTATCATCACTGAAACTGCACGAATGTCCAAAATTAGTGATAGTCTGCTAAAGCTGAGTTTGCTTGAATCTCAATCATTGCAAATGCGGCTCGCCACGCTCAGTCTGGATGAACAGATCAGACGAGTAATTGTTGCTATTCAACCCCAATGGTCGGCCCGTAACATTCAGATCGATCTTGATTTGCAGCCCACCAAAATCACGGCCGATCATGACCAGTTAAATCAGGTGTGGATCAATATCTTCGGCAATGCCATCAAATTTTCTGAAGAAGGTGCCCGAATTAACGTCACGATCAAACAGAATATCAAGAACGTGATGATCCGCATATCGGATTCGGGTATTGGTATTCTCCCGGAAGACCAAAAGCGTATATTTGACCGCTTCTTTAAAGCAGATCGTTCCCACAGTCAGAAATATGAAGGAAGCGGTATGGGACTAGCTATTGTAAAGCAGATCGTCTCGCTTCATCAAGGGGACATCCGGGTGGAGAGCGAATATGGACGAGGAACGACCTTCATAGTCATCTTGCCAATCACAACACCCACAGAGTGATTGGATTTCATGCCTTCACTAGGCTATGACACCCTGTATAAACCTCCTTGCGTATGATGATGCAAACTTTTTTTGCATGTTCATCCTCCGTTCATGTTGTAGTCATTAGGGGGACATCTTGGTTTGTTATATTGTCTTTAGCGCCCACGTTATGGTGGCTTAACACAATGATGAAGACAGGAGTAGATGCAAGAATGAAACCAAGAGAGGTAACAAAACTGAAGATGAGTGTGAGGAGAGCAAGAAAGAGAAATACTATAGCTGCTGTGACTCTCATGCTGACGATACTTGCCCCAATGTCTGCAATGGCCGCACCGGCTGCCATGAATAACAGCATTAACCTTACGTATGAGACAACAAAGAAAACCGTAATCGAAAAAGCTAAGTTGCTGACTGAAACGTACGGTACGACGAGTCTGCAATATGCGCTCATTGATGGTGGAGAGATTACGGTGTCCGGTCAAACGGGCAAGAACGATCTAAACGACAAGGTACCTCTTACTTCGAACACAATCTATGGCATTGGTTCAACCAGTAAAATGATGCTTACAGCCGCTGTAATGAAGCTGGTTGATGAAGGCAAGATCGATTTGGATGTGCCTGTTGTGAACTATATGCCTGATTTTACAATGAAAGATAAACGATACAAACAGATTACACCCCGTATGTTGCTGAATCATTCGGCCGGGCTTTTCGGAACCTCTGTCGGTAGTGCTATACTGTATGGGGACAATGATACCTATGCACATGATACCTTTTTGAATCAATTGGCGACCCAGAATCTGATGGCAAAGCCAGGTGCGTATTCGGTGTACTCTAACGATGGATTTACATTAGCCGAAATTCTGGTTGAGAGAGTCACTGGTATGAGCTTTACGGCATTTATACACAAAAATTTTACAGAGCCTCTGAAAATGAATCATACCAAAACACCACAGGATATAGTTAATACGGGAGAAATGGCGGGAATCTACTCTCCTGTGTATAAGGGGCAGCTTCCACGCGAGAATTATAATATCATAGCTTCAGGAGGCTTATATTCCACCGCTAAGGATCTGGTGAAATTTTCGCAAATCTTCACAGGAGAGGTCAAAGGGATTCTTTCCAACAAGTCGGTAGAAACCATGGAGCAAAAAGAATACAGAAGAGGCATGTGGCCAGAGGATAGTGATTCTTCTATGTCTTACGGATTAGGGTGGGATAGTGTGGACTTGTTCCCATTCAGTGACTACGGCATCAAGGCTGTTACGAAAGGTGGAGATACGTTATCTTATCATTCTTCACTCGTCGTACTTCCGGAATACAACATGGCTGCAGCCGTGATCTCTTCAGGCGGAGCAAGCATAACCAATCAATTCATTGCGAGTGAGTTATTACTTAGCGCACTTGAAGAAAAGGGCATTATTAAAGAACGGAAACCGGAAAAATCATTTGGTGTACCTGTGAAGGCTGATATGCCTAAAGAAATCTCCAAGTTTGCAGGGAATTATGGTGGCAATAATTCAGTTACGAAGATCAAAATAAATAAGGCAGGACAAATGACGCTCTCCTCTCTTACGGCTCCAAGTAATCCGGTTCAAGAATACACCTATACATCAGATGGTACTTTTGTGAGTGATGATGGTACAGAAAAGTTGAAATTCGTTGTGGAGAAAAATGGGAATACATACCTGTGGTCTCGATCTTATATCTCCGTTCCAGGACTCGGACAGGTGGCTCTCTCAGAATATAATGCGGAGAAGCTTAAAGCCAATACATTACCCAAGGAGATTAACGCTGCATGGGCAAAGCGTGATGGTAAAAAATATTATCTGGTGAATGCGAAATACACATCCATGCTCTATCTTAATGCTACATCGATCCTGCCTATTCAATTGAATAAAGAGAATCCAGGGTATATGTCCAATAATAAAATTATTGGAGCAGGCGAAGCAGCCAATCTATTGCAGATTCCGGGTAGTGCCGGACGAGAACCGATGGACATTCATTTCTCCAAAAAGAACGGAGGAGAGTATCTTACATTTTCAGGTTATGTATTCGCCAGTGAGGGATTGGTAAAACCAATCTATTCCGGTAAACAATCCGCAACAACCATTCAAGCAGATGGATATGCCAAATGGTTTTCGGTACCCGCTACTGCGAAAGGAAAAGTCATGACAGTGAAGTTACCTGCAAAAGGAGCCTTTGCTATCTATGATCAGAACGGAATTTGTATTAATCACAGCGTGGTTAGCGGTAAGAATGTTGTTGTTTTACCCGAAAACGGCCGTATTGTATTTGCAGGTGAGGCTGGCTCCCAATTTGCAATTTCATTAAAAAAGTAAATGAACTCAACAGGAGAAAACCATCATGATGAAAAAAATATTAATCATTTTGCTCAAAATATTCGGAGCGATCGTTATCGCTTTTGCATTATTTATTGCGACTGTCTTTATTGTTAATGCAGTTAGCAACAAATCGGAGGAAGGGAAAATAAAACCTTATGGCCAGTTTGTAGCGGTTGATGGCAAAAACATGAATGTGTTGATTCAAGGAAAAGGCAAAGAAACGGTGGTATTGCTTCCTGGGTATGGAACACCCGCCCCAGCCCTTGATTTCAAACCGCTCATCGATGGGCTATCTCCATTTTACAAAGTCGTTGTCATTGAGCCTTTCGGTTATGGATTAAGTGACATTACTGAAAAAGAGCGTACTACGGAAAATATGGTTAGTGAAATTCATGAAGCATTACAGCAACTTGGTATTCAACGTTACACGCTCATGGCTCACTCCATTTCAGGGATATACGGTCTGGATTATGTGAACAAATATGCAAACGAAGTAACTTCCTTTGTCGGCATCGAGAGCAGTGTCCCAACGCAGGGAGGTAACGATGATCCATTCCCAACTGAAACGTACAAACTGCTTAAAAAATCAGGATTCTACCGATTGTTAATGAAACTGGCCCCTGATCAACTGATTGCACCTGATGTTGATGATGAAACCAGAGAGCAAATTCGAATACTTTCACTCAAAAATACGTTTAATCCGAACAACCTGAATGAAGGCGAAAACTTTGGTCCTAACTTCAAAGCAACTGAGAACCTGTCTTTCCCCAAAGATCTTCCGTTGATTTTCTTCTTACAAGCGAATGATACGGAAACGGAAGGCTGGATACCCTTGCATGAAGAGCAAGTCAAAGATTCAGTGCATGGAAAAGTGATGACTTTCGAGGGAGATCATTATTTGCATCACACCCGATCCAAAGAAATGGTTCAAGAATATAGGAAGTTTATGAGTGAAATAGAGTAGAATGTGTCAACAAAAGAAGCCGCGAAATCGCGGCTTTTTTCTATTGAAAGAGGTGAAGAGCATACATGCGTAGTTACTTTATTGGAAAATTAAGGTTGACACCCTTTTTCACTGCGTATACAATCGTATACATGAGCGCGTTGTATACATATGTATACACGCAATGGAGGTGGCAGGATGAGAGATCGACAGATCGAAGAATCGGATGGAAGTGTACGTCAAGGTGAACGTCCGAAACGTGATGTGAGTGACAGTGAGCAACGTGGAGAGCGCTCCAGACGTGGCAGAGGACATGGTGAACATCAGGGGAAACGGGGCCATGGTGCGCAAACATTCCGTCGCGGCCGGATTCTTGTATTTCTGGAACAGATGCAGAATCGAAGAACAACGCTCGCCAGACAACTTGGTCAGGAGGAGTATGAACATATTCGCCCGATAATCAGTGGGGAGTTGAAAGCCATTGATCAGGTCATCGATGAGTATGTCCATCTTTTCGAACTGCAAAATGAAGATGTAATTCCCAATAAGAACCTGGAGAGTGAGAGTGAATAAGTATGATTCGTCGTTTTTTTTCGTATTATCGTCCTTATAAAAAACTGTTTTTGATTGATTTTGGATGTGCTGTACTCGCAGGTCTTCTGGAGTTGGCTTTCCCCCTTGCCGTCAGTAAATTCATTAATGAGTTGTTGCCAGGTCAGGATTGGCCTCTTATTTTGCTTGCCTGTATTGTGCTGTTATCCATCTATGCACTTAATACGGTATTGAACTATGTCGTTACATACTGGGGACATATGCTGGGCATTAACATTGAGACCAACATGCGTGAGAAGATGTTCGCTCACTTGCAGAAGCTGTCTTTCCGGTTCTTCGATAATCGCAAAACAGGTCATTTAATTGGTCATCTCACGAATGATCTGAACGATATCGGCGAGGTTGCTCACCATGGACCTGAAGATGTGTTCATTGCAGTGATGACATTAATCGGATCATTCTGGCTGATGGCTAACATTAATCTTGAGCTTGCGCTGCTTACCTTTATCATTATCCCGATTATGGCTTGGGTTATTATCGTATTTGGTGGCCGTATGACGAAGACGTATCGAAGACTCTTCGGAAACGTCGGTAATTTCAATGCGCGCATTGAAGACAATGTCGGTGGCATGCGTGTTGTGCAATCGTTCGCCAACGAAGAACACGAGAAGGAGCTTTTTGCTGTAGACAATCAGAATTTCCGTAAAACCAAGCTGCTTGCCTACAAAACGATGGCGAAAAGTATCTCGGTCAGTTATATGATGATGCGACTGGTTACGGTATTTGTCATGATCAGCGGGGCTTGGTTTTATATTGATGGCAGAATTAATATGGGTGATTTTATGGCCTTCCTGCTGCTGTCGAACATTTTCTTCCGCCCTATCGAGAAGATTAACGCTGTCATCGAAAGTTATCCGAAGGGCATCGCTGGTTTCAAGCGTTATCTGGAGATCATTGATACAGAACCTGAAATTGCTGATAACAAAAACGCCGTGGAATTTGAAAGTGTGAAGGGCGATATTCGTTTCGAGAACGTCTCGTTCGGATATGAATCCAGTCGGCGTATCTTGAATGATATCAGTCTGTCTGTTCGGCCAGGGGAAACCGTTGCTTTTGTTGGCCCGTCAGGCGCAGGTAAGACAACGATTTGCAGCTTGCTTCCGCGATTCTATGAGGTAGAAGAGGGACGAATCACTGTAGATGGTGTGGACATTCGGGATGTTAAGCTTCAATCGTTGCGTAAGCATATCGGGATCGTTCAACAGGATGTATTTTTGTTCTCGGGTACCATTAAGGAGAATATTGCTTATGGTGACCTGAGTGCAACAGACGAACAGATCTGGGATGCCGCTCGCCGTGCCTCATTGGAGGAATTGATTCTTACGTTGCCGGACGGCATGGATACGGTCATTGGCGAGCGTGGAGTCAAGCTATCCGGAGGACAGAAGCAACGGTTATCCATTGCTCGTATGTTCTTGAAAAATCCACCCATTCTTATTCTGGATGAGGCAACCTCTGCACTGGATACAGAAACGGAAGCACTTATTCAGCAATCACTCGCTGAATTGTCGGTGGGTAGAACGACACTTGTGATTGCACACCGATTGACAACGATCAAGAATGCGGATCGAATTATCGTAGTGAACACAGATGGCATTGCTGAACAGGGCAACCATGAGGAATTGGTCGCCGCTGGAGGTATATATAGCCGTCTTCATCAGGTGCAATATAGTCACTCTTAATCTATATAAATTGAACAAAAAAATATTTACACTGGGTACTCCGATGACAGAACAACCTTCCGATCGCTGTTATCCCCAGAAGGCCGCGCATATGCGCGGCTTTTTGGTTTGGCTTAAAAATGAGGTTACCAAATACCAAGGGAAAATATAATGTTGACAACGTCCACTAACCTGACTATTATAATGTTGACAATGTCCACTAAAAAGGAGGGTTTGACATCGACTCTCAGTACATAAATCCAGATATTCTGGCTGACATGCGACGTTTTAACCGTTTTTATACCAACATACTTGGTGTACTCGACAAGCATATTCTCGGAACAGGGTATTCCTTTGCTGAAGTACGGGTCATTATTGAGATTGGAATTCGGGGAGAGAGCATCGCGAACAATCTGGTGGATACACTGACCATTGATCGCAGTTACATGAGCCGCATTGTAAACAAGCTATCCAAGGAAGGTCTGCTGGTGAAAGTGAATTCTGCGGCCGACAGCCGGGTCAGTCTGATTCGTCTGACAGCCAAGGGTGAGGAACTGTATGCCCAATTGAATGATCGTTCGGATCAACAGATCCTGAAATTAATGCAAGACCTCAATGAAGAAGAGATTCAAGAGGTATACACCTCCATGATGAACATACAAGAGAAGTTGAACAAGAAGGCAGGAGAGACAACACGATGATACGATTTGAATGTGACTATAACGAAGGTGCGCATGAACGCATTTTACAAAAACTGATGGAAACCAACATGGAACAGACAAGCGGGTATGGCACGGATGAGCATTGCGAACGCGCGAGAATGCTTATTCGTCAGGCTTGTGACAACGAGCAGGC
>Ga0209437_100512_pt1 | contig 27460 bp, 22 predicted proteins | sample AraplaL_Cvi_mTSA_FD_184266 | JGI IMG/M metagenome (GOLD analysis project Ga0209437, IMG submission 184266) | Arabidopsis root microbial communities from the University of North Carolina, USA - plate scrape CL_Cvi_mTSA (SPAdes) (version 2) | ecosystem: Host-associated > Plants > Roots > Endosphere...
GATGCACGACCGGCTCGATGGCCTTGACGCCGCCCGACATGAACAGCGGCAGCATCGATTGCAGGTCGGCGCCGGCCGAGAATGCGCCGCCTTCGGCTGCGTCCGCGTGCCAGATCACCAGGCCCTTGAAGTTCTTCTCGGCTTCGTCGATGGCCTTGTTCATGCCGTCGATGACACCCTGACCAATCACGTGCATCTTGGTCTTGAAGGAGAGGATCAGGACATCGTCGTTTTGATGCCAGATACGCACGGAGTCGTCTTCGAAGAAGGTGGTGCCGGCGGTCTTGCCGTCGGCTGCGCCTTCACCGACCAGCGGCGCACGGAATGCCTGGCGTTGGTACACCGGCAGTTCAGAACGGGCGACGTTGGTTTTCTTCGATGGCGAGTACGAACCCTGTGCGCTGTGCACACCGTCACGACCGTCGAACACCCATGCCGGCAGCGGTGCTGTCGACAGCGCCTTGCCGGCGTCGATGTCTTCCTTGATCCAGGTGGCGACTTGCTGCCAGCCGGATGCTTGCCATGTTTCGAACGGGCCGACGGTCCAGCCGAAGCCCCAGCGCATGGCGAAATCAAGGTCGCGCGCGTTGTCGGCGACGGTTTCCAGATGCACGGCGATGTAGTGGAAGGCGTCGCGGAAAATCGCCCACAGGAACTGGCCTTGCGGATTGGTCGAGTCGTGCAGCGCCTTCATGCGCTTGACCGGGTCCTTTTCTTTCAGGATGCGCGCGATGATGTCGTCGGCCTTGCCGCCGCCCGGGACGTATTCGCCCTTGGCTGGATCGATGCGCAGGATGTCCTTGCCGACTTTCTTGTAGAAACCGGCGCCGCTCTTCTGGCCCAGCGCGCCCTGTTCGACCAGCTTGGCGAGCAGCGGCGGCGTGGCGTACGACGAGAAGAACGGATCATCCTTCAGGTTGTCTTGCATCGTCTTGATGACGTGGCCCATGGTGTCCAGGCCGACCACATCCGCCGTGCGGAAGGTGCCGGACTTGGCGCGGCCCAGCTTGGCGCCGGTCAGGTCGTCGACGACGTCGACCGACAGGCCGTATTTTTCCGCTTCGATGGCGGTGGCCAGGATGCCGAACACGCCGACGCGATTGGCGACGAAGTTCGGTGTATCGAACGCGCGCACGACGCCCTTGCCCAATGTCGTGGTCAGGAACGCTTCGAGCTGGTTGAGAATTTCCGGATTGGTGGTGGCGGTCGGAATCAGCTCGACCAAATGCATGTAGCGCGGCGGGTTGAAGAAGTGCACGCCGCAGAAACGCGCTTTGAGTTCGGCGTCAAAACCTTCGGACAACGCGGTGATGGACAGGCCGGAAGTATTGGAAGCGAAGATCGCGTTCGGCGCGATGTGCGGCGCGACCTTCTTGTACAGGTCGTGCTTCCAGTCCATGCGCTCGGCGATGGCTTCGATGATCAGGTCGCAACCCTTGAGCAGCTCGATGTCGTCTTCGTAGTTGGCGACCTGGATCAGCGATGCGTCGTCTTTGTTGCCCAACGGCGCAGGGCTGAGTTTTTTCAGGTTTTCAATGGCGCGCTGGACGATCCCGTTTTTCGGGCCTTCCTTGGCCGGCAGGTCGAACAGCACGACCGGCACTTTGGCATTGATGCAGTGCGCTGCGATCTGGGCGCCCATCACACCCGCGCCGAGAACGGCTACTTTTTTGACGATGAAGTTGGACACGCGTGTCTCCTTTTAGTGATGCAGAAATGAGGTCTGGCTGATCAGGAAGGAAGGTGTGGCAAACCCGGCAAAAACCGGATGGCTTGCGACACTCTACGCCTTCCTGCCAATTTTTACAGCATGCTGTGCGGTGATGACAGCAGCGTGACGGCGAGGTTCGGAAAACTTGCCTCGGCGTCACGTTTGTCACTTGGCGACTCCTTAGAACAGGTCCGCGTCGAGCGCCATCAGGTTGGCCGAACCCGAACGCGCCTGACGGATCAGCGTGGCGGTTTCAGGCAGCAGGCGCGCGAAGTAGAAGCGCGCCGTGGCCAGCTTGGCCTTGTAGAAGTTGTCGCCGGAATCCTGTTTCTCCAGCGCGATCTTGGCCATTTGTGCGAAGAAGTACGCGTAGACCAGATGACCCACCACACGCAGGTAAGGCACGGCGGCTGCACCGACTTCGTCCGGATTCTGGAACGCCTTCATGCCGATTTCCATGGTGAGCTTGGACACCTTGTCGCCGATGTCGGCCAGCGGCGAGATGAACTCGGACATGGCTTCGTCGGTGCCGTTGTCTTCGATGAAAGCCTGCACCTGGGCGCCGAATTTCTTCAGCTTTGCGCCGTTGTCCATCAGGATCTTGCGGCCCAGTAAATCCAGCGACTGGATGGTATTGGTGCCTTCATAGATCATGTTGATACGGGCATCGCGTACATATTGCTCCATGCCCCATTCGGAGATGTAGCCGTGGCCGCCATAGACCTGCAGGCACTCGGAGGTTGCGATCCAGGCGTTGTCGGTGATGAAGGCCTTGACGACCGGCGTCAGCAGCGCGACCTGGTCGGCGGCTTCCTTGCGTACTTCTTCATCGGGGTGATTCAATTCCTTGTCCAGTTGCAGCGCGACGTAGGAGCAGAATGCGCGGCCGCCTTCGGCGTAGGCCTTGGCAGTCAGCAGCATGCGGCGCACGTCGGGATGGACAATGATCGGGTCGGCGGCCTTGTCCGGCGCCTTCACGCCCGACAGGCTGCGCATCTGGATGCGGTCCTTGGCGTAGACCAGCGCATTCTGATACGCGACTTCGGTCAGGCCGAGGCCTTGCATGCCGACGCCCAGGCGCGCGGCGTTCATGAACACGAACATCGCGTTCAGGCCCTTGTGCGGTCCGCCGATCAGCCAACCAACTGCGCCGTCCAGGTTCATCTGGCAGGTGGCGTTGCCGTGGATGCCCATTTTTTCTTCGATGGCGCCGCAGGTGATCGGATTGCGCGAACCCAGCGAACCGTCAGCGTTGGGCATGAACTTCGGCACGATGAACAGCGAGATGCCCTTGGAACCTTGCGGCGCATCCGGCAGGCGCGCCAGCACCAGATGGACGATGTTGTCGGACATGTCGTGCTCGCCGGCAGAGATGAAGATTTTGCTGCCGGTGATCTTGTAGGAACCGTCGGCTTGCGGCTCGGCTTTCGAGCGCAGCATGCCGAGGTCGGTGCCGCAATGGGCTTCGGTCAGGCACATGGTGCCAGTCCATTCGCCGGAGATCAGCTTGGGCAGGTACAGCGCTTTCTGCTCGTCGGAGCCGTGCGCGTGGATGCACTCATACGCGCCGTGCGACAGGCCGGGATACATGGTCCAGGCCTGGTTCGACGAGTTCAGCATTTCGTAGAACGAGTTGTTCATCACCAGCGGCAAACCCTGGCCGCCGAATTCCGGATCACAGGACAATGCAGCCCAGCCGGCTTCGACGTATTGCTTGTAGGCTTCCTTGTAGCCTTTCGGCGGCGTGACGCTCTTGGTTTCCTTGTTGTAGGTACAGCCTTCGCGGTCGCCCGAATGGTTCAGCGGGAACAGCACCTGCGAGGTGAACTTGCCGCCCTCTTCCAGCACCTGATCGATCAGTTCGCGGTTGGTGTCGGCGTGCGCCGGCAAGGTCTTGAGGACGTCTTCCACCTTGAGCAGTTCGTGCAGAACGAATTGCATGTCGCGAAGGGGGGCGTTGTATTGGGGCATTTTTTGTCTCCGGCAAAACTGATGAATCAGGAAATGAGTCTGGAACGACTCAGTAATTTTTCAGACTGGATCAAGCCGCTTTTTTTGCAGTCGGCTTCGTACTTTTGCTGCTGGCGGCCTTGGCGGACGCCGATGTGTTCGGGTTACGGTAACTGTCGATGAGGCGGTCGAAACCGGCCTGCGCGCGCTCCACGCTGCCCGGGATCTTGAGGAAGCGCGCATCGTGATGCAGCGCCAGGATCAGGCCGTAGATTTCGTAGACCATCTGCTCGACGTTGATGTCGCTGCGCAGGTGGCCCATTTCCATGGATTGGTTGATGCAGCGGTGCAGCGCGTCGCGCCATGCCTGCACCATCGCCACCAGGTGGTCGCGGATGGCGCCGGGGCGGTCGTCGTATTCGACGGCCCCGCTGATGTAGATGCAGCCGAGTGCGATTTCGACGCTGACCAGCTTGACCCAGCGCGCGAACATGCCCTGCAGGCGCTGCAGGCCGCGCGGTTCCTTGATGCTTGGATAGAAAACTTCTTGCTCGAAGCGATGGTGGTACAAGCGCACCACCTCGATCTGCAGGTCTTCGCGCGAGCCGAAATGGGCGAACACGCCGGATTTGCTCATCTTCATTTTTTCGGCGAGCAAACCGATGGTGAGGCCTTCCAGGCCATCGCGGCTGGACAACTCCAGCGCCATGTCAAGGATGGCGGCGCGCGTGAGCTCGCCCTTGCGCATGAACTTCGGCCGTGTCACGGATGATGATGTCTCAATCATTGCTGTATCTCGAAAAACGCCAACTTGTGGGTCTGCTGCGCCGGTGTTTATTGTTGTCTTCGGCCTACCTGGGCAGCACAGAATTTTTTATGCGAACGGTCGTACTATTATTCATTGCATGCCAAATGTCAAACGAAAAGTGAGGACATCGTCAAATTGCAGTGAGGGAAGCGCCGAAGCCGCATCGAAGGCAAAGCTTGCAGGCGGGAAAGATCGTGTGCACTGCGCGCGCGGAGAAGAATTCAGGAAGACGACTGGTCGAGAAGACGCCGGTCGCGCTTGGTCGGACGGCCTTTGAGCGCGGCAGTCGGTTCCTTGAAGAAATGGTGCTGTTCGGCAAGCAGACGGCGCTTTTCGACACTGGCGGCGGTTTCGCCGTAGAGACCCTGCGCCACGGCGGCCGAACCGCGCTTGTCCGAAATGCCGCAGACCTGCACTTCCCATTCAGTGGCGCCATTGTCGATCTGCAGCATGTCGCCGACCTTGAGGTTGTGCGAAGGCTTGGTGCGCTCGCCGCGCAGCTTCACCTTGCCGCGTTCGACAGCGTCGGTGGCCAGCGAACGCGTCTTGAAGAAGCGCGCCGCCCAGAGCCATTTGTCGATACGGGTGGTGTCCATGCGGGATCAGATGAAATTCGAGTCAAAATGAACATGCCGGCCTTGGGAGCTTCCGCAAGGCCGGCATGTTCTGCTGCATGTTGCTCAGCACGCCGGGTTACAAACCCGGCAAGGCATCAGCGCTCGACCGCCAGCGCCACGCCCATGCCGCCGCCGATACACAGGCTGGCCAGGCCGCGCTTGGCGTCGCGGCGGACCATTTCGTGCAGCAGCGTGACCAGCACGCGGCAACCGGATGCGCCGATCGGGTGACCGATCGCAATCGCGCCGCCGTTGACGTTGATCTTGCTGGTGTCCCAACCCATTTGCTTGTTGACGGCAATCGCCTGCGCCGCGAAGGCTTCGTTGATTTCCATCAGGTCGAGGTCTTGCGGGGTCCAGCCGGCTTTCTTCAGCGTCAGTTGCGACGCCGGCACCGGGCCCATGCCCATGATGCTTGGATCGAGACCGGCCGAGGAATACGACTTGATCTTGGCCAGCACCGGCAGGCCGAGTTCAGCCGCCAGTTTGGCCGACATCAGGACTACTGCAGCCGCGCCGTCGTTGATGCCCGACGCGTTGCCGGCGGTGACGGTGCCCTCCTTGTCGAAAGCAGGACGCAGCGCGCCCAGCGCTTCGGCGGTGACACCCGGCTTGACGAATTCGTCGGTGTCGAAAACGACGGTTTCCTTCTTGTTCTTGATTTCAATCGGAACGATTTCATCCTTGAACTTGCCGGCCTTTTGCGCAGCTTCGGCCTTGTTTTGCGAAGCGGCGGCGAACTCGTCCTGTTCCTTGCGCGAAATGTCGTATTTCTTGGCGACGTTTTCGGCGGTGATGCCCATGTGGTACTGGTTGTAGACGTCCCACAGGCCGTCGACGATCATGGTGTCGGTCAGCTTGGCGTCGCCCATGCGGAAGCCGTCGCGCGAATTATTCAGTACGTGCGGCGAAGCACTCATGTTTTCCTGGCCGCCGGCGATCACGATCTGCGCGTCGCCGCACTTGATCGCCTGCGCCGCCAGCTGTACGGCCTTCAGGCCGCTGCCGCAGACCTTGCCGACCACGAAGGCCGGGACCATGTCGGGCAAACCGGAGCGGATCACCGCCTGGCGTGCCGGATTCTGGCCTACCCCGGCCGTCAGCACCTGGCCGAGGATGACTTCGCTGATGCTTTCCGGCTTGATGCCGGTCTTCGCCAGCAAGGCCTTGATGACTTGCGCGCCGAGATCCGAGGCGGCGATTTTCGACAGGGAACCGCCGAATTTACCGACCGCTGTTCTCTGTGCTGCAACGATAACGACGTCATCCATGTTTCACTCCTTTTGTTGAATTACCGAAGTCTTTCCGGGGGTGGACTGACTTGCTTGTTGAAATCCGGGACGTCCATCTTAGTCCATTTCAGAGGCGATGGCGATACGGTGGATTTTCGGTATGAACGTCGCAAATATTCAAATTTATTTGTCTATAAAAAAACGCCGCCGTCCTTGCGGAACAGCGGCGTTTTTTGATGCCGGGACGACCTTCCGGCGGGTATGGACAAGCTTACTTGCTGCCGCCCTTGAGCGCGGCAATTGCCTTTGCCACACCGGCGCCGTAGGCCGGATCAGCCTTGGTGCAATTGTCGATATGGCGCTGCACGACCGGCTCCGAAGCGCCGTTGATGGCGCGTGCGGTGTTCTCGAACAAGACTTGCTGCTGGGCGGGCGTCATCAGCTGGAACAAGGCGCGCGGCTGCGAATAGTAGTCGTCGTCGACGCGATGGTTCCAGTGATCGGCGGCGCCTTCCAGCGCCAGCGGCGGCTCGCGGAAATCCGGCTGCTCCTGCCATTGCCCGTAGCTGTTCGGTTCGTAGCCCAGGGTCGCGCCGTGATTGCCGTCGACGCGCATGGCGCCGTCGCGATGCGAGGTGTGGACCGGGCAGCGCGCCGCGTTCACCGGGATCTGGTAGTGATTCACGCCAAGGCGGTAGCGGTGCGCGTCGCCGTACGAGAACAAACGGCCTTGCAACATCTTGTCGGGCGAGAAGCCGATGCCCGGAACCACGTTGGCCGGCGAGAAAGCAGCCTGCTCGACTTCGGCGAAGTAGTTTTCCGGATTGCGGTTCAACTCCAGCACGCCGACTTCGATTTCGGGATAGTCCTTGTGCGGCCACACCTTGGTCAGGTCGAACGGATTGAGATGATAAGAACCGGCTTCCTTCTCCGGCATGATCTGCACGAACAGCTTCCAACGCGGGAAATCCTTGTTCTCGATCGAATCGAACAGGTCGCGCTGCGAGCTTTCGCGATCGCGACCGACCAGCTCGGTCGCTTCTGCGTCGGTCAGATTCTGGATGCCCTGCTGGGTCTTGAAGGCGAACTTGACCCAGAAGCGCTCGTTGGCGGCGTTGATGAAGCTGAAAGTATGGCTGCCGAAACCATGCATATGGCGATACGAGCGCGGCAGGCCGCGGTCGCTCATGACGATGGTGACCTGATGCAGCGCTTCCGGCAGCAGCGTCCAGTAATCCCAGTTGTTGTTGGCGCTGCGCAGGTTGGTCTTGGGATCGCGCTTGACCGCGCGGTTCAGGTCCGGGAATTTATGCGGATCGCGCATGAAGAACACCGGCGTGTTGTTGCCGACCAGGTCCCAGTTGCCTTGTTCGGTGTAGAACTTGATGGCGAAGCCGCGGATGTCGCGCTCGGCATCGGCCGCGCCGCGTTCACCGGCCACCGTCGAGAAGCGCAGGAACAGGTCGGTTTTCTTGCCGACTTCAGAGAAGATCTTTGCCTTGGTGTATTTGGTGATGTCGTGCGTCACGGTGAAGGTGCCGTAAGCCGCCGAACCCTTGGCGTGCATGCGGCGTTCGGGGATGACTTCACGGTCGAAGTGGGCCAGCTTTTCGAGGAACCAGACGTCTTGCAGCAGGGCCGGACCACGCGGGCCTGCGGTTTGGATGTTGTTGTTGTCGGCGACCGGGGCGCCGGCTGAGGTGGTTAACTTGTTGCTCATGTCACATCCCTTTAAAAATCTAGGTTAGAAGACCCGCCTCTGTGCCTGCATGAGGACGGTGCTGCATGAACTTTAATGAAATTTATTAAAAATTAGAAATTGATTGTCTTTATTGATGGGATAGGAATTCCGTTCATGCCGGCAACGTCGCGCATCTGAGCGCATGCGCCGCTAAAACGAAAGTGCATTATGACCCAGCCTTGTGCAAAGGCAATGACATGCGGCTGGCGCTAAGCGTCCTGTCCCAATGTAATGATGCGGATGATGCCGCGATACATGAGGAAGGCGGTGCCGTACCAGAGGCGCTTGTACCATGGCGAATGCAGGAAATCCTGCAGTTGCACCAGCCTGCCCTCGCTCAGGCCGACTTCAATTTCATTGCGCAGGGTGGCGGCGAAATCGACGTCACTGACGACGACGTTGGCCTCCTGGTTCACGAACAGGCTGAGGCCGTCGTAGTTGCTGGAACCGACCGTGGCCCACTCGTCATCGATCACCGCGACCTTGGCGTGCAGCTGGGTCTTGGTGTATTCGACAATGCGCACGCCGGCCTTGAGCAGTTTCGGATAGAAGGAATGCGCCACCGCATCCTGCATATAAAACTGCCCCACGCCCAGCAGCAAGTTCACCTTCACGCCGCGCATGGCGGCTTCCTCCAGCGCGCGGCGCAGCTTGCGGCCGGGCGCAAAATAGGGATTGGCGAGGAACGCCGTTTCGCGGGCACGACCGAGCGCTTGCAGATACGCGCGCTGAATAGTCCTGCGATTACGCAGATTGTCGCGCACCACCAGCCCTGCCAATGCCTGTCCCGGCTCGGTACCGTGCTGGGTATAGCGCGCCATTTTGAATTTATCCCAGCGCGCGCGCAGCTTCATCTTGCCGGTGCGTATCCATTGGTTTTGCATTTCTTCATGGATCGCTTCGACCAGCGGCCCGTTGATCTGCACCGCGAAGTCCCAGCGTGGCGCCGGCAAAACCGCATGGCTGGCATCGTCGAGAAAATCGTCATTGATATTGAGCCCGCCGACAAACGCCCATTTTCGATCGACCACGCATAATTTTCGATGGCTGCGTGCAACGCCGCGCCGGAACCAGGGATTGAAAGAACGGTGCTGGATGCCGGCGGCGGTCAGCGTCGCCTTGACCTGCTTGCTGTGGACGCGACCCGTGCCGACCCAGTCGGTGATGACGCTGACGACGACCCCGCGCTCGGCCGCGCGCGCCAGGGCCTCGCGCACCAGGATGCCGGTGTCGTCAATGCGGAAAATGTAGGTTTCGAGATAGATCTCGACATGCGCATCGTCGATGGCGGCAATCAGCGCTGGAAAGAATTCGGCGCCGCTGCGCAACAGCGTCACGTTGTTGTCGCCGCTGTAGCTGATTACGCGCATGACACGCCCGCGCCACGGCGAAAGTCAAAAAGGATATCTGGCAAGGAAAGGGAGGACGGAAGTTGGACTGCCGTCATTTTAAGCGCAAGGTGCTGACAATGGGAGCATGGTCGGACAGGTTCGACCACAGACCGCCGCGCATGACTTCCGCCGATTCGACTTCGAAGCCGCGCAGGTAGATGCGGTCCAGCCGCAGCATTGGCATCGACGCCGGAAAGGTGCGCGCAGGCTGAATCGGCGGCCGTATGCCGCCAAGCTTGCGCAGATAGCTCATGAGCCCGTGCGTGGAACCTTGCTGTTCGAACACCTCGCTGACGCCAAGGCGGACGCGCAGGAATTCGCTGAGCTTGTTGCCCCAGTCGTTGAAGTCGCCGGCGATGATGACAGGCGCATCCGGCGGCGATGACGCGCGCACCGCTTCGATCAGCGCCGCCGTCTGGCGCCTGCGGCCGCCCGCGAACAAGCCCAGATGGATGACGTAGCAATGCACCGGCACGCCCTCGATCTCGACCACGCAATGCAGGATGCCGCGCGATTCATAGGCATGATCGGAAACGTCCTGATTGCGCGCAGAGGCAATCGCGAAGCGCGACAGCAAGGCGTTGCCGTGATGGCCGTGGTCATACACCGCGTTGACGCCGTAAGCGGCATGATGCGATTCGCCCGCCAGGTATTCATGCTGCGCCTGTTGCGGCCACAGCGCGGCATGACGCAGGGCGATGCGATCGTGACGCCCCTGCACTTCCTGCAGGAACACCAGGTCGGCGTCGAGTTGCGCCAGCGCCTGCTTGAGTGCATGGATGCGCGGACGTCCGCTGAACGAGGTGACGCCCTTGTGGATATTGTAAGTGGCTATGCGTAACTTCATACGATCGGCAAAACCTCTTGGTGAATTCAATGGAACGGCAGCCGCAGCGATTACCCGTCTGCGGCTTGAATGTATTGCGGCAACTGCAGGATGGCTTCGGCGTTGGACGGCGAAAAACACTGGTCGGCTGCCGCGCGATAAGGCAGCCACTGGTAGCGCGTATGCTCGCGCGGCGCCAAAGTCACCGGAATCCCTTGCGGCACCAGCAGGCCGAACACGTGCTCGATGTTGCGCGTCACGCCAGGCGCATAGCGATGACGCCAGACCGGGTAGATTTCATAGTCGTTCGACAACTTCCAGTCGCTGAGATGATCGCACGGAACGCGATTGGCGGCTGTCGGCGAAACACTGATTTCGTCGCTAATCACAATCCCGGTTTCTTCGCCGACCTCGCGTTGCGCGGTCAGCCACAGGGGCTCGTCGGGCGTGTCCTTGGAGCCGGTGACCGATTGCCAGTAGCCGGCCTTGTCGGTGCGTTCGATCAACAGCACGTCGAGCGCTGCGGTGTAGATGACGACCAGGACGGACTCGGGGATTTTAAAGGGGCGGTTCATTTCTCGTGAGCATGTGACAAGTTGCCAACGCCCATTGTATCCGCATCGCCCGCCGTGCGATCAGTCCGCAACGGCGACGGCGCTCTCCTCGACCAGCCAGTTGCGGAAACTGCGCGCCGCCGCGTGCTCGATGCGGTCGCGCGGCCACACCGCATAGTAGCCGCCGCCAAGGCTGGCGCTGGCCTCGCAGGCGCGCACCAGCAAGCCTTCGCGCATGCAGGCATCAATCATGTGGCGCCAGGCCAGCACGATGCCGTGGCCTTCAATCGCCAGCTGCAGCAGGATGGGATATTGATTGGCCAGGATCTGACGTTCGATGCGGGCGTCGCCGAGATCGTTCTGGGCCATCCAGTCTTGCCATGACATCCATGGGCGCTGGCCGTCTTCCTGCATCAGCAAGGTCTCCTGCAACAGCTCCCGCGGCACGAGCGTGCGCCCCGCCAGGTAGCCCGGCGAACAAACGGGGAATACCTCTTCGTCGTACAGACGCCGCGCCGCCAGGCCGGAGGGCGGGCCATCGCGCAGGAAATAAATGCCCATGTCGAAATCGGTCTCCGACAAGGAGGCCAGGCGGTCGTTGACGATCAGGCGCAGGCGGCATTCAGGCTGGAGGGCGCGGAAACGCGCCAGCCGCGGCGTCAGCCACAGCACCGCGACGCCGGACGAACAGGCCACCGTCAGTTCGCTGTGGCCCTTGCGCTTCATGATGTCTTCGGTGACTTCGGCGCAACCGACCAGCAGGCGCTGCACCTCTTCGGCGTAGCGCTGCCCGCTGACGGTCAGGCGCAGCGCGCGCGGTTCGCGGATGAACAGTTTCTTGCCGAGGAAACGCTCCAGCTGCGCAATCTGGCGGCTGATGGCGCTTTGCGTCAGATGCAGCTCCGCCGCCGCGCGCGTGAAGCTGCTGTGCCGCATGGCAGCTTCAAACGCGATCAGCGACGGCAGAGGAGGAAGGGGAGAAATACGCATGATGGCAGCCCGTGTTGAACAACTCAGAGCTCCATCATAGAGCGAAAAACATGCCTGCCCGGACTCAGCGCGTGCTGAACGTACGGAGCGTGCTGCGATACACGTAACCGCCCTGCATCACCAGCGACAGATGTTCGCCCTGCCCCGCCAGCAATTGAATGTCATCAAGCGGATTGCCGTCGACCACGATCAGGTCCGCGCGTGCGCCGGCACGCACGGCGCCGAGTTCGCCGTCGCGCTGCAGGATCGCGGCGGCAATCGAGGTGGCCGAGCGGATCGCTTCGAGGTTGCCGAGGATCTCGGCGCGGATGACGAATTCCTGCGACTGGTCCTGGTGCATCTCGCCCAGCAGGTCGGAGCCGAAGCCCATCTGCACGCCGTGCTCGGCATAGATCTTCAGCGAGTCGCGACCAGCCTGGCGCACCGAGTCGATCTTGGCCACCGAGTCGGCCGGCAAGCCGAGGCGCGCACCATCGCGCGCCAGCGAGTCATAGGTCACCAGCGTCGGCACCACGAACGCGCCATGTTCGCGCATCACGCGCGCGGCATCGGCATCCACCAGATTGCCGTGCTCGATGGTGCGCACGCCGCAACGCACCGCGCGCGAAATCGCGCGACCGGTATAGGCATGCGCCATGACATAAGTCTGCGCGGCTTCGGCTTCGGCCACGATGGCACGGATTTCGTCTTCGCTGTATTGCGTGTTGCCGATCGGATCGGTCGGCGAGGCGACGCCGCCGGACGCCATGATCTTGATCTGCGTCGCGCCCTTCTGAATCTCTTCACGTGCCGCGAGTCGCACAGCGTCGACGCCGTCGGCCACGCGCGCAATCGCGCCGGCGCGGAAGGCGCAGGAGCACGGCTCCAGCACATCCGAACGCGGGCGGAAATCGCCGTGCCCACCGGTCTGCGACAAGGCCTTGCCGGACGGAAAAATGCGCGGACCCGGCACCAGCCCGATGGCGATGGCTTGCGCCAGCCCCCAGTCGGCGCCGCCGGCGTCGCGTACCGTCGTGAAGCCGCGGTTGAGCATCGCCTCGACAATCGGCAAGGCGCGGATCGAGGTCAGCGAACCCGGTTGCAAGGCGTTCGCGCCCAGGTTCGCCAGCGATGCCAGCACGTGCACGTGACAATCGATCAGGCCGGGCATGACGGTCTTGCCAGCCACATCGATGCGTTGCACATCGGAGGCATTCGGCACATCGATCGGGGTTGAGGAGACCTCGATGATGCGGTCGTTTTCAATCAGAACATCGTGGCGAAGCAGCAGGCTGCCGTGCGCCGGGTCGAGGACGTTGCCGCCCTGCAGGAGAATCTTGGTCATGGAAAAATCGAATCTGAAAAATTGAAATCTGAAACTAAGCGCGTTGCAAATACGACGGTTCACGTACGAAGCGCGTGCCCACCAGACTGATGGCGGCAGCGATCATCACGTAGAACGCCGGCGCCATGGTGCTGCCGGTGGCGGCGATCAGGCCGGTGATGATGAACGAAGCGAAGCCGCCGAAAATCGTCACCGCCAGGTTGTAGGCCACCGACAAGCCAGTCGACAGCACCTTGGCCGGGAACAATTCGGAGAAGGCAGCCAGGATCGGACCGGTGTAAGTGGCGATCAGGACGCCGAACACTAGCTGGAATACCAGCAGCGAACCGAGGCCCGGCACGTGGTTGATGTAAGCGAACATCGGATACGCCAGCACCAGGATCAGCAGCGCGGCGCCCGACAGCAAGCCGCGACGGCCGTAGCGATCAGCGAGGCGACCGACCACGGGAGCGAACACCATGATGCAAAGGCCGCCCACCATGCCGGCGATGAAGCCGGTCGACTGCGGCAGCTTCAATACCTTGATCGAATACGTCGGCATGTAGAACAGCAGCACGTAAGTACAGACCGTCCACAGGATCACCATCGAGAAACTCGCCGTGGTTTCACGCGGATAGTTGCGGATGATTTCCTTGAGCGGCGAATCGGTCTTGTCCTTGGCTTCGAGGAAGGCCGGCGTTTCATCGAGGTGATGGCGGATGTAGTAGCCGACCGGACCGATGATGATGCCCAGCAGGAACGGCAGGCGCCAGCCCCAGCTCGCCAGCGCTTCCGGACTCAGGCTGCTGGTGACGAAGGTGCCGACCGCGGCGCCCAGCAACACGGCCACGCCGATGCTGGCCTGGATCCAGCTGGAATAGAAGGCGCGCTCCTTGACCGGCGCATATTCGGTCAGGAAAGCAGTGGCGCTGCCCATTTCGCCGCCGGCCGAGAAGCCCTGCAGCAGGCGCGCCACCACGATGATCAATGGCGCGAACAGGCCGATCTGTTCATACGTCGGGGCGATGCCGATCAGCGTGGTGCCGGCCGCCATCAGCAGGATGGTCAGCGACAGCGCCGCCTTGCGACCAACGCGGTCGGCGTAGATGCCGAGCAGGATGCCGCCGACCGGACGCATGAAGAAGCCGACGCCGAAGGTAGCCACCGCCAGCAGCAACGAGGTCAGCTCGTTACCGGTCGGGAAAAACAATTTGGCAATGATGACGGCGAAAAAACTGTAGACGGTGAAGTCGAACCATTCAAGGCCGTTGCCGATGACGGTGGCGATGATGGCGCGGCGACGCTGGTCGTTGCTGACTACAACCGGCGGCGCGGCGTAGGCGGTATTGGCTTGCATGGTCTCTCCCCTTGATGGATATGCGTCCGATGATAGGGCGAGCGGGAAGCAAGCCGGAAATGATATCTGCGCATGTCGCCATGCTTGCAGCGCATGCATGCGGAAAAGATTTATAGCGAATCCCTCCCGCAGCAACAAATGAAAACAAATGGAACACGCATGAAAAAAGGCGCAATGCATTGCTGCATGCGCCTTCTTCGAATGGCCCGTCCGCACCGGTCAGGCGCGGACGGCGTCACTACGGTTATGCCTTGATTGCCGGCTCCGCATTACGCAGACGGATGTGCAGTTCGCGCAGTTGCTTCTCGTCGACCGCCGACGGCGCTTGCGTCAACAGATCTTGCGCGCGCTGGGTCTTCGGGAAGGCGATGACGTCGCGGATCGACTCGGCGCCGGCCATCATGGTGACCAGGCGATCCAGGCCGAAGGCGATGCCGCCGTGCGGAGGCGCGCCGTATTGCAGCGCGTCCAGCAGGAAGCCGAACTTCAGGCGTGCTTCTTCGTCATTGATCTTCAGTGCGCGGAACACCTTGCTTTGCACGTCGGCGCGGTGGATACGGACCGAACCACCGCCCATTTCCCAACCGTTCAGCACCAGATCGTAGGCCTTGGCGATGGCGGCAGCCGGGTTGGTCGAGATGAAATCTTCGTGACCATCCTTGGGCGAGGTGAACGGGTGATGCAGTGCGACCCAGCGCTGGTTGTCTTCGTCGTATTCGAACATCGGGAAGTCAACCACCCACAGCGGACGCCAGACGTCGTCGAACAGGCCGTTCTTCTTGCCGAAATCGCTGTGACCGATCTTCACGCGCAGCGCGCCGATGGCGTCGTTGACGACCTTGGTCTTGTCGGCGCCGAAGAAAATCAGGTCGCCGTCTTGCGCGCCGGTCTTCTCGATGATCGCTGCCAGGGCGGCGTCATGCAGGTTCTTGACGATCGGCGATTGCAGGCCGTCGCGGCCCTTGGCCTTTTCGTTGACCTTGATGTAAGCCAGGCCCTTGGCGCCGTAGATGGCGACGAACTGGGTGTAGGCGTCGATTTCCGAACGCGGCATTTCGGCGCCGCCCGGCACGCGCAGGCCGACCACGCGGCCGCCTTCGCTGTTGGCTGCACCAGAGAAGACCTTGAACTCGACATCCTTCATGACGTCGGTCAGTTCGGTGAATTCCAGCTTGACGCGCATGTCCGGCTTGTCCGAACCGTACATGCCCATCGCGGTGGCGAAGTCCATGACCGGGAACGGATCAGGCAGATCGATGTCGAGCACGTTCTTGAAGACCAGGCGGATCATGCCTTCGAACAAATCGCGGATTTCCTGTTCGTTCATGAACGAGGTTTCGCAGTCGATCTGGGTGAATTCAGGCTGACGATCGGCGCGCAGGTCTTCGTCGCGGAAGCACTTAGTGATCTGATAGTAACGGTCGAAGTTGGCGACCATCAGCAGCTGCTTGAACAGCTGCGGCGATTGCGGCAGCGCAAAGAATTCGCCGGCGTTCACGCGCGACGGTACCAGGTAGTCGCGTGCGCCTTCCGGGGTCGACTTGGTCAGCATCGGCGTTTCGATGTCGATGAAGCCTTGCGCGTCGAGGAACTTGCGCACTTCCATCGCCACCTTGTAGCGCAGGCGCAGGTTGTTTTGCATCTGCGGACGGCGCAGGTCCAGCACGCGGTGCGTCAGGCGGGTGGTTTCCGACAGGTTGTCGTCGTCCAGCTGGAACGGCGGCGTCACCGACGGGTTCAGCACTTCCAGTTCGTGCGCCAGCACTTCGATCTTGCCCGACTTCAGGTTGGCGTTGCCGGTGCCGTCAGGACGGTTGCGCACGATGCCGGTGATGCGCAGGCAGAATTCGTTGCGCACTGCTTCGGCGTTCTTGAACACGTCGACGCGATCAGGATCGCAGACGACTTGCACCAGGCCTTCACGGTCGCGCAGGTCGATGAAGATCACGCCGCCGTGGTCGCGACGACGATGCACCCAGCCGCACAGGCTGACGGTTTGGCCGAGCAGTGCCTCAGTGGTGAGGCCGCAGTATTGAGTTCGCATGGACATATTCAGGTTCCGTTATTCCGTTTTCAGTTTCGTTTGATTCAGTTTTTTTGCTTCTTGGCTTCTTGTGTTCCGTGCTGCTGGCAGGGCGAAGGCGGGGCAGAACAGCGCTGTCGATCGTGAAGAGCGCTGAACGCCCCGTCAATTATGATTGGCCGCGTCGGCGGCGATGTCGGTGATGATCTTCTTGTCGGCTTGCATTTCCGGCGCCACCACGCCCATCGAGACGATGTACTTGAGCGCTTCGTCCACGCTCATGTCCAGCTCGACGGTGTCGGCGCGCGGCACCATCAGGAAGAATCCCGAGGTCGGATTCGGCGTGGTCGGCACGTACAGGCTGACGTAATCGCCTTGCAGGTGATTCTTCACTTCACCGCCGGGAACCCCGGTCAGGAACGCGATGGTCCACGAGCCCTGGCGCGGATACTGCACCAGCACGGCCTTGCGGAACGCGTTGCCGGACGACGAAAACAGCGTGTCGGACACTTGCTTGACGCTGGAATAGATCGACTTGACCACCGGGATGCGGGTCAGCAGGCCTTCCCACAGCGACACCACCTGGCGGCCGATGAAGTTGCGCGTGGCCAGGCCGGTGATGAAGATGATCAGCAGCGTGAGGATGGTGCCCAAGCCGGGAATATGAAAGCCGACCAGCGCTTCCGGCCGCCAGCTTTCCGGCAGCAGCAGCAGCGACTGATCCATGGTGCCGATGATCAGGTTGAGCACCCACACCGTGATTGCCAGGGGGACCAGGATCAGCAGGCCGGTGATGAAGTATTTGCGCATGGGATGGCTTTTCGCGGTGGCGCTCAGGAAGCGCTTGGGGTGCTGGGTGAGCTGGGAGCACTCGGGGCTGCAGCGGCGGGGGCCGGCGCGGCTGCAGGAGCCGGAGCGGCGGCCGGCGTGGCGGAAGCGGCATCGCCCGATGCCGGCGCTTCGCTTGCGGGCAAAGCCGTGCCGGTGGCGCCGGTGCTGTTGGCGACACCGCTGCCGTTGCCGCGGAAATCGGTTACATACCAGCCCGAGCCCTTGAGCTGGAAGCCGGCGGCGGTCAGTTGTTTGCGGAAGGCGTCCTTGCCGCAGGACGGACAGACGGTCAACGCGTCGTCAGACATCTTCTGCAGCACATCTTTGGCAAAACCACACGCTTCGCAGCGATAAGCGTAAATCGGCATGAATTACTCCGGCAAAAATCGTCCAAAACCCTGAATTATAAAGGTTTTTCGGCCGTTTTTACGAGTTCGCTGCGTGGAGGCGGTACGAGGCCGCGCTTAGGGGCAAACCCAGGCTGCCAAAGAGCAACAAATTCCTTCGATTATTTGCCATAACCGCTACAAAGAAGAATTTTTAACGGGATTGTTCCAGTGTTTCAAGGAAACTGCTGCGCCACCAGTGCACGTCGTACTTGCGTATCGTTGCCAGCAAGGCGGCGTGGCGCTCCTTGCGTTCCTGCAAGGGCATCTGCAATGCCTGCTGGATCGCCTGGGCGGTGCCGTGGGTGTCGTAGGGATTGACCAGCAAGGCTTCCTTCATTTGCTCGGCGGCGCCGGCGAAACGCGACAAGACCAGTACGCCGGGATCTTCTTCATCCTGCGCGGCGACGAACTCCTTGGCCACCAGGTTCATGCCGTCGCGCAGCGGCGTCACCAGCGCCACCGCGCAGGCGCGATACAAACCCGGCAGGCGTTTGCGCGCGACTGTACGGTGCATGTAGCGGATCGGCATCCATTCGAAGTCGCCGAAATCGCCATTGATGGCGCCGCACAGGCTTTCCAGTTCGCGCTGGATGTCGGCGTAGGCGTCGACGTCTTCACGACTCGGCGAGGCCACCTGCAGCAACGTCGCGCTGTGACGGTTTTCCGGATATTGCTGCAGCAGCTCGCGAAAGGCACGGATGCGGTGCGGCAGGCCCTTGGAATAATCGAGCCGGTCGACGCCGATCAGCAGGCGCCGCCGCGAATACTCCTTGCGCGTGTTCTCGAAGGTCTCGCGCGCCTCGCGCGCACGGCCGAGGCGCTGGAAGTCGTCGACGTCGATGCCGATCGGGAAGGCCTTGGCCTGCACCGTGCTGTTGAAGGCGCGGAACTGGCTCACGCCGACCGTCTCGGCGGTCGCTTCGGCTTTGACGTAGTTCGAAAAATGCTGTAAATCCGCTTCCGTCTGAAAACCCACCAGGTCATAGGCGAACAAGGCGCGCATGAGCCATTCGTGCGAGGGAATCGCCGCCAGGATCTGAGGCGGCGGCAGCGGGATGTGGAGGAAGAAACCGATCCGGTTGCCGCAGCCCATGGCGCGCAATTCGGCGGCCAGAGGAATGAGGTGATAGTCATGGATCCAGATCAGGTCGTCGGGCTTGAGCAGCGGCATCAGCTTGCGCGCGAAAAGCTGATTGACGCGACGATAGCCGCCCAGGTGACCCGACTCGAAATGCGCCAGGTCGAGGCGGTAGTGGAACACCGGCCACAGCACGCCGTTGGCGTAGCCGCGATAGTAGGCGTCGTGGTCTTCGGCGCACAGGTCGAGTTCGGCCAGCGTCACCGGCCCGGCCTGGCTGACGTGCAGCGCGCCTTCGCCCGGGGTGCCGTCTTCGACGACCTTGCCGCTCCAGCCGAACCACAGGCCGCCGGTGCGTTTGAGGGTTTCACCCAGCGCCACCGCCAGTCCCCCGGCCGCCGGCTTGCGCGGATCTGCGAGACGATTGGAAACTACGACGAGGCGAGACATGGTGAAACTCCTTTGTTGTTGTGTGGGTAAAAATGATGATGCGGATGCGGCCGAATCAACCGTCTAAATTACGGACTCCCACGATGCCGACAAGCGCATCGCACAGTTGATGATCCCGACCATCGAGTAAGTCTGCGGGAAATTGCCCCACATCTGGCCGGTGACCGGATGCGTGTCTTCGGACAGCAGGCCGACGTGGTTGCGCGCCGCCAGCATGGCTTCGAAAATCTCGCGCGCCTGTTCCTTGCGGCCGATGCGCGCGAGCGCGTCGATGCGCCAGAAGGTGCAGATGTTGAAGGCGGTTTCGGGACGGCCGAAATCGTCGGGGGCTTCGTAGCGGCGCATGTAGGGACCGTCGCACAGATACTTTTCCAGCGCGTCGACGGTGGCGATGAAGCGCTTGTCGGTCGGCGCGATCAGGCCGACTTCGACCATCAGCAGTACGCTGGCGTCGAGGTCTCGGCCACCGAAACTCTCGGCATAGGTCTGGCGTTCTTCGTTCCACGCTTCGGTCAGGATGCGCTTGCCGATCATCTCGGCGCGCTCATGCCAGTAACGCGCACGTTCGTCGAGCTCAAGCCGGGAAGCGATCTTGCCGAGGCGGTCGCAAGCGGCCCAACTCATCAGCGCCGACGATGTATGAATGCGCGAGCGCGTGCGCAGCTCCCACATCCCCGCGTCGGGGCGGTCGTACATTTCAAAGGCGCGTTCGCCGACAGCCTCCAGATGCTTGAACTGCTCTGCGCCGGCGCGATGATGCAGGCGCGCATCATGGAATGCCTGGGCCGCACCAAGGATGATGTTGCCGTAGACATCGTGCTGGAAATGTTCGTACGCCTGGTTGCCGACACGCACCGGGGCATGATGGCGATAGCCAGGCAGGTGGTCGAGGATCTGCTCCGGCAGCGCTTCTTCCAGGCCGATGCCGTACAGCGGCTGTACATGGCCGCCGGCCGAACGCACCACCACGTTGGTGAGCCAGCGCAGGTAGTCTTCCATGGTGCCGAGTTCGGAGATGCTGTTGAGCGCCCGCACCACGAAGAAGGCGTCGCGCAGCCAACAATAGCGATAGTCCCAGTTGCGCGCGCTGCCCGGCGCTTCCGGCACGCTGGTGGTCATGGCCGCGATGATGGCGCCGGTGTCTTCGTAGACCGACATCTTGAGCGTGATGGCGGCGCGGATCACGGCGGCCTGCCACTCCAGCGGCGTGGCCAGGCTGCGGCTCCAGTTGCGCCAGTAGGTAATGGTTTCCTGCTCGAAGCTGCGTGCGGTGTCGCCGATGCCGCCGGTCAGCGTTTCGTCGGGGCCGAGCAGGAAGTTGAACGGCCGGCTGATTACGAACGCGGTCTCGTCGAGCAGGTAGCTGATCGGCGCATCGGTGTTCAGGCGCAGCGTCATCTCGGAGCCGACGTAGCGCACGTGATTGCTGCCGCGCGTGATCTCGGGGACTTCGCGGCCCCAGTCGAAACGCGGCCGCAGCAGCACGCGCAAACGCGGCGCGCCATGAAGCGGCAATACCCGGCGCACCAGCGTCTGCGGCCGGAAGAAACGGCCACGACTCGGGAAGCGTGGCGCGAAGTCGGTGATCTCGACGCCCTGCCCCAGGGTGTCGTACAGCCGCGTTTTCAGCACCGCGGTGTTGGGTTCGTACCATTGCTCGCTGTGCGAAAAATTCTCGAGCTCGAAACTCCACAAACTGCCGCTCTCGCCCGGATCGAGCAAGGCGTTGAACACCGGATCGCCATCGAAGCGCGGCAGGCAGCACCAGACGATGCGGCCGAGCTTGTCGATCAGCGCACTGTAGGAACAGTTGCCGATGACGCCGAGATCGAGGGAAGAAGTAGAAGGCCGGTCGCCGTCGTTGCTGACGCCGGTGGAGGTGTCGTTGCTGGGGGTATCGATGGATGACGTGCTCATGCTGCCTTTCCTCTCTTTACTTTTTTTGTTGTCGCCGGAGCGGTGTATTGGTGATGTCGTTTGTCGAGTCGCCTGAAAATGTCGCCGATGTCAGACGCGCGATGCAGCCCGCAGCGCCTGCTCCAGCCATTGATGCAAGGCGGCCGGATTGTCCAGGCGCATCCGCGCACGGCTTTCGCCTTCGCCGATCTTGATGCCGAGTCCGCCACCCAGGGTCTGCACCCAGTCGAACCCCGCTTCGTCGGTGACGTCGTCGCCGACAAACACCGGACGACGTCCGGCGAACGGTGCTTCCCGCATGAACGCGGCAATGGCGTCGCCCTTGTCGGCCAGCGCCGCCTTGGCTTCGACCACCATCTTGCCGCGCAGGACGCTGAAGCCCGGCACATGCGAGACCGCGTAGTTCATTGCTTCGATGCAGGCCTGTTCGAGATGCGGCGCTTTGCGATAGTGCAGCGCCAGCGCGCCGCGCTTGGGTTCCAGCAGCAGACCGGGATGACGCGCGACGTACGGCGCCAGGCGCTCCATCAGTTGATCGGTGACGGGCGCGGCGAGTTGCACCAGCCGCCCGGAGACATCGCGGCGCTCAAGGCCATGCACGCCGGCGGCGGGCAGCCGCAGCGGCGCCAGGTAATGGTCGAGCTGCGCCACCGGCCGGCCGCTGACGACCGCCAGCGCGCCATTCGCGCGTGCTTGCAACTGCTGCAGCATCTCGATCAGGTCCGGCGCCGGCACCACGCTTTCAGGCTCGGGAGCCAGGTTCACCAGGGTGCCGTCGAAGTCGAGAAACAATGCATCAGCGGCAAAATCGTATTCATGAGTTTGCAGAGACATGCTCAATGAGGTCGATTTAATACTGATTAGTTCCAATTGGTTTTTCGACAACAACTTTCCATGAGCACAATAAAGCTGCCTGGATCAGAAGAGAAAAATGCGAGGCGAACGGTCGTGATGACCATTGCAAAACAGGAAGGGAAGAGAACGAGGAAGGTGCTGTGTTGTAGTTGACTGCCTGCGCGATCCGCAAGAAATGCGAACCGCGCAGCGACGAGAATCAGGAAGAAATCAGTCGGTGCTCAGCGCGCCGGCAGCAGGCGCCGGCGCCTGCGGGATCGGCGCCACCAGCTGCGGCAACAGCGAACCGAACACCATGCCACCCACGCTCATCAACAAGCCGGCCAGTTGCGGCGGCCACAGGCCTTCCGGCGCGACGTATTCGAGCGTGATCCAGGTCGCCAGGCCGAGGATCATGGCGGCCAGTGCGCCCTGGCGCGTGGCGCGCTTCCAGTACACGCCGAAGGCCAGCGGGACGAAGGCGGCGACCAGCGTCACCTTGTAGGCGTTTTCGACCATCTGGTAAATGCTCGACTGGCTGTTGAGCGCCAGTGAGGTCACCGCGACGGTGAACAGCAGCACCACCACGCGCATGGAAAACAGGAATTCCTTGTCGTTCTTCCAGGGGCGGATTTCCTTGATGACGTTTTCGGTAAAGGTCACCGACGGCGCCAGCAGCGTCGCGCTGGCGCAGCTCTTGATCGCCGACAGCAGCGCGCCGAAGAACATCACTTGTGCGAACACCGGCATTTTTTCCATGATCAGCGTCGGCAGCACCAGTTGCGAATCGGTCTCCAGCAGGCGCGCCACCATGGCCGGATCGATCAGCGTGGCCGAGTACGCCAGGAAGATCGGGATGAACACGAAGCCGAAATAAATCACGCCGCCGAGGATGGAGGCGTTGCGCGCGATCTTCTCGCTCTTGGACGACATCACGCGCTGGAACACGTCCTGCTGCGGGATCGAGCCCAGCATCATGGTGATCCACGCGGCAAAGAACCACATCACCTCCCTGAGCGAGGGCGAGGGCCAGAAATTGAATTTGCCGGCGTCGGCCGCATGCTGGATCACGACGCCGGGACCGCCGACCATCCCGGAGACTTCCCAGCCGATGTACAACATGCCGACCACCACGATGATCATTTGCAGGAAGTCGGTGATCGCCACCGCCCACATGCCTCCCATGAGCGTATAGACCAACACGCTGGCGGCGCCGATGATCATGCCCGCCTGCATCGTGATGTAGCCGCCCGAGACGACGTTGAAGACCAGGCCGAGCGCCTTGATCTGCGCCGCCACCCAGCCGAGGTAGGAAATCACGATGCAGATCGTCACCAGCATTTCAGCGGCGCGGCCGAAGCGTTTCTTGTAATAGTCGCCGATGGTCAGCAGGTTCATGCGGTACAGCGGCCGGGCGAAGAACACGCCCACCAGGATCAGGCACAGCGAGGAGCCGAAGGGATCGGCGACGATGCCGCCCAGGCCTTCCTTCAGAAAAGTCGACGACACGCCCAGCACCGCTTCCGAGCCGAACCAGGTGGCGAATACGGTTGCCGTCACGACCGACATCGGCAAGGCCCGGCCGGCGATCGCGAAGTCCTTGCCGCTCTTGACGAACTTGGTTGCGTAAAGACCGATACCGACTGAAATCACCCAATAAAGTATGACGAACCAGATCAGGGCATTCATGCATGTTCCTTACGCAAAAAGGGCTGGAAAATAGGCTGGAAAACGGGAGCGACCACAGGCGAAAACGCGCATTATAGCGGCATTAGCGACGGTTTTTGCCGTCCTGACAGCAGCATGTCAGCAAATTTCGCGCCACCGGCAGCAAGTGTAAAGACGCAGGGATTGCATCCGGGCAAGCCGGCGGCACGCAACTGGAAATCAGCCCGGGACGGGAATGACGCCGTGGGGAAATTCCTGCACGGCCGCCGGCTTGCCGTCGCGATCGACCCAACGATAGTCGGCGGGCGCACTCTGCCCCCTGCGCAAGGGATTGCGCGTGCAGTGGCGGGCGTAGGCAGGATCGACGAAGCGGTAGGGAAGATGTTCGTCGCGGCCGGCCGCAATGCCCAGCCGCGTGGTTTCGATCAAGGTCTGCGGCGCCTCGCCGACATCGTCGACGAAAAACACCTCTGGATCGAACTCACCGGCGTCCCATTCGGGAACACGCAGCGCCAGCGACTTGCACAGCAAGGTCTGGCCTGCACAGAGCCGACTCAGAGGGCGTGCTCCGCCCTGTGCATCGGGGTTTTCCGCCTGCATCACCGCCAGCGCGGCGGGGCCGGCGATCGGGTCGATCCAGGGATAGGCCGATTTGATCAGCACGGCATTGCCCGGACCGGCAGCGCTGAAGTTGAGCGAATCGCCGCCGCGCGCGTAGTACATGTAGATGGTGCCGCCTTCCATGAACAGGGCGCGGCGTTTTTGGGTGTAGCCGAGCGAGGCATGGCTGCCGCGCTCTTCCAGGCAATAGGCTTCGGTTTCGATGATGCGGGCGGACAGCCACTGGCCCTGCCAGCGACGGCGCAAGACCTTGCCAATCAGGGCGCGCGCCAGCGCAGGGCTGTCCTGATTGAAAAAAGCCTTGTCCAGCATGGTGAAGCGGGCCGCCTCAGCTGCACTCATGCGCCGGCCCGCCGCTGTCAGCCGGCGATGGATTCCAGCGCGAACAGGTCGGCCGGATTTTCGCGCTTGCGGATCAGATGCACCTTGTCGCCGTCCACCAGCACTTCGGCGGCGCGACCGCGCGTGTTGTAGTTGGAGGCCATGGTCATACCGTAAGCGCCGGCCGACATCAGCGCCAGCAGGTCGCCCGGCTCGATGGCCAGTTCGCGGCTGCGCGCCAGCCAGTCGCCGGATTCGCACACCGGACCGACCACGTCATAGGTTTTGGCGCCGTCCCGGCGCTGCTGCACCACCTGCACGCCGTGCCAGGCTTCGTACAGGGCCGGACGCATCAGGTCGTTCATGGCGGCGTCGACCACGGCGAAATTCTTGCTCTCGCCATGCTTCAGGTATTGCACTTCGGTCACCAGCACGCCGGCGTTGCCGACGATGGAGCGGCCCGGTTCGAACATGACCTTGATCGCGCGACCGGCGTATTTCTCTTTGCGCCAGGCGTCGACGCGGGCAAACAGACGGCCCAGGTAATCGCCGACCGGAACCGGTTGTTCGTCGTCATAAGTGATGCCGATGCCGCCGCCGATGTCGAGGTGGTGGATGGCGATGCCTTCGGATTCAAGCTGGTCGATCAGTTCGATCACCTTGTCGAGCGCTTCCAGCAGCGGGGCATCGTCGAGCAATTGCGAACCGATGTGGCAATCGATGCCGACCACTTCAATGTTCGGCAGCGCGGCGGCGTCGCGGTAGCAGGCCAGTGCGTCTTCGTAGGCGACGCCGAACTTGTTTTCCTTGAGGCCGGTGGAGATATATGGATGCGTCTTGGCGTCGACGTTCGGGTTGACGCGCAGCGAGATGCGCGCGCGCTTGCCGGCTTCGCCCGCGACTTCGTTGAGGCGATGCACTTCGGGAATCGATTCGACGTTGAAGCACAGGATGTCGTGTTGCAGCGCCAGGCGCATTTCGTCGCGGCCCTTGCCCACGCCAGAGAAAATCACCTTGCGCGGATCGCCGCCGGCGGCAATCACGCGCAGCAGTTCGCCGCCCGAGACGATGTCGAAGCCGGAACCGAGCTTGCCCAGAACATTGAGCACGGCAAGATTGGAGTTCGATTTGACCGAATAGCAGATCAGCGCGCCGCCGTTGTCGGCATTTTCAGTGCGGCCGGCTTTCTTGCAGGCATCGGCATAAGCGGAATAATTGGCGGTCAGCGCTGCCTTGGAATAGACGTACAGCGGCGAACCGAACTGCTTGGCCAACGCGTTCAGAGGCAGGTTTTCGGCATGCAGCACGCCGTCGCGGTAAGAAAAATGGGACATGAGATAAGGTACGGCGAGAAATTATTTGGAGCTGCTGGAAGGTGCAGAAGCCGGTGCAGGCAAGGAGATCGCCGGCACACCGGCATCATCGGGCACAGCCGGTTTGCTCATGTTGTCGGCGGGCGCGGTGCGCACGCGCTCCGGCGGCGGCTTGCCGATGTAGAGCGGGCCCTTCTGGCCGCAACCGGCCAGCAGCATGGCCAACATGGCGGCGCCAAGCAGCGGACGAGCGGGAGAAAAATGAAATGGAGACTTCACGATAGAATCACGGGTTTACATCAATGTCTCGGAGTGTAGCATGACAGAATCAGAATTCCTGGCCCTCGCGGATTCCGCGCTGAACGCGATCGAAGCCGCACTGGAGCAGGCCACCGACGACACCGATCTCGACGTCGAATGCAGCCGCAGCGGCAATGTCCTCGAAATCGAATGCATAGCCACCGGCTCCAAAATCATCGTCAACAGCCAGGCGCCGATGCAGGAATTGTGGCTGGCCTCCAAATCGGGCGGCTATCATTTCAAATACGACGGCAAGCAATGGCTGAGCGCGCGCGACGGCGCCGAGCTGTACGCCACGCTATCGGCCTCGGTCACCGAGCAGGCCGGCGTGGCGGTGACGCTGAGCGCGCCCTGATCCGCCCCCGATCATTTCTTCAAAGAAACAAAAAAACGCGACGCGAGATCATCGCGCCGCGTTTGCCTTGAACGATTGCCGCCGCCGGTACGGCAGCAATCGGAACAGCGGAAGTAGCGCTTACCAGTTGTAGCGATAAGCGACCTGCCCCGCCACACCTTCATTGCCCTGACCGCTCAGCTGGTGGCGATACTTCAGCGCCGCCGACAATTGCCCCTGCTTAGCCACGCGGCCGGTGATGCCGGTGCCGATTTCACCCCACGTCTTGTTGGCATTTGCCTGCAAGGCGTCGTCGCCGACGGTGACCGTCGCCGGGTTGAGGAAGTCATGCAATACGTCCATCGTCAGATAAGGCGCCGCCGACCGAGGCTCGCCTGCGGCGTCGGCCATTTCGCGGAACAGACGCATGCCCACACGTCCGCGCACGCCGTGTTTGCCGTTCACTGAAACCGAAGACATGTAGTCGCTGAAGCTCTTCGAATTCAGATACTGGTACATCATTTGCACCTGCGGCTCGATACGCAGGCTGCTGCTACCGACGGCGAACGGTTTGCCGGCCTCGGCCGACAGCGTGACGCCGATCGCCTTGTTGGCTGCCGTGCGGGCGTAGATATCCTTGTAATTGTTCTGGTACGAGGTGAACTGGCCGTTCAGGTCGAGATAAGCACCGTCGGCCTGATAGCCGGTCCAGTAAGCGCCCACGCCATAGGAACGCGTCTTCACATCGCCCGTATTGTTGCCGTTCGCGGCCTTGAGCACGGTACGCAGGTCGTCATAGAAGCGCGCATTGGTTTCACCCAGCGTCACCGTGGCGCCGGCATGCGTGCTGCTGCCGTCGGGATTGGCCGCAAGCGTCCAATCCTTGCCGAATTGCATGAAG
>Ga0209437_100513_pt1 | contig 27459 bp, 25 predicted proteins | sample AraplaL_Cvi_mTSA_FD_184266 | JGI IMG/M metagenome (GOLD analysis project Ga0209437, IMG submission 184266) | Arabidopsis root microbial communities from the University of North Carolina, USA - plate scrape CL_Cvi_mTSA (SPAdes) (version 2) | ecosystem: Host-associated > Plants > Roots > Endosphere...
GATACGTTGCGAGCTTCCGATCGGGTGCGCCACCACGTCCTTGCCCAACGATTCGCCGATGCGGAAGCCGGCATCGAAGCCGGCCGCGACCAGATCCACGAAACGGTTGTCGCAGTGCAATTCGACTACGACGTCGGGGTAGCGCGCCTGGAAGTCGGCCAGGTGAGGCAGGATCAGAATGTCGGCTATGGCACGAGGCAGGTTGATGCGCAGCAGCCCGGAGGGCATATCGCGCGTTTCCGTGACTGCGGCCATGGCCACGGTGAGTCCGCTCAGCGCCGGCTGCGCTTCGTCGAGGAACCGCTGACCGACCTCGGTAAGGCCTACGCGCCGTGTAGACCGGTCCAGCAGCCGCGCCCCGAGGCGCGATTCCAGCGTTCGCACCGTCTGTGACAGCGCCGAGGGGGAAACCCCGAGTTCGGCCGCGGCCCGCGTAAAGCTGGCATGCCGGGCGACGCACGCAAAAGCGGCAATGGCGGGGAAAAGGTCGGGCGACATACGTCAGGCCATTATGAAGTTCAGCTTCAAAGCGTATGCGCGTTTATCACCTTTATCCAGATGGCCGGGATTCCTAGATTCATGAAACCCTTTCTGGAGCTACGCCATGAGCAAGCAACTCAACGACTACGTGACCCTGGGCCGCTCGGGCCTGCGCGTGAGTCCCGTATCCATCGGCACGATGACCTTCGGCAAGGACTGGGGCTGGGGCGCCACCGAAGAGGACGCCCGGCGCATGCTCGACATTTACATGGAGCGCGGCGGCAACTTTATCGATACCGCCAACTTCTACACCGGCGGCACTTCGGAGCGCCTGCTGGGCGAGTTCCTCCAGGGGCGCCGCGACCGTGCCGTCGTCGCGACCAAGTACTCGCTCAATGTGGATCCCTCCAACATCAATGCGGGCGGTAACCATCGGCGCAACATGGTGCGCGCTGTGGAAGAAAGCCTGAAGCGCCTCGGCACCGACTACATCGATCTCTATTACCTGCACGTGTGGGATGCCACGACCCCGGTCGAAGAGATCATGCGCGCTTTCGACGACCTGGTGAGCGCGGGCAAGATCGTCTACGCAGGCATCTCCGATACCCCCGCGTGGCAGGTGTCGCGCATGCAGATGCTGGCGGACCTGCGCGGCTGGTCGCCCTTCGTTGCGTTGCAGATCGAGCACAGCCTGGTGGAGCGCACGGTCGAGCACGATCTGATTCCCATGGCCCATGAGCTGGGCCTGGGCGTGGTGGCGTGGTCGCCGTTGGCGAATGGCGTGCTTTCCGGCAAGTACACGCGTGCGGACATTGAGGCGCACAAAGGCGCCGACATGTTTACCGGTGGTCGTGCTGCCGTGGCGGCTGGCGTCGGCTCGCTGAGCGAGCGCAATCTCGACATCGTGGACGTGGTCAAGGCCATCGCCTCCGACGTGGGACACTCGCCGGCACAGGTTTCGCTGGCGTGGCTGCTTGCGAAGTCCGCGCCGTCTGTCATTCCCATCCTCGGCGCGCGCACCGCGGCCCAGTTCGAGGAAAACCTGGACGCGCTGTCGGTAGCGCTGTCGCCCGAGCAGATCGCCCGACTCGATCAGGCCAGCGATATTCCGTCGCCGTTCCCGCATCGTTTCCTGCCGCTCGTGCAGGCGCAGGTGCTGGGGGAAGCGCGGTTGAGCGTCACGCGGTAAGTGTTTCAGTGTTGAGGCGTGGCGGGCTTACTCCACCAAGGCGATGCGGTCGCGATCGACGGCATCGCCTGCTAGCCGCCGCGATGCATGGCCTCGCGAATGGCCGCTGCCAACTCGACCTCGCTTCGACCACCCGTGATCGCGACGCTACCTCCAAAGTCGAAGTGAGGTACCGAACGGATGCCCGCAGCCGATGCCCGGGCAACGTTCGCTTCGACCTTCCTATGCGCCGCCGGGTCGAGCGCGATGGCACGGGCTTCCTCCCGGTCGAAGCCATGGTGAACCGCGACGTCCGCGAGAACATCGGCATCTCCGGTGTTGCGCGCATCGAGGAAATAGGTGTCGGTAATCGCGACAGCGAGTGGGTGCTGGGTTCCGCGCTCACCCGCGGCGTGGATGAGTGCGTGCGCCGGCTGGGTCGGGTACATCCACAGTTGACGGCTGAGGTCGAGTTCGAAGCCGGACGCGCGTGCCTCGCCCTCGGGGCGCGCAAAGGCTGTCTTGGGATCGGTCACACCATAGCGCGCACGAAGCAGGTCAGGGATGTAGACCCCCGCAGCGGGAGCATCCGGTACCAGCAGGACCGGATGATGGCGGATATCCACGGGAACACCGCTGAAGTGCTCATGCAGCACCTTATCGAGCCGATGGATGCCGACGAAACACCACGGACAGGAGATGTCCGTATAGAGGTCGATCTGAAGCATGGACGACGTTCCCTTACTTAGTGATCTGCAATGCCTGGAGCGACTCGAATGAAACTGGTGTCATCGATCGAGTAGCCAGATACCTGGTCGGGTTCTCTCGCGATAACGTCATGCCGAGCTTGGCCTTGCCGTACGGCAATCGTAGGGTTCCCACCAGGGCCAGACAATAAGGCACACACATGTGACCGAGTCGCAACGACCCTAGCGAGATTCCGAGCTTTCTGGCCGGCTTCGAGTTCGACTCAATTCCGGTCGATGCGGAAGCGCATGGATTGGAAATCCACAGTGAACCCCGCCGCATTCGCCCAGGCGTCCTGACCGACCGTGCCGAACATGGGCGGTCCGCCTGGGCCTGATCGGCTCACCGTTTCGATGCGCACGTTCTTGAGCGTCGTTTCGTCCGTGCCGAGGATGAGCTTCCACTCGGGTTGGGTGACCACGTCGAAACGCTGCGCGCCGCCCAGGCCTGCCGAAGGCTGCTGCGAACGTGGCCAGTTGTTCGCGCGATCCTTGACCTTCATCCAATATGCCGAGGACAGGCTGGTGGAGCTGGCACCCGTGTCCAGTACAAGGGGCACTCTCTCTCCCACAGTGAAACCCAAGACAACCGGCGTCAGACCGTCCATGTAGATGGGGACGCCACCGTCGAGAGGGATGGGCGCGGGCCCGATCGAGATGGCGGTATCCCCATGAAAACGGATTCGGCCGAGTGCCTGGAAGACGGGGAAACCGAATGCTGCCGTGATCTGGTGTTCCTTGTTCGGCAGCTTGATATGCAACTGGTCGTCGGCGACCACCAGTACAGCAACGTTGTGGAGCGTGGCACTACCCAGATGAATTTCCTTGACGATCGCGACCTTGCTCTGGACCGACGCCCCGGTGCTGGAGCCGATGCCACCCGCTGCCCCCTTGACCGAGAGTCCCAGGCGTTTGGCAAAACTCTCGCTGACGACTGAGTAATTGGCGCCGGAGTCCAACATCCACGATCCGCCGATGCCGTTCGCCACCGCGTCGACATCCAGCGTGCCGAGAGGATTGCGCCGGATAGGCAGGCGCGACGCCCCCGAAAAACTTACGGCTTGGGGCGGTGAACCGCTGAGGGCGCTCGAAAGGGCAATGACATCCTCTACGCCTCGCATGGCATCGGGACCTATGTCTTTCGCATGATGCTTCGCCGCTTCGCGTAGCACCGCAGCCTGATCCGCATACGACGAGGTCTTCTGGTAATCGTCGGAAAGGGTCAACAAGGCATTGGCCGCTCGCGGCGAATGCTGTCGCTCCAATGCGGGAAGCGCACGGCGAAGGAAGCGCTTCGACGCTTCGACATCGTTCATGCGGTTGGCGACGAGGCCCCGCATGTAATCGCCTTCTGCCGTATCCGGAAGCGTCGGTAGGAGTGTGCTCACTTCATCCATGCGCCACGCGTCGAATGCCGTCTCGGTCCGCGTCACGGGATCGGTCTGGCTTGCCATGGCGCATGGCATGCCTGCACAAGCGAGCATGACCAGCACATGCTGGAGAGAACGTGTCTTCAAGAGTGGGGAACCTTCTGGGGATGGAAACAGCCGCGGGTCAGGCGTGACTTTGTGCTTGTCGCCAGCTGAGTGCCGCGGCAAGGGCCAACGCTGCGCCAATCACCAATGTGGCAAAGGCGAAACCCGCCTGGGCGAGCCTTGCACCACTGCCGTCGGGCGCCAGGGTGAAGAACAGGCCGCCTACCAGTGCAGTCGACACGGCGGCGCTGATCTGCAGCGTGGCGCTGACCAACCCGGCGGCGAGGCCAGCCCAGCGTGGATCGACCTGATCCACGTTCAAGCGGACCAGGGCCGGCAGGGCGATACCTTGCCCTAGTCCGATCAGGAAGAGCGGCGCGGGAAGCCACGCGGGCGCGTGCGTCAGTGCAAGGATGCACGCGATAAGCGCGCCCAGTACCTCACACAGCATGCCGAGCGCGGCCGTGCGTGTACCCATGCGCATGGCCAGTCGCGGACTGCACAGTGGCCCGAGCAGGAACCCCACACCCAGCGGCAAGATGGCGAATCCGGTAGCCAGCGCGTTGTGCCCCAAGCCAACCTGCTCGTAGACGGCGAAAATCAGAAAGAACGGGGCGAGCCAGTAGAAGAAAAACGTTGCTGTCAGGCTTCGCTGCAGCCCGGGAGCTCTCAACAGCGAGGGATACACCAGCGGTGTATTGCCCCGCTGTTCCTGGCGCCTCTCGAAGCGCCAGAACGACACGAGCAGCGGCGCGCTCACCATCAGCAACGCCACACACCACCACGGCCAATGCTGCTCTCGTCCCTCGATGAGGGGGATCACCAGGGCCAGCAGCCCAGTTGCCAGCAGCAACGCACCCGGCACATCGAGTTTGGCGGATCGTTCGCCTCGGCTTTCGCGAAGCAGGATCAATGCTGCCGGCACGGCCACCACGATGATAGGCAGGTTGATCAGGAACACGCTGCGCCAGCCCAGGCCAAGGACATTGGCGGACACCAGAACACCACCCAGCAATTGCCCGCCCACCGACGCCAGACCAAACGTAGCGCCGTACAGACTCAGAGCGCGGTTTTTCTCCGCAGTGGGGAAGAGAGCATGGATGGACGCCAGAGACTGCGGCGCCATGACGGCAGCAGAAACACCCTGGAGCAATCGCCCGACAACCAGCACGGCGGGCGAGGGCGCCCAGCCGCACAATGCGGACGCGGCGGCAAAACCGAGCATGCCACCCACGAAGGCGCGCTTGCGCCCATACAGATCGCCGAGCCGGCCGCCCAGAATGAGCGTCACGGCGTACGCGGTCGCATAGACCGAGACCACCAGTTGAGCGACATCCGACGAGGCTTTGAGATCCGTGCGTATCGCTGGCAACGCCACGTTGACGATGAAGAAATCCAGCGGCGGCAAGAGGGTGCCTGTTAGAAGCACTGCCAAAGCCAGCCAACGGTGAGTATCGCGCGTCGAGTGCTCGGGTATGGCGGTGCTGACGGCCGCGGAGCGGATTGACGAGGACATGGCACGCTTTCCGGGGCAGGACGACGGGGAGGCCCACGGCCGCCTTGCGATCATGGGTACTTATGTATCGAGCGATACATTAAATAGTCTGGCCGTGCGTAGTCAACAACTTGTATATCGATTAGTATCTAAATCGAGTTTCCGCCGGAGGATGCCGTTATGGCCGTCATGGGCCGCCCGCGAACGTTCGACCGCGACAAGGCAATCGATGAGGCCTTGCAGCTGTTCTGGCAGAACGGCTTCGAAGCCACATCGTTGAGCCAGCTCAAGGCAGCGATGGGTGGCGGGATTTCTGCCCCGAGCTTCTATGCGGCATTCGGCTCCAAGGAAGCGCTGTTTCAGGAGTGCGTGCAGCGCTACCTGGAAACGTACGCGCAGGTGACCGAGTGCTTGTGGGACACCGACATGGCGCCAAGAGACGCCATTGAAGCCGCCTTGCGTCAGTCCGCCCGCATGCAATACGAGCGCGGCCATCCGAAAGGCTGCATGGTCGGGCTGGGCGTCATGAGCGCACCTTCCGATGCGCATGCATCGGTCAGTGTCGGGCTGACGCGCTCGCGCTCGCGCACCCGCAAGGGATTCATTGCCTGTGTACAACGCGGTATCGACCGTGGCGATCTCGACGCCAGCATCGAGGCCCAAGGGCTGGCTGCCGTCTTCGACGCCTTCCTGATGGGGTTGTCGGTGCTCGCCCGAGACGGTGTTCGCCTGAGCACCGTGGAAGCCGGTATCTCTCACGTCATGCTGGCCTGGGATGCGGCGGCGCGCTCGCAACGCGGAGCCGCGCGCGCGGGAAAGGCATGATGGATCGCCGGTTTCCCGCGCCACGCGGCCGCCGCTGGCCGCGACAGGCTCAGACCGCGACGAGGCCGCCGTCGACGACGAGTTCGGCACCTGCGATGTAGCTGCCCTGGCTCGACGCGAGGAAGAGCACCGCGTCGGCGACTTCTTCCGTGCGGCCCATGCGACCGAGCGGGATGAGCTGATTGAACATTTCCTCGGCGCCCGGACGCGTATCGAGGTAGCCGCGCATCAGCTGTGTTTCCGTGCCGCCGGGTGCGACGACGTTGACGCGGATGCCGCGCTCTTTCAGGTCGGCGGTCCAACTGCGAGCGAACGAGCGCACCGCCGCCTTGGTGGCGTTGTAGAGCGACTGCCCCGGAAAACCCTTGCTGCCGGCGACGGATCCGTTAAGGACCACGGCACTACCTGCACCGAGCAGCGGCAGCGCCTTCTGAACGCTGAAAAGCAGGCCGCGGACGTTCACGCCGAAGATCCGCTCGAAGTCCTGTTCGGTGATGTCGTCCAAGGGGAGGGAATCGGAGTCCGCCGTACCGGCATTAGCGAAGAGTACGTCCAGCTTGCCGTGGTCCTGGCGGATGCGGTCGTAGAGGCGGTCCAGGTCGCCCAAGTTCGCCACGTCGCCCTGGATGCCCACGGCGGCCTCGCCGAGTTCCGCCACCGCTGCGTCCAGCCGGTCCTGCCGGCGCCCGGTAATGTACACGCGCGCGCCTTCTGCAATGAACGCCTTTGCCGTGGCGAGGCCGATGCCTTCGCTGCCGCCCGTAATGGCCACGATCTTGCCTTCGAAACGCTTGTTCATGGGGTGCCCTTTGATTAAGTGGAGGATTGCTCCATTTAATATATGGAGGCATCATCCACTTTGCAACCGAGGCTGTCCATGACCGAAACATTTCAGACGATCGACGAGACGCCGCTGCGCGCCGATGCGGCGCGCAATCGCGAGCGCATCCTCGCGGCGGCGGATGAGGTGTTCTCTGAACGCGGTGCCGACGCGTCCCTTGAAGACGTCGCGAAACGCGCGAAGGTCGGTATCGGCACGCTCTACCGTCGATTCCCGACGCGCGAGTCACTGCTAGGAGCGCTCTGCGACGAACGCCTGCTCGCGCTCGCCGCCAACAGCCGCACCCGCGACGACGCGATGGACCCCGGCACGTCACTCCGTGCCTTCATGGTCGAACTCGCCACGCATGCCAGCCATTACCAAGGACTGGCCGTGCAGCTCGGGACGGTGCTCAAGAGCCACACCGTCGGATGCAATGCAGGACGCGAGGAAGGGCAGCGCCTGCTGCAGCGCGCGCAGAAAGCCAAGGCCGTGGCGAAAAACGTTTCATTCGACGATCTGCTCTGCGTCATCACGGCGATCTCCCTGGCGGTGGAGCAGGGTGGTCCGGCGAAGTCACGAGTCAAGCACCTGGTCGATTTGTTTCTCGATGGAATCAGGGTGCGTTGAAGCGGCGAGGCGATAGCGTCGAAATCTATGATCTCCATCCAACTGACATTCGACGACGGCCCCGGACCCTCGACCGCTCGCCTCTTGGATGTGCTGCAGCACGCGCGCTTCACAGCGACCTTCTTCGTCCTTGGAAAACACGCGCAGGTGCAGCCTGCACTCCTGCGACGCATGGCTGAAGACGGTCACGTGATCGGTAATCACACCTGGTCGCATGCGCGTGATGGTGAACTAAGCGATCAAAGACTCAAGGACGATATCGCTGCGACCGATCGCCTTATTCGTGAGGCTTTCGAGAAGGCCGGTGTCGCTTCGCCAGAGCGCATCCCTCTACGGCTGCCGTACGGTGCGCAAGAGGGCGACACCCGCTTGCGCGTGCTCGCATCCCTCGGTCGATCGCATGTGGGATGGACATCGCTCTTCGACGACTGGGTAAGACCCGCTCCGAACGTAGACCGCCTCGTTGGGGCCATGCGTGCGCATATGGCCGATCAGATTCACCGCAATGAAGATGCCGTGCTCTGCCTGCATGATGCTTCCCCGACTGCCGAGGAACGCGAAGCCACCGTCGACGCCGTCGAGCGCTGGCTCTCATTGAGAGTGTACTGACGACGCAGGGCTCGCCAGCAACCGAGAAACCCCATGCCCGGGCCGGGCTGCCAGAGCCGACGTTGTGCCGCGTGGATATGGATCAGCACCTGGTCGAGGCAGAACAGATTCATGAGCGCCTCTCGGTAGCGCACCCACCAGGTTGCGTCAGCACCGGGAATCATTTCAGCATAAGCCAACACCGCTTGATGCCACCGCCGATCATCAAAGTGAAAACCGTCATCTCGCTCGGCATCGCGTGAGAGAGCGAATGCAGCGAAGGCCGCTTCGAGCCAGGAGGCCCCTTGGCCCACCTCGTCGAAGTCCACGATCCCGCAAACCCGATGGTCGATAAAGAGAAGGTTGCCGGCATGGAAGTCGCCGTGTAGCCACTGTATCGGCCCGCGCACCCATGTCATGGCTGCCGTCAGCCATGCGTGTGCACGGTCGAGCATCAAATCGTAATGCGCATTCGGGATCGCCGGCAGCAGCGGAGCGGGGTGTGCCCGAATGCGTTCGTAGCGCTGCCATAGCCATGCCAGCGGATCGGCACTCGGGCACGGGAGGGGTGCCAGTGCGGCATGCAGTCTCGCCAGAGCGTGCATCGCGTGTGTCGTCGCACGATCTGGATCCTGCGGCAATCCCGGTAGCCCATCGATACGTTCGAACACATGCAGCCAACGTCCTTCGTCGGTCCTGACGACGTCATTTCCCTCCCGGGTAGGGATGACCGTAGGCACCGCGATATCACCCTGCTTTCCGCGTACCTGTCGGATCGCCTGCCGCTCTCTATGGACCTGCTCAGCCGTCTTTCCTGGCCAGGAGACGCGAACGATACACGGGCCCTGTTCGGTGGGGACGAGGTACGAACTGTTAGTATGGCCGGCAGGCAAGGGCTTCGGACTTACGTCGCCAAGCCCCCACGCGGTACTTAGCAGCGCTACTGCCGCGTCGTCCATCACGCTGTCCATGACCTGGCTCGATCATGTCCGAACGTATTTCCGCTCGCATGCGCGATATCAATGTCGAATGGCTGACCCGCGCCGCTGAGGTCGATCATCTTTTTCATAACCGTTGGCTGGGTGAGCTGTTCTTTCATCTTCCCGGCGACATGCTCGCCATTCAAGAGCTGGTTTGGCGCGTCAAGCCTCGGTGCATCATCCAGACGGGCATCGCTGCGGGCGGCGGAGCGGTATTTTCCGCCTCGATGCTGGAGTTGGCGGGTGGCGACGGGATCGTTGTTGCCGTCGAACCCAAACTCCGGCCCGAGGTTCGGGATCGCTTGCTTTCGCATCGCCTGGCGCATCGCATGCGCATTGTCGAAGGCGATTCGCTCGACCCTGCGACGTTTCAAAAGGTCGTGGCGGAGTGTGCCGATATCTCGCCGACCATGGTCATTCTCGATCTCGTCCATACCCATGAGCACGTACTCGGCGAGCTTCGCACCTATGCGCCGCTGGTGACGCCGGGCAGCTATGCGATCGTCATGGACACGATCATGGAACACCTGCCGGTGGAGACGTTTGCGGGCAAGCCGTATGGCAGAGGCAATAACCCAGCCACCGCGGCAAAGGCGTTTCTCATCGAAAACGATCACTTCGAGGTGGATCATGACATCGAAGACCAGGTGATCATGACGCTGTCGCCCGACGGTTTCCTGCGGCGAGCTCGCTGATGAGTTGCGCGGCTTCCGTAGACCCTGGGCGACGATAGCTCTTCGCAACGCGTGCAACGTTCGCTTTGACCTGTTCGGACGTCATCAATCCCGTGATGGCATCGGCAATGTCATCACGCGATGCGTGCTCGAGATCGAGCCGCCGCCCCACGCCTGCTCGCTCGACGAAATGCACCTGATGAAACTGATCGTTGCACAGCGGTGAGATGATCATGGGCACGCCGAACGACAGCGCCTCCATGACCGAGTTGGCGCCTCCGTGCGTGATGAAGAGCGACGCGCGGTCCAGCATCGCGAGTTGCGGTGCATAGCGCACCGCATGCATGTGTGGGCCCAACGTCGGCAGCTCGTTCGTGTCGAGCAGGTCGGCCATCGACAGCACCAACTGCACGGGGAGGTCGCGGGTCGCTTCGATGACCTTCGAGAACATCTGGGGCTGGTAGTAGATCTGGCTGCCCAGCGACATGTACACGAGGGGTAGGGCAGGGTCGAGGCGTTCCCAGGAGAAGTCTGGTTCGTCGCCGCGCAGCGTGGCGGGTAATGAAGGTCCGACCAGGGCGACATCCGGTGGTGCGTCGGCCGCCAACGCCTCGGTGGTGAAAGCGATCGTCAACCATGGCGAGATCACGTCACAGCCTCGAAACGTCGGACTCATCCCGTGCGCGGCAAAGAGCGCATCGCGAGAAGGTGCAAGCCATCGAACGGTTGCCAATAGATCGGAGTTGAGCGACGGCGGCAGCACGGGATTCAGCGAGTTGGACATCGCCACCCAGGGTAGCCCCTCGGCGTCGGCGGCGATGGCAGCGGCGTAGAGCAACGGATCGATGACGACGATATCCGGGCGCCAGCGACCGATGCTTTCACGAATACGGTCGATCTCGGCAGGCACCCCATCGATCAGCAAGGAGCGCACCCACTCGCGAAGCCACGACGGATCACGCACCTGCTTCGCAAATTCTGCACCGCGTCGCCAGTCCGCCGGGCGTGGCGATTCGACAGGTCCAAAACATTCGAACTCGCCTGCGCGCCGCACTTGGTGACGGATATCGCCGGGCGCATGAAACGCCACCGCATGGCCCATCGCTTTCAATGCAAGTGCTGGCCCCATGCACGGATTGACGTGTCCGCGCTCTGGAACGACACAGAAAAGAACACGGCTCATGCAAAACTCACATCGTGAAGGGTCGCCCAGTGCGCCAAGGCGGAAGCGCGGAACATGACCGCACGCTCGTGTTCGTCGAGGGGCCTGGGATCGGCGCAACGTCGAAGCAGACGTGGTACGTCCATCACGACAGCGACAGAGTCGCCATGGTCCCGCAGCGTCTCATGGGTGTGCTGGCGGACATGTTCGCCAGCACCCTGGTCTTTGGGGAGTGCCGACTTCCGCCGACGCCGAATAGGCTCGGGCACCAGACCTCGCGCCGCCTCGCGCAACATGGCCTTCTCGATACCGTGGCGCAGCGCGTCTTCAGGCGCTATCGACGCCGCGAGATCGAGCAGTGCCGTGTCGCCGAAAGGCACGCGTGCTTCCACGCCGTGGGCCATGCAATGAATGTCGCCGTTATGCAGAAGACGTTGCAGCCACCGATGCCTGACCAGCCATTGGGTCGCGCGTAAACGACCGCCGACGGTCGCCCACTCATGGCCGGCATCCTGGGCCAGCGCACGGTACGCCGTGCCAAAATATTCGAGCGGCCGCGCAAGCAAGCCTGGGCGCAGGTAGGGGTCGCCGGTCAGACGCTGCAACACATGAAGCGGGTCGCTCGTCGCGTGGGGGTCGAGAAGAAAGTGATAGCCGAAGTGGGTTTCATCGGCGGCATCGCCGACCATGACGGCCTTTACGCGGGTTCCCGCCGTCCGAGCAAGGTGATGTTGCGCCAGTTCCTGCTCCCATGCGGGCAGCGCATCGTTCTGACTTGCCACCTCGCGCAAGCTTTTTCCGAAGTCATCGCGCGAGGGCCTGACGTCTGTACGAGGCAGTCGCAAATGCGTTGACGCGCTTTCCGCAAACGGCTGATCGTCGGAGTCCACGATCAGGGAGGCTGCGTAGTCGTAGCGATCGTGCTCGGCGAAGGCAATGGTGAAGCTTTCCGGTGTTGCGCCGGCCTGTGTTGCCAACGCACCGATCAAGGTGGAATCCAGGCCGCCGCTCAGAAACAGCCCCACGGGAGCGTCTGCCACGAGAGTGCGCCGAACAGCCTCAGCCAACCGCACGCGCAGTTGGTCAGCGGTTTCCTTCCACGAGCCTGGCGAAGCGGTCGCTTCACCCTCGATGGCCCACGGCCACACGTGTACGCCTTCCGCGGTGATGCGCAACGCGTGGCCGGGCGCGAGGTAGTTCATGCCGACGAACATCGGTGCCGCTACACCGCTGAAGTAAGGAGCGACCAGATATTCGGTGACGGCGTCGATGTTCGCGCGCGGGCGCGCATGCATGGCCGGCAGCAAGGCCTTCGCTTCCGACGCAAAGATGAACTCGTCGGACTGTTCGGCGTAAACGAAGGGCTTGATTCCCAGGCGGTCCCGCGCTGCAAAACCCTGACGGCGTTCCGTGTCCCACACGAAGAACGCGAACATGCCATTGAAGCGAGCCAGGCATGCCTCTCTCCACGTCGCGTAAGCCGCCAGCACGACCTCGCTGTCGCTGCGCGACTGGAACCGCCACGCTTTCGACAGCTCGGCCCGCAGCGCGTCGTGGTTGTAGATTTCGCCGTTGTACACGAGCACGTAGCGGTTGTCGGCGCTGCGCATCGGCTGCGCGCTGTTGGCCGGGTCGACGAGGGCGAGCAGGGTGTGGCCGAGCACGGCGCACGGGTCGTGCCAAAGGCCGCTGCCATCCGGGCCGCGGTGACGAAGACGGTCACGCATCGCGATCACTCGGTCCGTGTGCACGCGCGCGCCGCCGTCATAGCGGATCAAGCCAGCAAGGCCGCACATCAGGCTGCGACTCCGAGGTCGGCCAGCAGCAGGCGCAGCGTGGCCCATTGCACGCGTTCGGCATCGGTCGTCAGCGCCGGCGTGGCCGTGCCGAGTTGTGCGGCCAGCGCCTCGATATCCGGGCTTGGCAGGAGATGATCGATATTCATTGGCGGTGCCAGGCGGAGTCGCTTGGGGCCGTCGGTCAACGCAGGAGAGACCCCGAAGCGCCTACCAAGCACGCGTAGGCACGTTTTCTCGGGATCAGGCGGAAGCGCCTGCAGGTGTGCAACGACATCGCCATCCAGAAAGGGCGGGACAAGCTCGACGCCTTCGGCCCGGAACAAGGTGCGGCACAGCGGCAGATAGTCGGCCGAGGTGTCGCGTCGAAGCACCTGGTCGGCACCGTCGCCGCTGATGGCAAGTTCGATCCCATCGCGCCGCATGGCTCGGGCCAACAGGAGCTTCGCCATGGGATGCAGGTTGAACAACGGCTCTTCGAGATGGCGCATGGCATCGGGCACGGCGTCAACGAAGTCGGCCTCACTGACTTCCACGACCACTACCGCGACGCCCGATCGCCTCGCCGTCTCGAGTGCGGCGTCAAGTTCGTCGTAGCCGGGCAGTCTCGTCGTCAACACATAGGCGGGGAGGTGGGTGGCTCCGAGGGTGTCCAGCATCGCGAGGAGCAAGGCGGAATCGAGGCCGCCACTCAGCGCGATCGCGGCGGGTCGGTTGCTCTTTACGACACGCTCCAGCGACGCGAGAAGAAGCGATTCCAGATCGCCCGCTTTCGAGACCATGGGCCGAGGGGCGACGGTAAGGCCGCTGGGCGAAGTCAGAAGCGCATACCTGGGAGGCACCGCAAGGAAGTCCGCGAGTACTGTGCGTCCCGGCAAGCGCATGCCACTGAAGTATCCGGCGACCGCGCCCGTATCGACGTGTCCGCAAGCGAGCGATCCGCGGCTGATCAGCTCACGGATGCTTGTGCCATATGTTCCGCTCGCGGGATGGTAAATAAGCTGTTCGAAGCCGAAGGCGTCGCGGTGACCAAGGATCATTCGAAGCGGGCCTTCTCTGCCTGGACTTCGGCGTGCCGCATCATCCGATGCGGCTCCATCGATGCGCTACCGCCGCGGCAATGGAAGCACGCCTGCAGTGCCGTCTCGCGCATGAGATACGCGTGAAGCTCGTCGACCAACGAATCGCCGTCGTGCAGCGGGATCCCATCGTGCGTGAAGTCATTCGCTCCGCGATGAAGTGTCTGCATGTGCGGCGGTCGGGTGCAGGTGTAGAAGATGCCATCACGAATGAGGTGGCAGCGTTCCCTGAGCCAACAGTCGTGGTAGACCGCCTGCGTCTCAGCCACGTCGTGTGACACAGGGTCGCGCGTCATACGCACGAACTGAGTCTGGGTTTTCCAGTTGAGCGCCACGTTGAAGCGCGTCGCCTGGGCCTCGATGTGCGTTACGAGTGCGGCACCGAGACGCGGTTTTGGGTAGAGCGAGATCGTCAGCGCATCGACTTCTTCCCAGAACGCGTCGGGGAGGCGGCCGAGTAGCAAGCCGTTCGTCGTCACCGAGATTTTCGGTGCGATTCCCGTCGCTCGAACGCCGCGAAGTATCGCGACCAGGTCCGGATGTAGCGTGGGCTCACCGCCGACCAGCTTGAAGACGCGCGGTTTGACGACGCGTGCCGCCCGCACGAGGTCCTCGAACAACGACGCCGGGTCGGCCGTCCAGGGGGGCAACAGTGGCGACAGCGAGCAGCATTCGACGCACGTCAGGTTGCAATGATCCACGATGTGAGCTTCAAGGGATCGCGTCTGGATGCGTCCATCGACGATAGGATAGTGACGCTCCATGAGCGGGGGGAAAACGTGCTCCCGTTCGACCGTGCTCACGACGCGTCTCCTACACATTGGATATAGAAATCAGCCAGACCGTTACGCTCCCGCGCGAGCATCGAAACCATCTCCATGGCGCCGCGCAGGCGTTCCTCGAAACCTGCGCGACCCGCTATCCAGCCTTCGAGCACCCAGTGCTTCGTTGCATGCATGACGCACGACACGTCCACGGCCCAGCGCATGCGATCGGCGTGTAGCGGGCGGAGACTGAGGTAGCCCGCCAGGAAAGAGCGGGCGAGCGTGGCGTTCTTCAAGGGCAGGTGATTCAGGCACCTGACGACCTCGAATTCGCGTGGCGCACCGATGGAAGCTTCCCAGTCGATGATCAGCGGGGGCAAGCCGGCATGGAAAAGGTAATTGAACTGGTTGAAGTCGTTGTGGATCGGTTGCTCCGTATCGTCGAACGGGAAGGCCTCGATGGCGCGCGCGTAGCAGGAAGCGAACATGTCACGGCAGACCGCCAAATAGCGTGTAACGCTTGAGCTATCGATGCCGACATGTTCCGGTATGAACAGGCTGCTCGGTTCCAGCCGGAGAAGCTCGGCCTCGGCATCGATACGACCCAAACGCAGGGAAAGCGTGTCGGGGGAGGGCGTGGTTACCTCGTCCAACCTCGCATGCAGTGACGCCAGGCAGCGGCCAAGGCACGCCCATTCCGCAGCCGAGTAGGTGTCGTAAGGTCGGTGTGTACCGGCTTCCCAGCGAGTCACGAGGATCCGTTGACCGTCGTGTTCCGTCGAAGTCTTACCCGTCGTCGTCCTGATCAGCGACTGGACGCGGTAGGCGTCATCGCGGTAAGAACCGAGAAACGCGATCAGCTCCGCTTCCCGTGCGCCACGGAGGCTGTCTGCCGCCGTGAACCGTTTGACCGCCACATCTCCCTGGTCTGTCGACCACCGGGAAACGCGCTCGGTCACCGGCATAGGCTTGCCCAGAGGACGCAGGTCATAGTCGTTCGGGAAAGCCAGCGAAGCGGGGAACGAGGAAGTCACTTAGATCGACTCGCCAGGTCCGAACCGGTAAGGATGCCCGGTAAGGAACGTGTTGTGCCCCACATATCGAAGGTTGTACATCGCCGGGCGGAACAACAGCCGCGTTTCGTTATTTGCGATGCCGAGCAGGGGGTAGAGGTCGCGGTCGACGAAGAAGGCGTTATTACCCATGTCGTCGCAGCACACCAGCTCATAGCCGAGCGTCTTGCCGAGGGCAACCAGTGACTCGAGGCTGGCTCCGTAATGGGTCGATCCGTCCCAGGCATGGTTGGCGTCGAAGGCCATGACCCAGCGTTCGGGAGGCGCATAGTACGGGTTGTATTCCACGACGACGATGCGCGCACGATGACGACGCAGCGCACGCCATACCCAGTAGTCGTTGCCGTCGATATCGAGGGAAAGAAAGTCGTACACAGCCGGCACCCCGGCTTCGTCGAGCAAATCGTCCGCCATATCAGGCTGGACGCGCTCTCCGATCAACGTCACGTTCTTCGCTTCGCCGTAGTTCTCCCGCAACCGTCCAAATCGGTAAGCGGATGCCTCGATCAACGTGCCAGACCAACCTTGCTCACGCAGCAACAAGGCCGTATTGCTGTTACGCAAGCCGTCGCTGGCCCCAATATCGACACAGTATCGATTCGTGGTCGGGATACGTTCCAGAATACGGGAGAGAATCGCTTCCTCGGTGCCCTGGGAATACAAGCCGGGCATCAGCCTGGACAGATCGATTTGCGGAGTCCCTTCATGCATGCCGTGCCAGCCATAGGGTTGCGATGACCGAATGATAGCGAAGATGGCGGTCGTTCTTGGTCTAGGGGGTTACACGCGGAAGCCCGAACCTCCGCCGTCTGCCGGCCGCCGACGCATAAATCGCCACCGCAGGCATGGTCACGTAAGCACTGGTGCCCCTGGGTTCGCCTTGTCCGATCGTGAAGTGGCCCGACCAGCGCGCCGTCCTTTCGCGGACGCCTTGCAACCCAAACGATAGCGGTTTGTCAGTCGCTCCGGGGGCCACCCCCACGCCGTCGTCGCTTACTTCGATGTCGAGATGGTGCTCGCCAAACCGAATGTTGACGCAGACGGCGTTCGCATGCGCGTGCTTTCGAACATTACGGATGAGCTCCAGGACAATGGCGTTGAGATCATCTTCCGCTTCGGCCCGGATGGGTTTCTCCTCGCCGTCGACCGCGACGACGCCGTCGATGTCGGTGTCGGCGAGGCATTCGTTCAGCGCGGAGCGCAAGCGCATGACCAGCGATATCGAGGGTCTGGGAGTCGTGCGGAGGTCCACGACGCGCTGCCGTCCCTCCGCCATGGTCTGTTCAGCCACGCGCAGGGCCCGCTCGAGGTGATCACGAGCGGCGCCTTCCTTCATTGCGTTGGCCGCCACGCGCACGTAAAGCAGTACTCCATGCAGTCCTTGCAGCACCGTGTCATGCAACTCACGCGCAATGCGCTCGCGCTCCATGACCCGCGCGAGCAAGACCGTACCCAGAATCCGCACGCGCCAGGCGTAAAGCGCGTAGAGCAGGGCGATCACGATGGCCACGCAGAGCAGTGCAAACCACGTCGTTTGGTAAAAATACGGCGCGATACGGAATGACACACGCGCGGGAATCGTGGACCAGACGCCGTCCTCATTGGCCGCGAGAACTTCGAAGGTATAACTGCCGGGCGAAAGATTCGTATACGTCGCCTCCCGCACGTTGCCCACATCTCGCGACGTTTCATCCAGGCGCGTGAGCCGGTAGCGGAACCGCGCACGTTCGGGAATGGAAAGAACCGGTGCCGTATAACGAAACTCAAGACGTGTCGTGCCAGCGGCCAATGCCTCATCTGGCCCGAGGGTCCTGCCGTTGACCGCGAGGACCGTCGCGACCGGGGGGCGAGGGTTTTGCGTGAGGCGTGCCGGGTCGAGCTCCGCCACACCCGTGTCGGACGCGACCCATAGACGATGGCCGGTACCAGGGATGAGCGAGGGGGCGGGTACCGCGTCCCGAAGCCCCGGCCAGCCATCACGCTCGTCGAAGTGCTGCACAGGCACGAGGTAGTGGGGGTCTGCCCACCATCGCTTCATGTCATCCGCCGCGACACGATAAAGTCCGTCGGACGCGTTGACCCACAGATCGCCATCGGCCTGCTCGACGATGCCTGTGCCCAGCCGCACCACACGGTCGTCGGCGAAGCGCAACGAGCGAATGGGTTTGCCCGGGGTGAAGAACTGCACACCATGGTCGCCTGTGATCCAGACGCCGTCGTGGCGTGGCCACAAGGCGATCACCTGTCCGACGGCGATGCCTGCAACGCCCGTATAGACCGTCGCGCGTGTTCCATCATCCTCGATGGTCGCCACCGTGTTGTCGTCGTAACCGAGCCACAAGCCGTGATCGGCACGCGTAGCGATCGCACGGAGGTTCTTTTCTTTTCCCGGAAGGCCTGCGTCCGTGCCAAGGGGGACACCCGTTCCACCGGCCAGGCGGAAGGCCTGGCGGAAGGCCAGCCACACCGAGCCGTCGCGCGCCTGGGACAGCGCGCGCACTTGTCTCGGCATATCCATGATGGCCGAGGGAAGCGACTCGACCTTGATGTCGTGGCCGTCGATTCGCAGCAGGCCCCGGTCCGACGTCATCAAGACGTTGCCGTCCGGGGCCCTTGCGATGGCGTTTATCTGCTTCCCGGCTTGTGGCCATGCCTTGGCGACCGGCCCGAATTCGGTCAAGCCGCCTTGGGAAGCCACCCATAGGTGATCCTGGCCGTCCGTGGCGATGGCCGGCTTGTACGTGTCCTGAGGTAGATCGACAGGCTCGAAGCGGCCCCACCTGAACTGGTCGATGCCCTTGGGGGTCGCCACCCAGAGGGTGCCTTCGCGGTCCTTGAAGACTGCAAGCGCGGATGCACCGGTCAGCCCGTTCTTCTCGCTGTATGTCTCGACCACAGGCTGGCCTGTCGCCGGACCGCTTCCCGGCCAGATGATGCGCACCACGCCGGCATTCGCACCGCACCACATGGCACCCTCATCGTCGATGATCTCGTCGGTGAGTTGGTCTTCCGGGCGCCAAACGCCACCCGCGCGACCGAGTTGCGCAGCACGGTAGTCGGCGAGAGTCCGCAGTTCGAAGGCCGCGGCACCGGGTTCTTTCCGCAGCGCGCTCTTGTCGCGAAGAAGCCAGATGGACTGGTCGGGTGCAACGAATCCCTGTTGGATATATTCCCTGGGCTCGGGCTCTGTCTTTGGAAATCGCTCCCAGCTGCTGCCTGTGAACCGATACAGCCCGTTGGTGCGCACGGCCCATAACGTACCGTCCGTGGTGCGGGCCAGGGATATGACCGTTCCCACGCCATCCGGCCTCGGAAACACCTGCGCTTTGCCGCCGGCAAGGCGGGTGATGTAACCACTCCGGTCACCTACCCACAAAGCGCCGTCGGGCGTGGCAAGCAACGACATGATCTGGGGATGGGGCAGCAGGGGGCTGAGGCTGCCGTCGAAGGTGACGCCATCGAATTTGAACAGGCCCGTCGGACCACCAAGCCACAGGTAGCCCTCGCGGTCCTGCGTGATCGCCCAGACCCCGGCCGGCGCTCCTGCACTGGCAGGGAAGGCGCGGTGGATGAGTTGTCGGATCGGGCGGTAAGCGGGTGCCGGTGGCGCGTCGGCTAAGGCGGTCGATGCGTACACGAGCAAGAGCAGGCCGAAAGCGGCCAGCAGGTGCTTCATAACTCGACGCATCGGCGTTTCCCGGGACGGCCTCGAGCCATTGTGACCACCGCGCCGTGGAAGGTCCACCACCTACCGAAGGAAGCCACGCTTGAGTGCGATGGCCACGGCGTGCGTGCGATTGTTGGCTTGCAGTTTGCTCATCGCATGCGACAGGTGTTCCTTCACCGTTTCCGTCGAGAGGCCGAGGCGTTCTGCGATTTGCTTGTTTTCAAGCCCTGCCGCGATACCGCGCAAGACTGAGATTTCCCGTTCGGTGAGGGCGTTGTTGTCAGAGCGCTGAAGCATCCGCCAGCCATCGCTCGTCAACAGGTCCTGCGTCTCGGGATTGTCGCGCATGTACTCCGTCACAAAATCGCAGGCTGGCTCGACCAGGAAGCCCTGCAGCCGCGCCTGGGCCAAGGCCACCCGCATGAGCTGGATGCCAACCCCGTTTTCGATCAGGGCCTGGGAAATATCGACACGGAAAAAGCGCAACACACGCCCGTTCCGTTCATACCAGGCGCTCGCGCTCTGCCGGCCGAGCTCGGCGATGAAGCGTCCTTCGTCGGGTGCATCCCTGATGCCGATGTCCGCTGCCATGCATGCGCTGAAAGAAGAGCCGGGATCCCGGCGACCGCAAAAATCCTAGCGCGTGGTCTATGGGCCGGCTTGCACTTTTGGCGTCACGCCCGATCGTTCAATGCTCATGTGTGTACGGAACGACCGCTATGTCACAGTCCTACTAGCAAAGCGGCTTTCGGCGCGTACCATGCGCGCCATCCCCCGTCTCTGGAATCCCCATGTCCTCACCCACAGAACGTGCGAGCGGCCCCCGCCGGGGCGTCCTGTTTGCCATGGCCCTTGCCGCAGGCCTCGCGGTGGCGTCCATCTATTACAACCAGCCCATGCTGGGCGTGATGACCAATACCTTCCACGATGCGCGCGTCAGTGGATGGATTCCCACCTTGACCCAACTCGGCTATGCCGCGGGCCTGCTATTCCTGCTTCCGCTAGGTGACATGCTCGAGCGCCGGAAGCTCATCGTCGTTCAGTTCGGTGTACTCGCCCTTGCCCTCGTGGTCATGGCCATCGCCCCTGGCGTGGCGGTGCTCGCCCTGGCATCGGTCCTCGTGGGCGCCGCGGCCACGGTCGCCCAGCAGATCGTGCCGTTTGCGGCCATCCTCTCCGCGCCAGAAAAGCGGGGTGCGGCCATCGGCACGGTGATGAGCGGGCTCCTCACCGGCATCCTCCTCAGCCGCACGCTCGCCGGCATTGTCTCGAGCATGGCCGGATGGCGGGCGATGTACTGGCTGGCTGTGCCACTGGCCCTGCTGGGCGCCGCGCTCATGGCGCGCAGCCTCCCGGCACATCACCCGGCAAAAAAGCTCCGCTACGGCGACCTGCTGGGCTCGCTCATCCATCTTTGGCGTGGTGAGCCGGTGCTGCGCCGCGCAGCGATCACGCAGGCGCTGCTGTTTGCTTCGTTCTCGGCATTCTGGACGACCCTCGCGCTCCGCCTGGCCGAACCGCCGCTCAACCTTGGCGCGGCGTCCGCAGGCCTGTTCGGCATCGTCGGTGCCGTAGGCGTTGCGATGGCGCCTGTGGCGGGCCGCGTAGCCGATCGTCGCGGCCCGGCACCGGTCATCGCCCTAGGGGCGGCGGCAACCATGGTGGCCTGGCTCGTCTTCGGGTTATGGCCGGGCCTGATCGGTCTCATCGTTGGCGTCGTGGTGCTCGACTTCGGCGTGCAGATTGCGCTGGTGTCCAACCAACATCTGATTTATGGCCTGCACCCGGAGTACAAGAGCCGGCTCAACACGATCTTCATGACCACGATGTTCGTGGGTGGCGCGCTCGGATCGATGGCGGCAGCCACGACGTTTGTCCATGGTGGCTGGCGGGGCGTCTGCATCCTCGGTGGCGTGCTACCTGTGGGTGCATTGCTCCTCAGCCTTATCCGGCGGCGCGCCTCGCCGTCTCAGCAGGCGCACTGAGACGGCGGGCGTCGCCCGGTCAGCCGCGTGATGCAGCCGCCGCGGCCTGCGTGATGGCCTCGATGACTTCATCGGCGTGCGAGATGAGCGACATATGGCTCGACGGCACCTCCATTACCGTGGAGCCCATGAGCTTCGCGGCATCGCGCTGCAGCTCTGGTGAGACTGCGCGGTCACTTGTCGAGACGATGAACCAGGACGGGCGCGTACGCCAGGCGGTCTTCGTGAGTGCATCGGCGAACGTACCCTTGGCGAGCGGACCCTGCGTGACCGAAAGAAGGCGGGCTGTCTCGGATGGCAGATCCTGCGCGACGTCATCGATGAAGGCCTGCTCGGAGAGATAGACAAAACCGTTGCCATCGTCGCGGATGCCACCGAGCGCCGGCGGAGCAGGGTACCTGCCGACGAGTTCACCGGTCGTCTGGCCCGTTTCGCCGGAGAAAGCCGAGACATAGACCAGCGATTTGACCTTCGGGTCCTCGCCGGCCTCGGTGACGATGAACCCCGCCCAGCTGTGACCGACGAGGACAACCGGGCCCTCGACAAAATCGATGACGCGCTTGGTTGCAGCCACGTCGTCGGCGAGCGACGTAAGCGGGTTTTGCACGGCGACGACCTTCAGGCCCTTCGACAGGAGCTTGGGAATGACGGCGCTCCAGCTCGAGCCATCGGCCCAGGCACCGTGGACGAGGACAATGGTGGGCGAGGCAGTTGACGTGGTGCTCATGGCAGGTCCTTTCGATGGCGAAGAATGATGTCCGGGGACAAAACACACGCCAAGCTAGGACAACTACCTGCGCGGAGCTTGCAGGAAGATGAGGCGGACAATCGTTCTACGCGTTCACCTCATGCCTCATCAATGAGCGGTCCAATCGTGCTATTTCCGCCTTTCCGTCATCGCTACGCTGCACCCTTCCCCTGGCTGCGGTCGACGCGCAATGAAACACCACACCATCAAGGCCAACGGCATCCGCCAGCATTTCATCGAAGCAGGTGAGGGGGCGCCGGTCGTCCTGCTCCATGGATTTCCCGAAACCTCTTACGCCTGGCGTCACCAGATTCCGGTACTGTCCGAGAAGTACCGCGTTATCGCGCCGGATCTCCGCGGCTACGGCAAGACCGACAAGCCGGCCACGGGCTACGACAAGCGCAACATGGCGAAGGATCTCGTCGCGCTGCTCGATCACCTCGGCATCGACCGTATCGCGCTCGTGGGTCATGACCGCGGCGCGCGTGTCGCCACGCGTTTTGCCAAGGACCACCCGGAACGCCTCGACCGACTGGTGGTGATGGACAACGTGCCTACGCGCATCGTTGCCCAATCGATGAACGCAAAGGTCGCCAAGGCATACTGGTTCTTCGCGTTCCACCAGGTGCTCGATTTGCCAGAGGCGCTTATTTCTGGCCGTGAGGATGTCTGGTTGCGCCATTTCTTCACCGACTGGTGCTACGACCCGCATACGATCGAAGGCGCCGATTTCGAGGCCTACGTGTCGGCATACCGCGAACCGGGTGCCGTTCGCGGGGCCATGGCCGACTACCGCGCGGCGCCCGAGGATGTCCTCCAGGACGAACAGGACGCCGATACGCTCATCGCATGCCCAACGATGTCCATCTGGGGTGCCGATTTCGAAGCCGTCGGCGGTACCTTCGACATGGCGGCGGTCTGGCGCGGGATGGCGACTCACCTTCGTGCCGAGCCCATTGCCCAGTGCGGCCATCTTCCCCAGGAGGAGCAGCCGGAAATCGTCAACTCCCTGCTGCTCGATTTCCTCAGCGGCTGGAACGGGGGTGTGGCATGAAGCGGCTCGCGTTGTTGCTCGCGCTCCTCGTTACAACGGGTGTTGCCCTGGCCACCGATGTGCGGGTCGGGCCGCAGGGCCCTGGGTTTTACCGCCTCCGCATGGGCGCGGACGAGGTCACCGCGCTGCTCGACGGCACGCATCCGTTTCTCGCCGATGAGCTGCTCACCCATATCGACCGTACAAAGGTCGACAGTCTCCTCAAAGCGGACTACCTCGCATCCCCCGTGCAGGGATCGATCAACGCCTTCCTGGTCAAGACGCCCGACCGGCTGGTCCTTATCGACACAGGCGCAGGCCCCCTCTACGCAGGGGATGGCGGATTCCTGCCCACGGCGCTGCTTGCGGCGGGCTACCGCCCCGAGGATGTCACCGACGTCCTCCTGACGCATCTGCACCGCGATCATGTCGGTGGTCTCATCCGCAACGGCACCATGCTGTTTCCCAACGCGATCGTCCACATCAACAAGGCGGACGCCGACTTCTGGCTCAACGCGGCAAATGAAAGCAAGGTTCCGAAGATCCTCCTGCCCATGTTTTCAGGTGCCATGGATTCCCTGGCGCCTTACCAGAAGGCCGGGCATGTCGTGACGTTCGCGGGGGAAACCGACGTGTTGCCCGGCTTCCATGCCATCCCGGCGCCGGGGCACACGCCAGGGCACACGTGGTACCTGATCACGAGCGGGCATGAGCATCTGCTGGCCTGGGGTGACACAGTCCACGTGGCTACCGTGCAGCTTGCCGACCCGAACGCCTCGATCCGTTACGACTACGACGAGGAGCAAGCGGCGGTATCGAGAAAGCGTGCGCTCGAGGACGCGGTGGCCAAGGGGTATTGGATCGCCGCGGCGCATGTGTCTTTCCCCGGCCTTGGGCACATCCGGCGCACGGGGGCGGGTTACCAGTGGGTACCCGTCAACTACACGAGAACACCCTGATTCAGCCGAGATAACCCCGGGCGAGCGCAATGGACAGCGCATGCGCCCGGTTGCTCGCACGGAGTTTGGCCATGACGCGGGAGAGGTGTTCCTTGACCGTGTCGGCAGCAATGCCGAGGTGCTTGGCAATTTGCTTGTTCTCCAGTCCGGCCGCCACACCGCGCAAGACGGAGAGCTCCCGCTCCGTGAGCGGCTCATCGCCCCGGTGTTCGGAAAGGCGTTTAGCGACCTCCGCCGAGACGCGGTGCTGCCCCGCATGGACGGCGCGAACGGCCCCTACAAGGTCGTTGGCGAGCGAGGTCTTGAGAAGGTAGCCCTGGGCGCCGGCTGCAAGGGTCCGCCTCGCGGCTGCATCTCCGCCGTAGGTCGTGAGCACAATCACGCGGGCCGTCGGCTCGATCTTCCGCATGGCGCCAACCATCGCATCGCCGTCCATGTCCGGCAGCTTGAGATCGACGACGGCAACATCCGGCCGCATGGCCCGGAAAGCCTCGATGCCCTCGGCCCCGGTCCCCGCCTGTCCGACGATGAGCACGTCCGGTTCGGCGGCCAGCATGGCCACCACACCCGCGCGAAAGAGGGGGTGGTCATCGACGACGATGACGCGGATGGCCTGTGATGTCATGGTTGTGCCGAGATGGTCTGGCGATCGGGATACAACATGTGGGCGCCGCGTGGCTTGACGCCCTGCGTGGTCAGAATCTATCGCCGCATCGAGTCGCCGATGTCTCCCGGCGCACACGAGTGCCGTCAGAACGCGTAGGAAATCATGACCCGATTGTACGAGAAGGGGCGGTTGCCCGGATTGAGATTGTTTGCTCCGCCCACGGAGCGTTCCCACCGGTTGCGCAACTGCAGTCCGTTCAAGGGGCCGGTGAATCGGTAGATGAGATCGAGGTACACATCGTGGCTGTTACCTCGGTACAGGGTTCGGTATTGGGTGTAGGCGGTCACCACCTGGAGTCGGTCGCCAAGCAGCATCTGGGTGATCCGTGCCTTCCACGCATGGCCCGGCCCCTGCTCGACGAGGCCTCGCAGCATCGACGTCGTATAGAGGGGGTCCGTGGCGTAGCTGGCGGTAAACGGCGAGATAAGCGTGCCACTGCCGACGGTATCGCCACTTTGGCGGACCACACGGTTCCACGACACATCGAAACGGGTATGGCCGACGTGCGCGCCAGCGTCGATGCCGGGTATTTCACTTCGCACCCGCCGCCCGGCCACGCCGAGGATCTTCGTGCCCGTCTCCACGAGCGTGTTGTCGCCCGTCGTCCACTCTTCGACAAGCTGTGCGGAGACGAACGGATGCACGATCCCGACAGCGGGGAAGGTTACTGTGCCGTCCGTGTAGGCCATCCGGGCAAAATGCAGGAAGTCATAGAGCCATGTCTGCCCGGAAAACATCCCGTGCCGGTACGTGGAGCCGGCGAGCCAGGTGCCGCTATAGGCCTTGGCGTCGGGCGGCAACGCGCCGTTGCCGCCATACACAGGGTCGCCGTCAAAGTGCGTTGGGTAATAGAGATTGTCGGAAAAGAACCGGTCGGACGTGCGGCTCTTCCACTGGAAGGTTCGTGCCACGACGAACGACCAGTCCCTGCCTGCGTCGAACCGGGCGCTCAACGCGCGATAGGCAGCCGGAAGCACGCGCGAATCGCTCATCCCGAGCCAGGGCGTGTCGAGGTACTGGTCGCCTGCGCGTAGCGTCCAGCCTGAGGCGCGGTACTGGACGTACGCCTGGCTTATGGCGCCCAGCGAATTCTCGCGACCCATCAGCGTCACGTCGATTCGGTTGGCGGGTGTATTGCGCGTGCCCAAAGCATTCGCATAGACCAGGGAAACACCGGCTGAGAAGCCCTGCACCTCGCCGCTCCGCGCATTGACGAGCAGGGCGCTGGCGAGCGCGGACGCATCGGGCATGTTGGGCGAGTCGTACATGCGGTGGTAGTCGTACAAGCGCAGCGATCCATCGACATGCCCATCGGAGAAGATGCCGTCCGCCATGCCAACGCCTGGCAACGCCGACAGGACGATGCCGACGCAGAGCACGCGACGACGACCGAGTGCATGAAGGCGGTGATGTGAACAGGAGGGGCGTCGAAGATGCATGGGCTGCGGCGCGCTGGGCGCCACAGTATGGGGAAGGGCAGGCGACAGCGATTGGCCTCACGTGCGATGGGTAAGGTCACATTCCTGCCAAAACGTTTCGTCCTAAGAACGTGCCCCCCCATACAGGGGGTCAACCGTCCTGGGTCGACGGATAGCATCCGATGGGTCTTCGAACTGTGGAGATGGTGGCTCCATGCGAATCGATAACTCATCGCCATCGGGCTCATCCGGCGACGACCCGTCGCCGGTTCGGGCCGTGCAACAACTGCTGGATCATGCGTTGCGTCAGATAACGGATGTAGACAAGGTGGATCGCGTTGCCTGTGCGCGTTATCTCGCGCAAGCGTTGCAGATCCACCAGGAGCGCATCAGCGCCCATGCGCCACGTCCACACAGTGGGTTGGCCCCATGGCAAATCCGCACCGTCAAGGAAATTGCGCTCGCGCGACTCGACCTGGGCCTTGCGATCAGTGACCTCGCCGCAGCGTGCCGTCTGTCGCGCAGTTATTTCAGCCGCGCGTTCAAGGTCACCTTCGGCGAAAGCCCGCATCGCTGGCGCCACGGCAAGCGCATCGAGGAAGCCTGCCTGCAGCTCTGCAGCACGGGCAGAAGCCTTGCTGACATTGCCATGGCGTGCGGATTCAACGATCAGGCGCACTTTACTCGGTCATTCAAGGCCGCGATCGGTATGACGCCTCACTCGTACCGCAAGTCCCGAAGTGCGGGGAATGTGCGCGACTGATATCGCCAACGGCGACCGGGCAGGAGGTGCCCCCAGCCCGAGGGCAGGGGGCACCTTTCGCGTCATGGGATGTTTTCAATGTCGAGGACAGCCGCGGTGGCGGTGCGGGTGGCATCGCACGCTGCTGCATCCTCGATGAGGTTGATCCCGTACGTCGGAAACACCCTCTTTAGCATCGGCAACCAACCGGTTTCCGTGAGGCGATCGGGAAAACAGGCCTGCAGTACCTCCACCGCAATCGCTGCCGCGGTGGACGCACCTGGCGATGCCCCGAGCAGGGCCACCAGCGACTTGTCCGCAGCGACGACGAGCTCGGTGCCGAAAACCAGCGTGCCGCGGTGGTCACCCTCATCGGGCTTGATGATCTGTACACGCTGCCCAGCGACTGCTTCCTGCCACTGAGAACGGTGCGCTGTCGGGTAGAAGTCCTGAAGCAACTGGAACTGGTGATGCGAACTTTGCAG
>Ga0209437_100514_pt1 | contig 27451 bp, 27 predicted proteins | sample AraplaL_Cvi_mTSA_FD_184266 | JGI IMG/M metagenome (GOLD analysis project Ga0209437, IMG submission 184266) | Arabidopsis root microbial communities from the University of North Carolina, USA - plate scrape CL_Cvi_mTSA (SPAdes) (version 2) | ecosystem: Host-associated > Plants > Roots > Endosphere...
GTTGGGGCCAGCCCTGTCTGTCCGCATGCCTTCGGTCCGCCGTCTCGACAGACGGCCAGTCTGCCTTCGCCGACGGCCCTGTGGCCTGCGAACAGACAGGGCTGGTGACGACGGCGATACTTGATCAGTGTTGCCTTAATGCTGCTGGTTGTCGTTGCGACCCGCTGGCGGCGCCCGCTGCGGATGCGGAGCGCTTTGCGGATGCGGTTGCTCCGCCGGACGCGCCATTTCCGGGCGTGCGTATTGCGGCGGCGGTTGATAGTGGTACGTCTGCGGCACGTAGGAGGGATTGGGTTGCACTTCACGCGGCGCCTGCTGCTGCGGCACGTATTGGTGCGCACGCTGCGCGGCGTCGAAGCGTTGCTGCTCGATCGCCTGCCGCTCGCGTTCCTGCTGTTGCTGTATCGACGGCTGCTGCGGCGCATAGCGCGGTGCTTGTTGCACTTCGGGCCGCTGTGGTTCATAGCGCGGCGCTTGCTGCACTTCGGGCCGCTGTGGTTGGTAGTGCGGCGCTTGCTGCACTACGGGTTGCTGCGGTTCGTAGCGTGGGGCTCGCCGCTCCTGCGGTTGCTCGGGCAGGCGCGGCGCCTGTTGCACCCGCTCCACCTGCTGGGCCGGGGCGAAGTGGGGCACTTGCGGTAGCGTCGGCCCGGCCGGACGCGGCGCGGCTTGCGGCACTGTAGGCGTTCCGTAGCGCGGGAAAGCCTGTCCGGATACGACACGGTGCATGTCCTGCGGCTGCACGTTCAAGACGCGCACGTTGGAGCGCGGAAGCACGTGGGGCTCTGCGGCCGCCGCCACGTTGGCAGCCGGGGCACGCACGGCGACCACCTGCCGGTTGAAACCCGCGGCAGGCAGCGGCCGGGCATTGCCCACGCGCGGCTGGCCGAAGCTGCTCGGCGCCGGACGCGACACCGGGGCGGCTGCCATCACGGAGGCATGGGCGAATTCATGCGGATCGATGCGTACCTGGTTGGCCCGCACATTGCGTGCGCTGGCAAACGCTTGCGCCGGGACTGCCGTGAAGGCATGCGGCGCGTCGCGGTTGACGTAGTTCACGCCATTGATCGGGCGGCCCTCGCGATAGAAACCGTATTGGTTGTGGATGTTGTTGATCACCGTTTCCCGGTTGATGGTGCGCGAGATCCGGATGTTGGTGAGATTGACGTTGGTGTAGTAATTGCGCGACGCGCGGTACCACGGGTTGTAGACCTCGTGCGGACCCAGCGGGAACCAGCCCACCGGACCGCCCCGGCCGACGCCGACGAAGGCCACCAGCGCAGGCGCGTACACCGGCCGCATGCGTGGCGGGCAGGGAACCCATCCCCAGCGCTCATGCCGATAGATCCAGCGGCCATAGTGATAGGGCGCGAAACCCCAGGGCATGGAATCTACCCAGGTCCAGCCCCACGGGCCGATCCACACCCAATGGCCAAGCCGATACGGCGCCCAGTCGGCCGCCACGGTGGTGGGGTACCACACGGTGCCGTAGTCGGTATCTTCTTCCCAGTTGCCGTATTGGTTCAGATCCTGCGCGCCGACCACATCCGGCGACACGTACTGCGTACGGTTGCTGTCGGCGTATTGCGCGTCGCGATCGTTGCTCCAGGCGTCGAATTCGTCGCGGCCCTGGATGTCGCTGACCGTCATGTCGTTCAAGCTGGAATCGCCGAACTGGTAGCTGCGGCCGCTGAACACTTCGCGCTGGGCGTTGTTCTCGCCGTAGACCACACCGCCGCCGTCGAACACGGTCACCGTCGTGCCGTTGCCATTGGCGCCGACATCGACCCGGAACGTACCGGGCTGGCTGATCACCAGGGCCACGGTCGGCGTGTCGATTTCGTAGCTTGCCCCTTGGTCGACGTTGCGCACCGTGATGCCGAGCGTGCCTTGCGTCAGCTCGAACTGGCCGATCTGGTCGTTGAGGTTCAATACGCCGATATCGGTCTGGTCGCTGATGCGCAGCGCCGCGCCGCCCAGTTCCAGCTCGGCGCGGGCGCCGGGGCCGCTGGACAGCTTGTCGCCGTTAGTGAGCGGTCGATTCACGTCGGCGGCGGCCCATTCGGTACTGCCCGCCGGCATCAGGCCCAGGTCGCCGGAGGCATAGGAAAGCCGCGCCACACGCGCCGGCGGGTCGGCGCTGTCGGCTGGGCTGTCGTCGGTCTGGGCAAGCGCCAGGCCGGTGCATAGCAGCAGCGCCACGGCCAGCAAGGAGCGCCATCCGCGCGCCCGTGACTGGATGCCATGAAGTCCACGCATAAAGCACTCCTTTGTAGGTGCACGCGAAAAACGGTCGCGCCCCGCCGTCCATATTGCTGTATGTGCGGATCATCTTGCGCAAGGATCATGAGCGGCAGCTTAGGGCGGCAGTGGCCGTTGCCGGCGGTTTAGCTACGCAGCATCTTTACCGCTTCGCAGCAACTTCACCCCGCCAGAAAAGACCGACACTCCCCCAGGATTCCCAAAGCCGCATCCGCCGGTTACCATCGCCCGGCGTTGCGGGTGTAGCTCAATGGTAGAGCTGTAGCTTCCCAAGCTACTGACGAGGGTTCGATTCCCTTCACCCGCTCCAGTCTTTTGGCGTATTCCTGCAAACCTGCATGGTTGAGCCATTCTTGAGCTTCAAACGTGACCTAGACGAGCCACTCCTTGGTATCGCCTTTGGTATCACGCATGCCCAAACCTCTCTTGTTGAACCGTCCCTCAGGACTGTACGTTCGCTTCTATGTCCCAGCCGATCTGCGTCCCCAAATCGGGTCCAGATTTGTGGTTCGCCCGTTGCACCTGCCCATGGGCAACCATGCTCGAGTGGCAGCAGCCTATATGGGTGTGGCAATCTCTGAGGTGTTCCAACGCCTACGGAAGGGGGAAGCGGTGGATCTAAAAAGTGCCTTGGAGGCAGCCAAAGGCCGGAGCGACCTTTTTTTGGGAGCGGTGACGCTTCCAAGTGGCACTGTCCCCAAAGATGTTCAGATCCAAGCTCTTGAAAATGAACGTCAATTTCCGACTGTCGTGGTCATCGCCCCTTCTATGCAAAGCGCGTCTGGGGTGCCCCATGCCAGGACCAATAGAAACGAGCGACTTGCTCAGCTAACGGAAGTGCATTTGTCTGACCTTCAAAGGGCTGGTCGGGATGGGAAGACACTCCTAGAAAGCCGGCACACCCTGAATTTGTTCCTTGGGATCGTGGGTGACAAATCAGTACCTGATATTGATGGGGATGACTGTCGACTGTTTTTTGATGAGGTCCACTACTGGCCCAGGCATGCAACCAAGCGACCTGAATTTGCTGGGATGAGCATTCAGGCCGTTCTGGACAGGGCAAAGAGGCTGGGTGAGCGCGAACCTGCCCAGGCAACCCTTAACAAGCATAGGCAGCGCCTATCCGTTTTCTTCAATTGGCTCATTAAAAACAAGCACATGCAGGCTAATCCGCTTGCGGGTGTGCTCAATCACAAGAAGGGTGACGCAGAGGACGAGACAGGTCGGTCGTTCACTCAGCAAGAACTAGACGCCATTTTTGACCCAGATGCCTTCAAGGCATGGGCAGACCGCCCGCATCGTTGGTGGGTGCCACAACTGGGCTTGTACTCAGGTGCCCGCGTCAACGAACTCAGTCAACTTTATGTGGCAGACGTTGAAACCATCAACGGCGTGCCTGGCTATCACATCAATAAAAGGTTTGAGGGGCAGAAATTGAAAAACAAAGCTTCCAAACGCTTTGTTCCCCTAGCCCAATCATTGCTTGATGCTGGGTTCCTCAACTTTGTTGCAGATGTTCAAAGGGCAGGGCACGACCGTCTCTTTCCCCATTTGCCGAACAACGACGGCCTGGGATTTGGAAAACAAATGAGTAAGCAATTTTCCGCTTACATCAAAAGCTGTGGTGTCAAAGAAGAAGGAATGGGGATGCACGCTTTCAGGCATCTCCTAGCCACCCGTCTGGATCGGGCTGGGGTAACGGAGAGTGCCATCGGCAAAATAACCGGGCACAAGAACCCCAATGCCACGCTACCAAAGTTCTACATCGATACGCCCACCCTGCACGAGCGTGCCGATGTACTGAAAAAATTTCAGTCTGGCGTGGAATTACCAGTCTATAGAGCAGGGCAGTTTGACGCATCGTTAAAAGAAGCGCATGCCTTGCCAGCAAGATGGGAAGAAGCCAAGAAAGCATCAGGAAAAAGCAAGAGAAAGGTGTAGTGGGTACTCGCCAATGCGACAACTTTCGGTTTTTGCTCAGTGAAATTTCGCCCGATTTTATGGCCCTGAAAAAAAGATCAAAAACATTGAAGACGACAGCTAGGAAGAAGAAAGAACTTACATTTGCGGACGTCTTCGCAGGTTGCGGGGGGCTGTCCCTTGGCCTTGTGAATGCTGGGTGGAAGGGAACCTTCGCCGTTGAGAAGCATGCGGATGCATTTGGAACTTTGGCGAGCAATCTTGTAGACGGTAGGCCATCAAAAAAGAAATTTGATTGGCCTGAGTGGTTGCCCCGTGCTGAAATCACGACCACGCATTTTCTTGAAAAATACAGTGGTCATCTGAAAAAAATGAAAGGGGAGCTGACCCTCTTGGCGGGCGGTCCACCATGTCAAGGATTCTCGCTAGCAGGACGTCGAACACAGTCCGACCCTCGCAATGCACTGACCAACGATTACATCGAGATGGTCAGCCATTTGAAGCCACGCTTTCTCCTGATTGAAAACGTAAAGGGGTTCACCCTCCCTTTTCGGAAGAATGCCAATGAGGACGATGATTCGGTGCCTTATTCTGCGAAGGTCAAGGAGCGTCTGGAAGAAATTGGATACCACGTCTACTCAGATCTCATTGATTTGAGCGAATTTGGGGTGCCCCAGTTTCGCAAGCGCTTCATCTTGATTGCCATCAAGAAGGGCGACAAGGCGATGAGGAAGCTCAAGGGTAAGTCACCGATTGATTTGCTTTACAAGCAACGCGCTCGTTTCTTGTCCAGCAAGAAGATTCCCCATGACCGCCCAGTGTCGGTCAAGGAAGCTATTGGTGACCTTGAGGTGAAGAGTGACAACTTGTTGCCTTGCTCTGACTCACCTTTTAAAAATTTCAAAAAGGTCGACTATCAAAAGGGCCGCTACCGTTCCCCGTTCATTACCCTCATGCGCAAGGGAACAGATCTAGAGCCCAACAGCCTTCGTCTTCCTAATCATAATGAATCAACGAGAAGTCAGTTCGAATCCATCATGGATACCTGCGCCAGGGGGCGCACACTGACTGATTCGGACAGGAAGCGCCTTAACCTGAAGAAGCATGCCATTACTCCTTTGAAGAGTACGCTGCCGTCCGCAACCGTGACGACACTACCAGATGACATCATTCACTATGCTGAGCCAAGGATTTTGACAGCACGAGAGAATGCGCGTCTCCAGACCTTTCCTGATTCGTTCCAGTTCACGGGTAAGTACACGACGGGCGGTCCGAATCGCAAGCATGAGTGCCCTCGGTATACCCAGATAGGAAACGCGGTGCCACCGTTATTTGCTGAGGCGGTCGGGCGCATGTTGAAGCAGCTTGCATCTTGAGGATGCCATGGCAACGACCTACAACTTTAAAACCAATACGCTTCTTAAGAACCTTGTCGGTAAGGACCTCATCAATGATGACAACATTGCCATCGTTGAATTGGCGAAGAATTCTTATGACGCTGGGTCCAACGTGGTCAAGATCACGTTTGAAAAGCTGTCTTCAAATGGCAGGACAAATCATGAGAGCCGAATAGTCATCGAAGACCACGGTTCAGGCATGGGTCTGCATGACATCAGGGATAAATGGCTCAATATCGCGTATTCAGAGAAAAAGCAGCTTCATCAGGAAAATGGCGCTTACTATGCAGGCAACAAAGGTGTGGGACGTTTTTCTTGTGATCGCCTAGGCTCACAACTTGACTTGCTAACAAGGGTCGATGGTGAGCGTGTGTTGCACATGCCCATCAATTGGAAGGATTTTGAAGTTGAGGGAAAGAAAGACCTCCTCATCCAAGATATCAGCATATCCATCAATCGTATTGATGACACCAAGGCGGCATCCATAGCGGGGATAAAAAAGTTCCCAAAGAAAGGCACCGTTCTCGTCATATCGGACTTGCGTAGTGTTTGGAATAGAGAGCGTTTGGTTGAATTGAAGCGATCTCTTGAGAAGTTCCTCAATCCAAATCAGCTCTTTCAGCGCAATGCCTTCAAGATTACCTTGAGTGTTCCAGACTTGTTGGCGAAGGATGCCGGACAGCTCTACTACAATACCGTCAATGGCGAAGTAAGGAACCAGGTTTTTGAGAACCTTAAGTTCAATACAACCTACATTCGATCTCATGTGTCAGCGGAAGATGGGGCTGTTGAGACTGAGTTGTATCACGAGGGCGAGCTGGTATTCAGGACAAGAGAGAAAAGTGAGCTGTATCCAGGGTTGGATGATGTATCAGTCATCATCTACTACCTGAATCCCTACAAGAAGGCTTATTTCACCAGGCAGACGGGTATTCGCTCTGTCGATTTCGGATCGATATTTCTGTTCTTGAACGGATTTCGAGTGGCGCCGTATGGCGACCGTGGGGATGATTGGCTGGGATTGGATGTGAGAAAGACCCAGGGCACGACAAGGTATTTGTCGAGCCGTGACATTATTGGTCGCATCGAGGTTTCGGACGGCAAAGATGCCTTTCAACCAGTCTCCAGTCGAGAGGGCTTAAAGAACACATCATCTTTTTTAGAGCTCAAGAACGCGTTCTTTATCGATACTTTAAGGAAGCTTGAGCGCTTCGTTGTTGATGGGCTCGATTGGGATAGTGTTCCATCATCCTTGCGAGAAGAACTTCGAAGAAGTGATGGTTTGGATTGGGACGATACGCCTGAAGTTTACATTGAGTCTCGTGATCGGAAGCAGCAACGCATTGCGCTATCCATCATGTCACTCATAGGGAGTGACCCATCAAGAACTATCAGTTATTGGTTTAATCCCGCTCTCCTTGAGGCAGTGTACGAAACAAGAAGCGAGGAAGTGCGCCAGCTTCTTTCTCAGATTGAAGGCTCGCCTGCGGAGCAGTTGGATGGTGACCTTAAGAGAGGCCTTGCTCGAATTAAGAAGCTTTTGCAGAAGAAGGAAGAAGAGGCAAAGGCTGCAAAGGCAGAGGTGGCAGAGCTCAAGGTCACTACCGCTAGGCAACAACGAGTCGTTGAGAAGCTTCGCGGAGAAACAGAGACTTATCGCGCCCAGACGCTCTTCTTACAGTCGGTGGCGCAGGCAAATGTAGATGACCTGGTGAACTTTCATCACCAGATCAATCATGACTCGACAATTGTTGCCAACCACTTGGCAAAGGCTGTCAAGGCGCTTAGAGAAGTGCCAAATTCAAGGCCCATCATTGAGAACATTGAAAAGGCCCTGATGGCAAATCGACGGATATCTGTCGTTGCGCAGTACGCAAGTAAAGCCAATTTTAGGTCTGGCTTGAAGAAAGAAATGACGGATATTCCGGCTTTTATCCAACAGTATTTGCTGAACATTGCAAAGGATTTCACGGCGACCGACCTAAACGTTCATGTGCACAATTCCGTGAACGAAGCATTCGAGGTCAAGGCGAGCAAACTCGAATTGTCGATACTTATCGACAATTTGGTCAGCAATTCAGTCAAGGCAATGGCAAGGCGCTTTGATGTCGAAATGAAGCTTGAGGGTAGGAATCACCTACGAGTTAGCTTCAAGGATGACGGTAAGGGTCTTTCTCCAGAAGTTGCTGATGTCGAATCAATCTTTGAAATGGGAGTGACAACTTCGACTGGGTCTGGCTTGGGCCTGTTTCACGCCAGGCGTATTGTCGAGTCAATGGACGGGCGGCTTACTGCGATACCTCAGAAGCCGAAGGGGATGGAGATGTTGCTGGAGCTCACACGATGAAGCTTGAATACAGAATTCTCTGGTTTGATGACAACGAAGAGATGTTTCAGTCCATTGATTTTGACCCACTCACGACGGGGATCGATGGATGGGGGTTCATTCCTGAAATAGAATTTGTCAGCAATCCAGATGATTTTTTAAACAAAAGTCCGTTCTCAGACTATGACCTTCTTGTTGTTGACTATAACCTGGAAGAGCATGGTCAAGGCCAGGACTTCATTGCGAAGATCCGAGAGCAGGAAGTTTACACAGAGGTCATTTTTTACTCGGCAGGTAAGTCTTCGGCGCTCTGGGAGGCTGTTGGAAAGCACCAGCTTGAAGGCATCTACATTGCGAACAAAAATGTAATTATTGAGAAGATTCTCAAGGTTGGTCAGCAGACACTACGTAAAGTTTTGGATGTTGAAAACATGCGTGGAATCGTGATGGCTGAGGTTGGCGATCTCGATCATTTGTTGGAAAGTATCGTCAGTGCGGCAATCGATGGCCTTGAGCAATCTAAACGGGACGAAGTGTTTGCTCGTTTCCATGAGCACTCCGAAGAATCCCATGGCAAGCATAAAGAGAAGTTGGATGCCTTCAAGGCTGCCCCAACCGTGGAAGTTCTGTTGAGCTTGTGTGATAGCAACAAGCGTTGGCAGAATTTCAATAGGGCTAAAGGTCATCATCCTAAATTGAAGGGTATTAGGCTAGGAAATTATGTGGATGACGTTCTAACTCCACGAAATATGCTGGCCCACGGTGTCCCAGAAAAGAAGGCTGATGGAACGGAGGTCTTTAGCTATCAAAGTAAAATTTTTGAGTTTAGTGAGGCCAAAGGCGTTGCGCTGAGAAAAAAGATTATTGAATACAAGAAGGCGTTCATCGCGATTAGTGGTCAGCTTACTGAGAAGGAAGTTCAAGCTGTCTTGGAGCAGGCAAAGGCTGCTGAATCTGGTGGAGAGGCTACAGCCTAAGTTTTCGCGATGACGGATTTCCTCTCTAAGGCTGAACGTTCTTTGCGGATGTCTCGCATTAGGGGAAAGAACACCAAGCCAGAAATGCTTCTACGAAAGAAGCTACATGGCATGGGATTTCGTTACCGCCTCCATGGGCGTTTGTTACCAGGAAAACCGGACGTTGTTTTGCCGAAGTTCCGTGCCGTTGTCTTTGTCCATGGTTGCTTTTGGCATCATCATCAAGACTGCAAGGTCGCCAACGATCCCAAGAGTAATAGTGATTTTTGGCAGAAAAAGTTCGAGGCAAACGTGTCGCGCGATAGGCTAAATGAGACGCGTCTTGAGAATCTTGGGTGGCGCGTTTTCATTGTTTGGGAGTGTGAGTTGGTACCGAATCGCATCTCAGCAACGTTAGAGTCTCTTGCCAATCAGCTTCGAAAAAGCGTTTGAAGCAGGGCGAGAGCGCGTCTTAGCAATCTTCGATTGCGACGCTCACAGCCAAGCTTGAGAGCCAAAAACTAAAGCAATGCTGCAAAAAGGCCATCTCTCGCGAGATGGCTTTTTCATTTGCGCGAATCCCATTGACAGACATCCATATTCTGCTTTGATGTGATGGTGATGCTGAAGCCAGACGCTAAAGCATCGCGCTCTGGATCAAGGATTGATCCATTGCTATTAGCCATGTCATGGAGGACAAATGGAAGTACATGCCCACGCAAGACCTCACATTGAAACCCACGTACGCTCGAAAGGCCACAATAGCATTGCTGGCGCCGCATACCGCCTCGGACTCAAGCTCGTTGATACGCGCACTGGCATTTGGCACGACTACCATCGTCGGTCTCTCCGAGGGGAAATCGTCTTAGCGTCGACCATTGCCCCTGAGGGTTCTCCTGATTGGGCGGTCAATCCCCAAGAAATGTGGGGCAGGGTTGAAGCTAGTGAGAATCGTCGTAACAGCCAAGTTGCCCGCGATTTCCGCGTGCCTTTGCCCTTGGGCCTCTCGTCTGACCAGGCCAGTGCCATGGCCCAGGAGATGGCGAGGTATCTCTCCGACAACCTTAAGACACCGGTCTCCATCGGTGTCCACCGCGATTCCGAGGTGGACGTTCGTAAGCGTCACCCCATCTCATCTCGCGACGATCGCATGCATCTTGTTTGATATCGCCATCGACTTTCAACCGGAGCGATTGGATGGCTAACAAGCAAACGTATTGGCAAACGCATCTGGACGCCTGGCGTCAAAGCGGCCTGAGCCAGGCGGGCTACTGCAAGCAGCACGGTTTATCACTATCGAGCTTTGGCTACTGGCTGCATCGACGCACCGAGTCCACGCCGCCCCCAGCGGCCTTACCCATCGTCGTTGCCAAGCCTTCGCTCGAGACGCAGGTGGAAGTGCGGCTCCCCAATGGATGGTCGGTCCGACTTGCAGCCAGTGCTGAGCGCCTTCACATCTTGCCACTGCTGCGCGAGTTGGCCGCATGCTGAGCCCGACAGGCTGGTGGCTGGTCACCGCGCCGATGGATCTACGCAGCGGCATGGACCGCCTGCTGGTCTACGTGCGCCAGACTTTAGGTCACGATCCTTTCGCGGGGGCTGCGTATGTGTTTCGCAATCGCAGCGCCTCGCGGATCAAGCTGCTGCATGCCGATGCGCAAGGCGTGTGGCTGGCAGTGCGTCGTTTACAACAAGGCCATTTTGTGTGGCCTCGTTCGGACGAGACGATGTGGTCGGTGAGCGAGGCGCAATTCGCCTGGCTATGCGCTGGCGTGGATTGGCAACGATTAAGCGCGTCGCCCACTCTTGCACAGCAGCTTTGATCGGTTACGCTGCACGCTATGGATCAGGCCGCCATCGCCAACCTGGACGACGTGCAACAGCTGCGTGCCTTGCTGCTGGAACAGATGCACATCAACGCCAGGCAACACCAGGCGATGACATCGAAAGATGCCATCATCGCGACACTGAAGGCAGAGAACGCACGCTTGCGCCGCCTGCAATTTGCGGCCCGCTCGGAACGATTGCCCACGGATCAGCGCGACTTGTTCGAGGAGACGCTGGCCGAGGAGATCGCGGCGGTCGAGGCCGCGTTGGCGAAGCTGGATGCCGATACATCCGCCAAGCGCACCCCCGATCGTGTCAAAAAGGCGAGCCCGCGCCGCCCGCTGCCGGATCATTTGCCGCGCGTGGAGACGCGGCATGAGCCGGCGAGCTGCTGCTGCGCCGATTGCGGGCACGACCTGGTGCACGTGCAGGATCACATCAACGAAAAACTCGCCTGCAAGCCGCTTGAGTTTTACGTCCAGCGGGACGTCTATCCCCAATACGCCTGCCGCCGGTGCGAGACCATCGTCAGCGAACCGGTGGCGCCGGCGGTCATCGATCGTGGGATGGCCGCGCCCAGCTTGCTGGCCCAGGTGGTGATCGCCAAATACGTCGATCACCTGCCGCTGTATCGTCAGGAAGCCATCTACCTGCGCAGCGGCATCGAGCTGCCACGGGCGACGCTGGCCGAATGGATCGGCGCGTGCGGCGTGGCCTTGCAGCCCTTGGCCGATCGCCTGCGTGAGCAGATGAAAGCCGTCGCCATCCTGCATGCGGACGAGACGCCGGTGGGCATGCTCGATCCGGGAAGCGGCCAGACCAAGCGGGCGTACCTGTTTGCCTATCGCACCGCGACCGGACCACCGATCGTGCTGTTCGACTTTTGCACCAGCCGCAGCGGCGCGCATGCCCGGCGCTTCCTGGGCGATTGGCGCGGCACGCTGATGGTCGACGACTACGGCGGTTACAAGGCGCTGTTCCGTGAGGGCATCACCGAGCTGGGATGCTGGGTGCATGCGCGCCGAAAATTCTTCGAGCAATACCAAGCCAGTGGCAGCGCCTTGGCCAAGGAAGCCTTGGCGCGCATCGCCGAGCTGTATCGCATCGAAGAGGAAGCGGCAGGGATGGATGCTTCGGCACGACTCGCCCATCGCCAGCAACACGCGATGCCGGTGCTGCACGCCTTCAAGGCGTGGCTCATCGAGCAACGCAAGACGACCGTGGGTCAGAGCAACACGGCCAAAGCGATGGACTACACCCTCAAGCGCTGGGATGCATTGGCTCGCTACGTCGAGGATGGTCGTTACCCGATCGACAATAATCCGGTCGAGAATGCGATCCGGCCGATCGCACTCGGGCGAAAGAACTGGCTGTTTGTCGGCGCCGAACGCGCCGGACGGCGCGCCGCCGACATCATGGGTCTGTTGGCCACGGCCAAGGCGAATGGCTTGGACCCGCATGCGTGGCTGACCGATGTACTCACTCGCCTACCTACGACGCGCGATCGCGATATCAACACCCTCTTGCCACTTGTAGGCCAATGGCAGCCGACGCCTGAGGGCTGATCATGGCCGCGACCTCGTGTCCAGGTGAGGTTGGGTGACGCTTACGGACGTTCTCGGTGAAAAGAAGATGGCGGAGAAGGTCGGTTACCACGCTCATCTCTACTTTCCGACCCGACGATTGGCGTGCTTTGAAGATCAGGGTCACGGAAAGGAAGCCGGCGCATCTGGTGATGCTGACCGCTCAGCAGAGCCCACGGGATTTGGTGGAAAACTCACCATCCTTTCCAACAAACGCACATCCGCCGAGTTTGTCGAACGCCTCAATGCCAAATGGGCTGAGCTTTGCAACGAGTTCGCAAGTGAAGCAGGACTTCGGACTGACTATGACCATCGCAGTTACGCCCGCCAGGGTGTGGACATCACGCCACAGCCCACAGTTGGACAGGCGGCAACCGCTATGGAGAGAAAAGGGGTGAAGACCCGAAAGGGCACCCAGCTTCGGGAGGCATTGAAAGCACCCGAAGGCAGAAATGATGGAGGTGAAGAGGTAAAGACAGGAACGCAAACAATCGAGGCATCGAATCCTATAGAAGCAGTAACTCCGCCTGTAACTTCGGTCTTACCAGAGCAACGCCTCCTCAATGTAACCGCATTGCCCGAGCCAGACTTCTCAGCTTTCGACCCAGCCAGCCTAGCTAGCAACGTGGTCTTTCTAGATCGACTGAGGGAACGTCGGCAACAACTGGGTATTTCAGACGACCGTTCTTCTGGAGGTAGGAAGGGGCCTATTGTTGTAACCAACGCGAATCCTGTCATTCCGTTTAAGCCCAAGCCTCGACGAGACCCTCTCATTGCCATCCCTATCGATTCGTCGCCCCCTGTGCAGTCCTCCGCCAATGACGGCTCGAAGAGTTGGTTGCGCCAAGTGGAGAATAAGCCGTCGTTGGAGACGCTGGCACGAAGGCATCACTTGGTCGTGGTGAAGACAGGCTCCTTTGCCTCAAGGGCAGAAAGGACCCTTCCTCAATCCATGTCCGCTTCTGAGAAAGAACGCGTCAAGCAGAGCTTGGTGTTGGTCGAATGCTTGGAAAAAGTGCTGGCAACCCTGGAGGCGGCTCAGGATGACGAGGACAAGAAAGCCAAAGCCTATGAGCGAGGAAAGGCAGCAGCATTGGATGCAGATTACCAACTCGACCGAGCCATAAGAGCCCAGAAAGTCGCACAAAACCGCCTGGACCTTTGGGTACGCAATCGTCCCAAGCCCTATGGGCTCTTAGGTATCCTCGACCCAGGAAAGAAGCGTCAGGAGGAGTTGCAAGAAGACGTCCAGTGGAAGGATGGCCTGGTTCAAGCAGCCAAACGAGCCTCAGAAAAATTGCATGCTTTTTCTCAGGAAGCATCGCGAGCCTTGCTTCGCGTCCAAGCCCTGCTTATCGAGCTCAAAAGGGAACTGGCCGTAACGGCGGTGGAACTTCGATCCCGAGATATCCGCATCTTCGAGGAATTCTCAAAATGGCTCTGTTTTCGCCAAAAGAAGATGTTGGAAGAGGCTCTTCCTGGACCAACAGGGCCCGTGGATGATATCGATGCAGACCTGGGTGTCATCGAAACTGGATCGGGAACAGGTGGAGGTGGAGCCCCGAAAGGCATGCCAGCACCCCAAAAGCCTGTTCCGAAAATACTGCCCGAGTTGGGGAAGAAGATGAAGCGTTAACGCATGATAGGTATACGACTTATAGAAGAGCTCCGTGTTTATTGAAGAAGATACTTGGCAGCGGCTTCTCTTATAAGATTATTGTTTCCTAAGGCAGGGACCTTATCTTCGGTGCCAAGCCACAACTCCACTAGTCCAGGTTTTGGGAGGGGATTCCAATCATACTTGGCCTGAATTCGAAGATCATGTCCAAGAATTCTAGTCATGATCGTCTGCAATTGCTCAGCAATCTCCGTATCACTCTGGCGGTAAATGCGGATGAATCCGCTAGTTCCGACGTATGCTACTTCTACCTTATCTCCGACCATCATGCGGCTTCCAAAAAGATACCTTAACTTATCAACAAGCGTCTGAGTATTTTGTAATTCGTCTTTGCTAGATACTTGTATATACACTCGTGGCGTAACCCTATTGTCGCCTTTTACTTTAACAATGGGTTTGGTGCCAGCTGATGTAAGAGTAAGGGCTCCTGGATCTCCTGTGCTATATCTCAAATACTCAGAAGCTCCGCGTACAGGTTCGGATGCCTTTACAAATCTTTGAACTTCATCGCCATCGATGTTCATAGCTTTATTAGCAATGTCTTCGATAGCTGCAATAGCCTCGATTGTTACCGCATCACTTACAGGTCTGACGGTAATGCTGGTTGTCTTTGCGTCTGACTGAGTGTTTGATGGATTGTTGTTCTGTTTGTTTGATGCAGGAGCGTTATCGCTTCCCGTATCAGGATCTTGATTTGAGCCAGTGTTTTTGGGATCAGAGTTACTGGATGAAAGATTTTTCAGAGCCGTGAGCTTTGTTTGCGAAGTTGAGAGAGCATCCATCGCACTTTTTGCTGCTAAAGCATCCTTTTCGCACTTGGACTCAGCTTTTTTGTCGGTTATGTCTTTGCATGTCGGGTCGTTGCCGTTGCTCGCTGTCACGCCGTTGAGATCATTTTTTGCTTGCTTAGCTAAGTCATCAGCGGTTTTTTGTCTGCTATCTACCTCAGAGGAGGCTTGTTCTATCTGCCCCTGTGTTGGCGGCTTTGGTGCCGTAGTGCTTAGATCCGAGGGAACCTTGGCCGGTTCGACCATGCCGGATATATTCTCTATTGCACTTATGGCAGCAACCAATCTTAAATCAATGACTGATAGAGCCATATATTGCGATTGATCAATTGAGCCACCCTGCCAAAGAGCACAATGGTCTTCTTGAATGCTGTTGAGCAAAGCATTTGCTTGAGATCGTTGTATTTGTCGACCGGATTCTTGAATGGCGTTGGCCACGTTGGCAGAAACGTTAGGATCTGGTTTGCCGCTAGCGCTCAAACCGCCTTGGAAGCTGGCACCCATGAGGGTAAATACATCTGGCGGAATGTCTCGACATTCACGGATTTCCCATGCATAAGTCTGACTCTCATTGTTATAGGCGTGAACTTTCACGACGGTTCGACCACGAGAACGTGCATCGGAAGCTATAAACACGGCCTCAGGCGCATACGGCTCCACCATGTTTTTGTCGTTGTCGAAGACCGTTGTATGTCGATAGATACTTTGCTGATTGGCCGTGGTGCATCCAGCCAAGATGATTGCGCAAACTATCCCCAAACCAGGCATCCTGGAATTCATGTCTACATCCCCCAATGCGACATTACTGGCTAGAAAACTAGCACTACAGACAGTGCGCGTCTGTCAGGAAACCCCTACATCTGATGAAAAAATATAGGGGGATGATGACAAAAAGTGTGACAGGCGACCTTGGCCGAGGGCCTATAGTTAAGAAGACGTCAAACCGTTTGAGGCGTTTGTTCGCTATCGGAAATAAGCCGTTTTTTATCGGATTCCAACTGCCATCACCGGCCGATGCTTCTCCCAACGCCTGCGAATTTCATGCAGTCGACCGATTTGGTTGGACGTCAAGTTGAAGTGTTCCTGCCACCCATTTTGGAATGTGACGGTCAGCTTTTGACCATCGCCACGAAGCTGGCTGAAGGTGATGGCATGCATGTCATGGCTTCCCCACGATTTGAAGAACCCTTCACCATTCTTGCCTAATACCAGGTAGCGGATGTTCGGGGCAGGAGTGTAGTCAAACAATTCCAATGGGTTCTTGAGTGGCTTGACCAGCATGTCTTGACGACATTCTTTCAGAAGTCGCTTGCAGGAATTTTCCCATTGTTGGCGGATGAGCTTCTCGTTGGGAGTCAACACATGGCGATGCGCATGGACCCAGCGCTTAAAGGCATTGGCGCCACGGTCGGTCATTTGAAGGGTGGTGACCATACGTTCGGTTTTTGCCTGCTGAAGACTGTGGTTGGTCGCCCACTGTTGGTGGTAGTGCAGGAGAGGGTCGACTTCCTGGACGGAAACCGACGTTCCCAGTGAGCGCTCCTTAATCACCGTTCGCCAATACCCCTCCGAACCAGGCGTTTGCTCCCCCGTGTAAAGCCCACCACCTGTGGGGTAGAGCGTCACACGACCAGGTGTGCCAGGGCGCCATTTTTGCTGGGTCTCAGTGATGGTATGACGATGAAAAGAGAACAGGCCGCACCCGAGCTTGACGGTGTGGCTGGCAACATCATCATGAGACGCCAAGTGAACCAGGCCGTTGGCCTTGTCCAGATGGATGTCACATCCATCCGCCTTGAAAGCATTCTTCCTTGGGCGAATCACCCATTCGTAGACCATCCAGAGTACGAGCAGAGTCGGAACGATGCCGATAACCACCTTCAAAAGCAGATCATTCATATCCATGTGCAGGGTCCTTGCGTGAAGTTGCGGTGTCGAGAGAGGGGGAAAGACAAGCGGTTTTGATCAGTTGTGAGTGCTCTGTTCCCAATATTTGAGGTAGTGACCCCTCGTATCGAAAATCAAACCCAGGGTTTCGGTCTGGGTGTGAGGACCATGGCCGATGAAGGCGCCGGCGATAGGGATGAAGGACTTGGCGTCCATTTGTTCTGCGGAGTAGCCATACGAGAGCATGGTTGTGCCATCGGTGTTGTGCGTCGTGCTCTGAGGTTCACCGAACAAACGCTCCGCGTCAGCAATGGTGGAGACACCGGGTTTGAGTTCATCCAATTTGCTTTGGTCAACCTTTGTCCCACTGGTAGCGCAGGCGGTCAGAAGGAGTGAGAGGGTAAGCAGTGCGAAAATCTTTTTCATGGACGCGTCCTGAGTAAAGCCCTTGGTGGCCCAAAGGCTTGGATGGAAAAGAAGAGGGGTCAATCCACGTCGATGGAGGCGACGGTTTTGCTGTCTTGCTGAAGGTCCTGAAAATCGATATGCAGGTGAGTGGCCGTGGCGTTGATTTGATTTTTGGATGGATCAATGCCATCGACGAAGAAGTAGTACGTGAACATCAACTTCAAATGAAAGTTGGCGCGAAGCGACTCGATGGTGTGAGCGACATTGGTGTCTGCAACCTTGATGTTGCACATGTTCTCGGTCGGCTTGATCTTTACGTAGATATTCTGGTTTCCGTGGAACGCGTAGCGACCACAATCAATGATGGAAAAACTCTGACTGGCGAAGTCGTACGGTTTGACCAACGCAAACATGCCAAACGGAGAGTCGGTTTGCAGGACGAAGTAGTCGAGCTTCCGATACTTCTCCAAAGTGGCATTCACGGTCGGAAGGTCCGAGACCATGATGTCGTGTTGTTTAAACGCATCTGACTCGTTGAAGTATTGAGGTGAGAAGAGCTTCATCTTCTCGTCGTCACTCGGTGGAGTAGCGAGCCTCGAGACATAGACATACGTCAGCCAAGACGGGTCGTCAGGCTTGGTGTAATCCGAAAGAGGTGTGTTTGGGTCGGCCTTAGAAGTTTGGCCAGACGGAGGTATAGAGGCTTGGGACTGTCCCGTTGCCTGAGAGGCCGAGGAGGCGGTTCCACTGGCCCCCGAGCCTTGGGAGGAGTGCCCGCACCCCGCCAGTCCCAGGGTGATCGCCAACCCTAAGAAAAATCCCTTCATTGCTGTGCCCCTGTCTTGATGTCGGTAGGGCGGATCGTAATGGAAAGCGGAGTTAAAACATGAAGAAGGGTTAAATGAGACTGGAGTAAAAAATCCCTGGGCCTTTAGAGGACCCAGGCCATGAAAAAGACATCTGTCCACCGCCCCGAACATGTGGTTTTGGTCGGGGTGCTAAGGGAACTTCGAATCCAGGCGGGCCTAACCCAGGCCTCAGTGGCTGAGCAGTTGGGGGTGGCGCAGACCACCATTTCCGACATTGAAATCAACGAGCGGGGTCCTGACCTCTTTGTGATCAGAGACCTATGCAAGGTTTACGGTGTCACCCTGGAAGAGGTGTTGACCGAGGTGGACAAGCGCTTGCTCGATGGCCAGGTCAAAGCTCCCGCACGCATCAAACGGAAGGATAGGAAGAGGCTGTAGGTACGCCTCCCGAACCCTCACCCGCCCATCACCGCCATTTCGTCACGATTTGATGACAACCAATCGTGCAGGCGGACATGCAACAAAGGGAGAGTCATATGATGCGTCAAATGCTGTTCGGAGTTGGGGTCTTTCTGGTCAGCAGTTCAATGGTGTGGGCGGGGGATTCAACGGACATAGGTCAAGGCATGGGGACAGTTCAGCCCAATGCCCACGACTTGTCGTTGAGCCCCAACTGGCATGTCTACACTTTTAAAAAGCAGGGCATTCATTACTTGCAGGTCAACGACAACGCAGGCCAAGTACACCTTGGGTTAGGCGTGGCCAATGGTGTGTATCTAGTCCTGCCGATGGGCAGTGATGCGGGCAATGTATCAACACCGGATGCACCCCTGACGACCACGTTGTCCAACGTGGAAGTGGTCTATCGGGATAGCGAAACCGTATTGAGTGTGGGCACCAATTCATTGGGGCAGTTGGTGTGGTCGGCAGTCCCTGCGTCTACCTCGACAACTGCGGTCACGGCAGAAGAGTGTGACGCCAATTCTTGTCCGATCAACCGCATCCAATCTGCCTTGCCCACCACTCAGACTTCATCGGCCACACAATCCACATCCCTGGCTTGCGATCCGAATTCGTGTCCCATCAATCGGGGACCTTAAGTCACAGTCGACTTGAGTTCTTGCTGGAGCAGGATCTGCAAGCGACCGTCTGAGCTGGAAACATTGCCGTGGAACAGTTGCGCACGGATGCGCAACTCTTCTAATCCCAAGTCAAAACTCCCCAACCCCTTCATCACCTCTTGCTTGTTCGGGGCAGGAATGGGATTGCCATTGCTCTTGACGGTTAGGCGAACCGTCAATACATCACGGTTGTTTTCAGTGTGGGTGGAAAGCTCAACACGGTCCGTTGGGGATTGACCAAGAAGGTGGCCGACTGCCTCGCATGCAAGGCGGTAGAGCATCGACAACGCATTTTTGGACAATAAGCTCAATTGTCCTTGGATGTGGGATTGATATCCAATGCCGAGCTTTCCAAGAAGGTTTGCAATCGGTCCTTCTTCATCCAAGGCATGTGGATGACTGGCCCCCATGGGAGGGGCGAGAGCGTTGGCAAGCTCACTTATTTTAAAAGTGGTTTGACTCAACGCCTGCTTGTGTTGTTCCACATCACTTCGATTGTACGAAGAATCGAGCCGAATCATAAGATGCCGATGCAATCGCGTCAGTTCGTTGTTGGTCAACGACAACTCAAGCGAACTGCGTTGTAATTTCGCCTCGGCCAACTGATGTTCCAGGCGTGCCTTTTTCAAATGATTTTGCGTATCTTCCAACGCTTGTTTGAGCTTGGTCGTTTGCAGACCCAACACAATGAAGGTGGTGAGGAACAACGCCATCATGGTCTGCGCCATGAGGGTCGGGATATCGAACATCCCAGGCATCAGAGACACAATGCCAAAGCTGGTGATGGCACCCATCACACTCGCCCCCTTCCAACCCCATTTGACCGCAAAGTAGCCAGCGGGAATGAACAACACCGCCTGTCCGATAAAACGGACCATGGCATTGGGGGACAGTAGAAGAAGGGCAACTTCCACCACCACCGCCAGGATGGTTACCAAGCTCGCTTGGAGCAGGGGCCAGTTGGCTCTCCAGATGGCTTTCAGGGAATGATGCTCAGACCACTCCAACGCACCCGTCAGCACCAATGGCGTGATGGCAAGCATGCCCGTGAAGACGCCCAAAAAGTAATCAGGCAGGAGTTCCAGAAGGGGCTTCTGGCCGAAGGTTTGGGGGTGGGGAATGAGGCTTGCCGAGACCAGGCCGTTGGCGACCAAGACCGCGCTGGAGGCCAGGATGCAGATGAGGAGACTGCTGAGACGAAAGTTCGGAAGAGTGAGGCCCTGGAGCTGAGAACGGCAGATCCCCACCACGGCCATTAGGAAACCGATGGGGGGAAGGATGGAGAAGAGATAGAAGGTTAGGCCGAACTGCGCGATGCAGTCCCACAGGCCATAGGCCAAGAGGCCCGTTTCCGAGACCAGCAGGGCGCCCCAGTAACGCGGTGGGGTCAGCAGAAGGACGCTGAGCTTGAACCCAGCCAGGGGAACAAAGTGGGCGAATCCAACGTTCCGAAGCAAGGAATAGACAGTGCCGTAAATTATTGCGACTGCAACTTGTCGTCCCCAAAAACCCATCCGTAGCCCCATCTGGTCTACCCCTTAGACGTTCTGGACCGAACCCTAACCTCAACCCCAAACTTTCACACTAAGGTGAGGGACGTGAAAGCCCCGAGAAGAGGTGGGGCGATGATGCTTGCTGAGTTTGGCCTATAGTCGGCAAACTTGACGAACCGTTTAAGGGATAAGGGGAACGGATATGACCAGTCGCGGAGTTCGTGGTCTCTCGGGGTTTCTTTGCATTTTTATGTTGCTTGTGTGCAGTGCATTGCATGCACAGCAACAAGGGACCGTCACTTACGTCTATACCGATCCGCAAGGGACGCCACTTGCGGAAGCGGATGCCAATGGCAACATCACCAAGACGTTTGATTACACGCCTTATGGCACTACAGCGTTAGGCACACCACCCAATGGTCCTGGTTATACAGGTCACGTCAATGATCCAGAAACAAACCTGGTCTACATGCAAGGTCGATACTACGACCATGCAACAGGTCATTTTCTAAGTATTGATCCAGTCTCGCCCACGCCAGGCAATGCATTCAATTTCAATCGCTACGCCTACGCCAACAACAATCCAATCGTCAACATCGACCCCAACGGGCGAGAAACGGGGCAGGCCTATGCCGCCATTTATCGAATGGATGGTGGGGTTCCTCAGACTTACATCTCACCCGATGACAAGGTTGGTCCTGCCATTGAAGCGGGTTTCAATCTCCTTCCCGTTGTAGGCGATGGCGTCAATATCGGGGAGGCGATTACCAACCCATCCGCAGTGAACATTTCTGCAGCCATCGTTGGTGTTGTTCCTGAAGTCGGGGGAGCACTGGCTGACACTGTAAAAGGAGCAGCAGGAGGTGCACGAGCTGGAAAAGCCTTTACACGGACAGACAAGGCAATAGTTAAAGCTGAAAACGCTGCAAAGAACGAAGGGAAAGTAATATGCGAGGGTTGCGGAAGGGAGACAGTACCCTCTCAGCAAAGCAAGAAGGGAGTCACACCCCCTGGAAACGAAGCGCAAGTCGACCATGTTATTCCAAAAGCAAAAGGCGGGGATGGATCGCGTGAAAACGCGCAGGTACTTTGCCGTGATTGCAACAATGCGAAATCGGATAAAACGCAATGACCGAGCGGGTAAAGATATTCTTTCAAATGCAACAAGACGAAGACGGCTACCCACCCATCACTGTGGAATCCGTTTGGGCAAAACCTGCCCCAACATCGGGAGAGTATGTCCTCGAAAACATCCCATTTTTTTTTCGAGAAGCCACATTTGAAGATACAGTCAAAGTGCGCGAAGAAAATGGACAACTATGGTTTGACGGTTTAGCAAATCACTCTTCAAATTCACTTGTACGCATCGTTTTCCACGACCGTGAATGCGAGCCGAGAATCGAACAGGAACTCGCAAAGCTTGGGTGTGAAGTGGAATATTTCGAACAATACAACCTTCTGGCCGTGAGTATTCCAGGCGATATCAAGTTGTCAGATGTGCAAGCGTATCTTGCCAGTGAGGCTGACGCAGGAACCATTGGTTATGAAGAACCTATCCTACGGCAGTAAAAAGCGCTTCAGTTTGGAGGCTGGGATGCAACTATAAGCTTGGTTTTGGCAACGCATCTTGATACTTGAAACAAGGAATGAGCCAGATGGACCCTCTGACCCTCGCTACTTCGTTTGCAACGATAGTAAGTCTATTGGGGAGCTATTCATCCGAACGCAGTAGTGAGCGATCCTCATCCTTTGACGATTTTATGAAGTGGTTGGCGGAGAGGCATCATCAAGAGCTTGTAGAGCTGATTCAGCAAAGCGATACGACTTTGCTTAGCGTCAAAGTTCTTTTGAACCAAAAGCACGAAGTCTTAGATGAGAGATTGAAGAGCTTGGATGAAGCGATGGCGCAGATCGCCTATGGATTTTCTGAATTTCGAGGAGTGGCTTTGCTGGCGCATCCTCAGATAGAACTCTCAGACCAAGCAATTACGCTACTCAAAGAATTTTGCGACTCAGATGCCAGCACAATGTTTGAGATACGCGCTCTGAATGGGGCGCTGTATCAGTTTTCTGATGGCAAAAGAGGTTCATTTGTTCCATCTGATCCTCGATTTTTCGACGACGATCTACGTTCGTTGGTTTCTTTAGGGCTTCTACACGAAAAGAACGCGTCAGACAAAAGGCGTGAATTCCAAATTACAAGAAGTGCGGCTAAGTACGTTGAAGCGATAAGGGGATCAAAGTAAATCGATCCCCTCATGCTGTTTAACGAAAGCCATAGTTCATTGCTTCATCCATTGAATTGCCTTCCCTGAGTGCCATCAATGGATGCTTCAATTTTACGCGGCTTTCGACGCTTTCTTGTTTCGACGTTGTCGTTTCCCATCTTCAACGCGTCGTTGCGCACGGGCTTGTTTCGCAAGCTCTTTTCTTAGGTACGTCTCAAAGCGACCGACCTTGTACGGTATGAATTGGATGGGAGGAAAATTGATTTTTTCTATGCCATCTTTGCATTCAGGTACATCGGCGGGGTCTACATAGTAGCGGTCTAGTGTGTCTTCTCTGTCGTTGTCACCGTCACTGTGCCCAAAAACCTTTTTTGTAATTCGCTTATAGACGCCCGATTTCGCAGAAAGGGTGCCGAACGTGTGCCTAAAAACATGTAGGGACTTTTTGCGGTCGGTGATGCCACAGCGTTTTCGAAGATGATATCGATTGAACCAGATGCTCACGTTTCCTGCGGGACCATTGGCTCCCCACGTCAAGCCAGGAAACAAGTGGACGTGTCCCATCATCCTCAGTTCTTCGACATACTCAAGAAGCCCAAGTTCGATGAGCTTGGAATGGACGGGAACATAACGTATTGAGTTTTGTGTTTTTACGTTCTGTCCGTCGCGGTCGGATGAGATGCAAAAACACCAAATTCCAGCAATATCTACCACATCTGCGATATACAGTTGCATCAGTTCGTTGATTCGCAGAGCCGAGTGCAGGCAGACCAGAGGCCCCCAATATTTGTGGGGTTCATCAAGAGAAGGGTCATGCTTGGAGTCAAAGATGTTGATGAGGTCTTCAGGAGAGAACGATGTCTTGGTCTTGCCGACTTTGAAGTCTTTTTTTCTGACTAAGGCCGTCGGGTCACTGGTGATGACTTTTCCACTCAAGAGTTGATTGAAAAAGGTTTTGAGGTCAGAAAAGTATCGACCTTGCGTTCCCTTGCTAATGCTTTGAGTCTTCTCGCGTTCAGCACGTGCGACGATGGACCTGTACGTCATCCCTGGATTTTCTTTACCGACCCGTGTTCGCGGGGGAAGATGGGCCAAACCATGGATGAAAATGTCCACGTCCTTTTCGTTGATGTCCAGAATGGGCTTGTCACCAACGAGGTCTTCGAAAAACGTCAGCACGAATTCTTTGTAGCCATACGTCGCATCAATCACATCGCTTCGATAAATGCCAGAGAGATACAGCTCTTTGTAATAACTGAAGAGTTTTGACGGGTTGACGGAGGTCGGTAATAAAGACGTTGAAGTCTGGATGGGCAATGGGGGAGGGCCACTCTTTTGTGTTTCAAAGGGTCCAGGAAGGGCAGGGAAGTGGAAGTTGATGCCTACTTCTAACAGCACTTCGATGGCTTGCCTGAGACTTTCTTTGTCTGAAGCGTGGATACGTTGGCCAGCGGGTAGTTCAATGATGCAGGGATGGGTAATTGCTGGGTGGGAATAACCCTCGTTTAATATTTGAGTTGACATGAATTTCTCCGAATTACAGATAAATCAGGTGTAAGGCCTCCTGTGGTTCGCCGTAATTAAAAGTTTAAAGTTTATGCAATTCAAATGCTTTGTCCGAAATCACACTGTGGCTTGTCATCAAAAATAATTCGGAAAATAAAATGATAGGCTTGGGACGAGTTTATCCAATGCCAACTGATTGACATTATTCCAGATTATGACAAGATGATTAGAGTTAATTGGGATTATGATTTGAATGGCCCCTTCCAAAATTACTTTCGGCAAAAATTTTGTTTTGGGAGGGGTCTGCGGTCCTCTTTATTCTGAGTAATATACAAAACCATTGTATGTAAATATTTGATTTTGGCAAATTTACTAAAATCGATATGAGGATCAATAATAAATAAATGGAGTTTCTGTCGGTCAAGGATGACCACTTATATTTCCAGCGATTCTGCATGAACGCCTTTATCGGAAGAACTTTTTCTTCATAAGATCCATCATTTGTTCATTCGCATTTATGTGACGATCGTCACTAACTAATTTTGTCTAATGGTCTTGACAGTTTATTTTGATTCGGTAAAAAGGCACTCGCTTTTTTATCGGATAAGTTCTATGTGGATGAGTACATTTAGAGAATACAGTGAATATTATGAGTCGAAGGGATGGGGGCTTCGTTATAGGCCTCATGGAGGAGCGGCTAAATATGTGATTGAGAGATGGGAGAATGATAGTGAGCGCATGCCATCCGACTCCTTGGATGGCCTTTGGGGTGAATGGTCCGAGCTTGTCGCCGCTTGTGCTGCTTATGAGGTCAAGCTTGATGTGTTGAAGGAATGGGCTTTTTCGGAAGTGCTAGAGAGGAAGTCAGCGTTTCAAAGCTTCATCCAAGGCGAAGAGCCAGAGGAAGAACTTTTGAGTGCTATGGAAGATGCGCACTGTAACGAAGTGCTCGACAGAGACTTTGATCACCATGAGTATCGAGCAAAGGAAATCTCCTTTCGCTATTTTGACGCAGGGTGTTACGACGATAGAAATGTGAATCGGCTGCTACGTGATGACATCAAAAGCCACATTGCTTCGGAGGAGCGTTCATGGCTCAACAAGCAATTGCCACCAAGTGCTTCCATAGATGTGGAGCAAAGGACGCGGCTTTGATATTGGGTTCACGTAGTGCTGCGAAGATAACTTTTTAGGCCTAAGAATTTGGATTTATTGCGGGTCAAGGATGACCACTTACAACAAAGCATTCCTATCGAGGCCAGCTCTATGAGCTGGCTTCTTTTTTGATAAGAGCGGTCTTCCATTCGGCTTCTACGGTAAAGGGGCGTTCGGAACCCGAGTCAGTCGCTAACGCTCCATCCCGCGCCAGTTCCTCTCTTCCTCCCTTGACCGCGCCTCTCTCCAGACGGGTTGGCTGCCATCGGCAGCGTGTTCCCACCCGCTGCCCTTCGGGCCAGCAATGACGAGAGAGGAAAGCCATGAGCAACGACCGTCTGTTCTCCGATACCGATGTGATTTTCAGCTATACCCGTGCCGATGCCTTGAGGGATGGGGTGTTGATTGAATTGCCATCTGCCAAGAACTGGGGTTTCAAGGTTCCGGTTGCCATCACGGCAGGAGCCTATGGGCGATGCATCGCCTGGAATGAACCTGACCCAAAACGTGACGAGATCCTTCGCCTTCGGGAAGACATGGTGCTGACCTGTGCGATGCGGGAAGCTCGGGCGCATCAACGCAGGATGCAAGCGGGTAAGAAAGAACGCCCCGACCGCATTGATTTTCAGGTGGAGACGGTTGTGCAGACAGGGGAGGGTGTGGAAGTGCGCAAGGTGGACCTGTACATGCTCATCGGTCCAGGGGACCAAGGTGAACCCGTGGGAACCATCATGCTCATCGGGGAGGATTGAGCCACCTCTGGCGGACGGGACTATCATGGTCCCGCCTTCCTGATGTCATTCGAGGTGACCACCATGGCAACCTTCGAACTGCGTGATCTTCATCTAGTGAAGAAAGCACTCGCCATTTCTGTCTTGGTGATGGAGCAACAAAGCGGGCCTTTTCAATCATCGAGCGACATCCTTGATATGAAGTCGTTGTTGGAGCGCTTGACCGATACGGCGGAGCTTGAGCATTACATGCGTTCTGCTCAGATTGCAGTCACTGGGAAACCACCTGCGGAGGGTAGATAAGTGACGATCCCTTCCATCGGCCTCAAAGAAAAAGCCCCAGATTATGTCCAGGGCTTCTTTGTGTTCTTAGAGCTTGATTCCTAGCGCCGAACTTTCTTCCGCGTCGCCTTTTTCGCAACCTTCTTCGATGCTTTCTTGGTCACTTTGGCAGGAGCCTTGGATGCCCCCCCACCAATCAACAGGTTTTCTTCGGTCACACCGCGCTTTTTAAGCGCTGCCGTAAACCAGAGAGGAGACCGCCCCCGACCAGTCCAGGTCTCAGAAGGGTTTTCGGGATTCCGATACTTGGGCGCTACAGAACCCTTGCCACCCCTAGGTCCTTTCCTACCAACCTTGGCTTGAGTGCCATAGATGTCAGCAAGCGTCAGCCCACTGTTATGAAGGATGGCGTCGATCTTCTCCTTGACCGCATGAACTTGGTTGGCCCGTGCTTCCTGCATATGGGATTCGGCGTTTGCGATAAGCGCCTTGAGTTCCTTTGGGGAGAGCGATTTCAGATCGACTGCCATGCATGGTCCTTGGTGGTAGGTTCTAGTGGCGCATTGTTACATGGGTTTGGGCGATGATGTTCCAGGGATACGCAAAGGGCAGGAGATGGCCTATATGAGCACAGTTGGAGCGAATAGTACGAAGGCTTCTTTAAATCAATGCATGTACTGTGGGAATGTCGACCTCCCACTGACCGATGAACACATCCTACCTCGTGGCCTCAATGGTAGGTTGATATTACGGAAATCCTGCTGCGCGACATGCCAGCAGATGATAGGTGCCGTGGAAACATCTGTGCTCAAGTCAGGTTGGTTATCCGACCCCCGTTTGGTCATGGGACTTCGGTCCTATAAACCTAAGAAGCAGTCCACTAATGTCAAGATGACATTTGTTGGGCTAGACGGGATGCATTTTGACAAGAAGGTGCCCAAAGAAGACGCAGTGGCACTAATGACCACCTGATTCCCCATCTGTCGCATCCTCTGATACGTCGCGAGTAGATGCTGCAACCTCCTGATGAGAAGGAGGAAAAGCCATGGCGAAGAATCCCGTGCAGTTCCAGCCCGGCATGAGTTTGACGACAT